>Ga0181612_149905_pt1 | contig 16890 bp, 7 predicted proteins | sample HoacroProtozoa21_FD_119630 | JGI IMG/M metagenome (GOLD analysis project Ga0181612, IMG submission 119630) | Hoatzin crop microbial communities from Cojedes, Venezuel. Combined Assembly of Gp0051906, Gp0051904, Gp0051908
CTTTATTAGATAAATTATTTTAAATGCTTCTGGCCAGGAGAAGTGTGATGAAGACAGATGGCAAAATGGAGGAGTATCTTTCCAAAGGAAAGGAATTTTTTCTAGCTTTGTTGGAACACCACTCAGTTTCTTGAAAAGATTTAAGGACTGTGCCAACGCAGAAAAAAAGGTTGAGAAATATTGGTATACTATCCCGAATCTTTACAATGGCACCGTGTTTTTTCATAAGCATTATCTTTTTAAGAATGCTATTGTTGGGGTTTGTTTCCAGCAGGACATATCAACCATATGGGGCTGCTTTAATGTGGGAGTTGGGAATATTGCCTGCCTCTTATGTACAAGAAAGAAAACAGAGATTAAGCTGCTTGTACAACACGGTACTTAAGCACATGAGTCACTTTAAACGGGTGAGATGCCAGAAGGAAAACTAATGAACGCCAAGTAATTTAATCCTGATGTTACTGAAAATGGGTAGTCAAAAGGAGCACAAAAGGTAAGGCAGGTTGTAAAGCCTCTCTGTAAAGCCACTTCAGTGGCAGAACCACCACTGATTTACCCAAACGCCTGAGGAGCACCGGACAGGCTAACTTCAGTTGCTGAGCATGTTTGTGTTACTGGGACTAGCCCACTACAGTGTGATATTCCTGTCTCTAAGATGTTTGCATCATCAATGATAAAATGCAAAGACTTTCTCTGTAGGGAGGCTGACTCTCTGTCCAGCACCTGAGTCTGACGTAGTCACCCATAAACGAAGTGGTGATGAGCAGTAAGGGAAACAATTCCAAGGTTTTCTCCTAAAGAAGGAGTGCACAAACAAGAGGTGGGTTGTTACGTGGTTTTAAGGCTTAATCCGGACTTGCACTACTGAAAAAAAACCAGGGGGGAGCTACCGGTCGTAGCTCTTTTTCAGGCCTCAGTATGTTTCTGAGAGTATGAAAGGCTTCAGACTAGATATCTCAGAACAAAGTCAGTCAGAAAACAGAAAAAAAAAAAAAGATTGCAACTTTAGGTGTTTATTGAACAGGCAGAGCCAGGCTAACTTTACAGTTTGTTACGTGTTTCTGGTACCATCTCACCTTCTTCCTCTGGGCCTGCAGAGGAAAAGCTTAAGCTTGGATTTGTTCCAGAAAATGCATGTTCCACAAGTATGTTTTCTTAGAATAAAACACTATTTGGCATTAAACCAAATTCTTTTGCACGCTGTATTTTGTTTGGAGAAGACTCTACTTTATTGTTGGCTGCTGATGCCTTCTGCCTTTATAGTTTCTGTAATGGGTACACAATTAAGAACTACTCCAAGCCATAATGACTGCTAAAAATTTTTCTGGGTATCTTGAAATTCATTATCTCATGCTAAACCTATTTATTTTTTTTATATTGAAATACTATCATAAAGAACATTGCATAGAAAAGTTTCCCTGGAAAATACATTCAAAGTATATGACAGGAGTCATAGTGAAACTGCATAAATCTTCATGTTACTATCACCACTTTACAGTATAGGTCTTTTCTGGGTGGTGATAATTGATGTAGTTAGTAGTACCAGAGCTTGGCAATATGTAATTTAGAATTCAAAATTTATTTAATTCCATGTGAAAAAATCAAGCCATTTTTTTGTGAGAGATCTTTAGCTGAAAATGAAAGCATTATTAAAGTTTGGGGTTTTTTTCTTGTTTTTCAGTGAAACAGCATTTTAGAGCTGTGTGCCTCAGGACCATTTCTTGTAAGCTTTGGGACAGAAGAAAGAATCATATCTGCAATGTTTTCTGCTGTAAACACATAATTTCCCTGTCCTGAATTTTGTATCTCTTCTAATTGCATGAAAATTATTAGGCTTCCTTTTTTATTTGTCACCTGGGTATTGCAAAGTAATAATACCAGTTTGCCTGGTTGTGCTGTAACAGGGAGAATTTTGTAGCTGTGTGAGGCAAAATCCAAATTAAAATAAAAGGTTGTCAGCTGCATAATTATGCGTTAATATTTTCTGAGATTTCTTAAGTCTCATGCATGCCAAGGAACCTGTTTCTCAGGCAAGAATTGGGCCTGCATTTACATTTACAGTATTTCAAATCACCCTGCTTAGGCACAGGAACCTCAGTAGAGCACATAGAATTTCTTGGATCCCCTTTTTTATGGTGTGCCAGGCTTGTGATCACATTGCGCATGTCACTTGGCCTTGGACTTGGCTGGGCGGTCAGCAAGGGCCAGACTCTGAGCACAGGCTCCCCAGCCTGGAAGGGGACATCACGCCTAAAAGCACTGCTCTGAATCAGGGCCACAAATCTTTGACATTAAAAGAAACATTTCCCTCTGCGGCCACGGAGCTCTCTGTCAAATTAGTCTGTCAGCGTGTGCTGAAGTATCTTTAGTGTCACTGGGTGGAAACTGACTTCCTGATATTAGTGTCAAAAGGGTTGAAATAGGGACACAATATTTTATTATTTGCTTTGTTTTGGGTTCTTTTATTCCATAACTCAAAAGCCTGAAAAGTAACTGTTGTTTAATACAAAGCTCAATTGCTCAAACACATTCCTCCATCTTGGCTTTATGAATACAATTGTTGCTTAATAATTATGGCTGCAACTATTATAGTGCATTGGATTGAAAAGAAAGCTATTCATAAACAACTTAAAATATTATTTCTAATAAAAACTAGACAAATGCCACGTTTTAAGCTTGCTGAATTCTGGGGAAAATCAGGCTGATTTGTTAATCAGTAGGATTTAAACCCCTTATTTACATATGTGCTAATACAGGCTGTATAAGTACAAGGTACCATGTCCCTGCCTCTAGCCAAACTGGCTGCAACAAACTGCAGCTACTTTAGCTTTTCATCAAGTTACCCTTCTTGGTCTAATATAAAAGTGGCATTGATTTTTTAACTTGCTGTCTAATGCTTACCACAAACTACAGTTTTACTTGCTTTTAGTTTTCCCAAGTCTTAACACATGGGGGTGACATCTGCTATGCAGAGACTCTGCTTAAGGTGGAATTGTTTGAGGGACTTCCAAATAAAGTGCATTCAATGAAGCCACGTAGTAGGAGATAAATCAGATCTACCGTATATACATTAGTGTCTTCTAAAGATACAAGCAAGCAAAGCAAAAACACCCCCTACTTTGTTGAAGCAATCTGGTGCTTTAGTTTTTATTTAGAGCCCTTCTATCACTGGGAGGCCACCTCTTGCCTTGCCATGCAAATTTGACTGTGATGAATGTCCCTGAGAAACACGCTCAGCAGCAGTTCACAGGTTTGGAACCTGAATTACCTGGAGTTTTGGCTTTATTTTGCATATTTCATCCCCTGATTGGTGTGTTTCTGGGCTCTACCCAGGCACCATCACCTCAGCAGGGCTAAATGTCCAGCTGCCTGTCGTGAAAATGTCTATAGGGAAACGATACTACATCATTCAGTATTTGCACCACAATCTGAACAGTCAGGGACTCATAGGCAATCTTAACTCTGACACATCCTGATTTCCAAAGCCTTGCATTTTTAATGATAATTTTATGGGTTTTTACAACACAGTGTTCATTTTGGTTACGTGACTTGGGGTTTAAACCTGGAAAGATACTGACCCCAAAATTTAACTGCACTCAGTAGTTTTTGAGATTATTTCAGCAGCTCTAACAAGGCTTTTACTAGACATGGCATGGGTCATATCACAAGTTTTGTATAATTCAAAGGTTAGGAGAAAAAGTCTGCTGCATCTGTGATATCTGATAAAGATAATAACAACAAATTATTTACCTTCCTAGATAAATACACTAGAGAAAAGACTGTAAAGCATTTATTGCTTTAGCCTTCAGGTACTGAGCAGTTGCTAAGCAGCAAAATGTTCATGTGTCTTTCTTTCCTGGGCATTTTTTCTCCAAATAATAAAATAGATTTTAAAAGATTGATTTTATTATTTTTAATTAAATAAATGTGATATGGTCAAGAGTCATATCTCAGAGGCATATATAGGCATTTCTTTCCATTTTGACCAGCTGATAAGAAAGTATAAGTAAAAGAATTTCATCTTGCGGATGAAAAGCTCAAATATGTTGCCAATGAAACAACAGGAAGCTTAATTCTATGCTGGTTAGTGCTGTTAGTGTTTGCACCGCAATATCTCCAAAGAGCACCAGTCTTGCATAGAGACTTTGTTATAGTAGATAGTGTACCAAGGCCTTGTCCCATGGCACTGGCAACCTATATAGCAAGGACTAACAAAATAGTCAAGAGAAAGCAGCTGTATTCCCACTTTAAGAAGAAAGAATAAACCACAGGAATCTGAATATCTCGAGAAACCTTCAGGAATTGAAAGAATTCTATAGTGAGCTTGGCAGATGCAGCAGGAACAAGGAAGTGCTTATTTTGTCACTGAGTGCTTTTGCAGAGGAAATTCAGTTACAAAATAAACATTGATTAGCTATGTAGTGTATTTCTTGGTGGAGCCTTCAGCTGTGAAGAGAGGTCTACACAAATGTTGAAGCACTCTCAGTCTGGGCCTGAACAATCTGCAAAAGCAAATCCTGCAAAATGCGAAGCAAGATCTAGTCCAAGATGCAGGACAAAATGAACTTTGCCCACATTCCCTGCACTTGTTCCTAGCTTCTTTATATTTTTAATGTTTTGTTTGCAAAGAAAGTGAGAGTGCCCGTATTCTCTATTGTCTTTAAAAGATGAGCACCTGTTAGGAACTGTTTCAAGGTAGAAAAAAATTGCTGCTCATGCTGTGATATCAGTGCCTCTCCACCAGCTTCACCAATCTTGATTTTCTATCGGGATGTCTTAAAATGTTAATGTTACAATATATCCCAATGTACAGACAACCAGCTTGTACTGTGGTATTAGGTGTCAGTGCTGAACTGTTTAACAGTGCCTGCTTTGATGCACCGTGCCTCCAGCTATGTCTAACATACGAAAGTGTACAATCAGATCTTTCTATTTAAGTGAAGAGCCATTAGGAAACACTGAGTAAATGCCTATTAGACGTATTATGTATGCAGATGTGTCTAACAGTCTTTCTAGTAATGAACCGTGGATAAATGCCTACTGATGAACAGACTGTAGAATCGTAATTGTTTGAGATCGACTGCATGGTTCCAGTTCTACTCCCAATATTGGTGCGAGTCAGAGTAAAAATCTTATTTTGCAGCCAGTAGCAGAGCTGAAAACTGAACTGAGACCCTCTTCAGAAGAGACCAGTCACTCCATCCAGGAGATATCACCAGAGGTATTCTCTGGTGCTGTTATATGATGACCAGAAGAAAGGCAGGCTCTGAGAGGGCTTTTGATACAGCTAGAGGTATATTGCAAAGGATTCTAAATGTGGCGAGGAAAGTGAGCTAAAGCAAGGGCAAGACAATGAAGTTGTCTTTATAGAGTGGAAGTAATTCTGGTGATACACAGCAGCTCTCAGAAACTAAAGTTTCGTAACAGAAACCTTGTGGTGCTAAAAACATAAGGCTGCGTGGGATTGTAATGCTATGCAATGGACCTAGGCTAAACTTCAGGCTAATTCTGTATGTGCCCCACAGGACAAGAAGTGCTTTGGAGACGTATCTGGATCTTTCATGTCTGCAGTAAGCAATGTCACTTCATGATAATTCAAAGGCACAGTTGCAGCTTATAAAAAAATCGTCCCCAGCAATCTACTCCAAAATAAAAATCCAGTACTTCACATCACAGAAGACACCAATCCCCCTAAATATTTCACTGCATGGAAGGAGCTGGTGCAGAGGAAATATTTTTTTGCAATGATAATTTCCATGCCAAGGTGACTACAGGTGTTATATTCGGAGTGTGGGAGAAGCAAAACAAACCAAACCAAAAGGATAGTAAGGCAAAAATGCCAAGTCTCAGCAGTCAGCTAAGTGTGTTTCTTTAAAGAGAAAAGAGATTTCTTACGACACCATTCCCAGGAGAACCACCATGGCTTAAAAGCATTCTCCTGTTCAGTGGAAATTTGTGTGCCTGTTTGATTGAGTGGAAGGAGTGCAGGGGAAAAATGAGAACACAAATGTATGTTTTGGCTGCCTTACAGTCAATACAGTAATAGGTTGGCAGAAACATCAAAACACAATCAAAAGCTGTCTTCGGGGCTGTGAGTGAGCAAAATTCGTTGGGCAATCAGCCAAGGGAAAGGAGAACAGGTCTTCTGTTGTTCTTGTAGCTCATCAAGAGGTGTTAAAGAAGCAAATTGAAATATATATTGAAACTGGAATCTCTGTTGTAATCTGCATGTGCAGTTTCATTCTGTGTAGTGCAACACAGCTGCTACTTTCTTTCCCCTGAGGTGACTAAACGTTGGGGATGAGAAAGTTAATAGTGTGTAGATAAACAGTGAGCATGCAGTTCATAGCGTGGTGCAAAAATTTTCAAATAGAGAGTTTGGGGTGGATGCAATACTCGGGAGCATTAAAGCCAAGAGTAACTGATGCAGGTCATTGCAAGTAAGCCGTTATAACTGGTTATATATCTGCAACATTGTGACTTTATGTTATAAAGCTCAAATGTTTAGATCTGCTTTCCTCTAAAAACTAAACAAAACAAAACACAAAACAAAACAAAATAACCAATCAGGAGCACCTGAGAGTTTCAAGATGTTCTTTAACTTTCCTTTTTGAAAGACAAGGAAAGAGTCACCAGTGTTCAGCTCTCAGAAGGAACTGGAAAAGCTTACATAAGCAGCTTCAAACATTACATCTACATGGGAAAGGGACACACGTATAAAGTTCCACACACCTGCACCTTCCAAGACTGGAAACAAGGACGCTTTCTGCAAAAGGAGTCTGTGGTAGCCCTTTAGTGTTGGATTCAAGGCTGTATTTCTTCTTCTGGTATCTGGTTTTACACTCCTTGTCAGTACTAAGAAAACTTTAATATTATAACATTGTGATAAATTCAACACAAAAAGCAAATAACTTTCTCAAGCAATAAAAGTTTTAAGGCACAAGTGATTTCTTGCTCTTCCTATCACACTGCTTACTGGCCCTGGGGCAGCAGTATGTTGGACAAAGAGGTGAGAAAATGTAAAAATTTAAAGAGAAGTGCTAACATTTCTTTGGCAGATTGATTTACATGAAAATGATAGATTGCTTGAAGCCTTGTGAAGATTTGATCTCATACAGAAGGCAAACCATTAAAAAGACATTATCAAATCATTATTTGGCTCTACAACTTTGTTATATATTCCTTTCTATGTTTGCGTATGTAGTAGAAACAGAGGGCTCAAAAGTGTCTCTTGTGTTTGCAAAACCTAGACCTTTGGTACGGTACCAAGTGAATTTTCTGATTGCCTTCATTAGCTCAGCGGGCGCCATTTCCAAAATGATTAGGGAGTTTTGCTTCACTTAACTGGCTGGCAAAGTGAACATCCTTCCTTTTGTGATAATGATTACCTTCAAGTTTCCAAAATAACTTCATTCACAGGCAGTTCATGTGCAAGTATTTTTGTGACGAGTGACTTTTAGCTTTACTGAGTTTCTGTCCTGGCCTCTTAATATGTAGTCAGATTTGGTATGGGAGCTTCGCTTGCTGATCTGAAGAGCTTTCCTCTTGCTTTCGCTGCATGGCTGACTTGCATTCATATAGCAGGAAAAAGCATGATAATCTGGAAAGCATGTAAAGACTCTCTGTGGATGGTTGAGGAAATTTTTTCATCTAAAATAAGACTTCTAGAGACATGCAATATTACAGAATCACAGAAAGGTTGAGGTTGGAAGGCACCTCAAGGTCATCTTGTCCAACCTCCCTGCTCAAGCAGGTGCACCTGCAGCTGGCTGCCAGGGCCAACGATGGGGGCTCAGCAACCTCTCTGGAACACCTGTGCCTGAGTTTGACTATACTCCGAGTAAAAAAATGTTTTGTCTTATGTTTAAATGGAACTCTCTGTCTTCCATTTTGTGCCCATTGCTTTTTATCTGTTCACCGGGCACCACTGAGGAATGCCTGGCTCCCACTTCTTCATTCCCTCCCCTCAGGTGCTTATGCACATTAACAAGATCCACCCAAGCCTTCCCTTCTGCAGGCTGGACAGTCCCAGATCTCTCAGCATCTCCTCATACGACAGATGCTCCAGTCCCTTTATCATCTTGGTGGGCCTGGACTCACTCCGGTGTGCCCATGTCTCTCCTGTGCTGGGTAGCATAGCGCTGGACCCAGCATGCAGGGCTGAGCAGAGGGGAAGGATCACCCTCTCAGACATGCTGTCAACACTCATCCTACTTCAGACCAGGGGGATGTTGGCCGCCTTTGCTGTGAGGGTGCATTTCTGGCTTATGGTCAGCTGGGCATGCACCAGGACCCCAGGTCCTCTTCTCCAGAGCTGTCTTCCAGCCTTGACTTGTGCTGGGGCTTATTCCTCCCCAGACACAAGATGTATGGAGTGTAGGTGGGAAGATATTGGCAGCAGGGCTGCAGGGTTGGCCTCTGTGAGAAACCCCTCCTCTCTTGTCCATGGGCCTAGTGGGCAGACAGGGGCCTCTGGGCCCTGCAGCACTAAGCCCCACTTGCTCTGCACTGCTCCCCCCAGCACAGCTGAGAAGCCCTAGCTGAGAACTGTCATCCTCATGCCTTCTCCCTCTGATGTCGGTACGAGAAATATCATAGGAAATGTCGTTTGAAAATGAAAAAACACTTGTCCTCTGTAAAAACCCTCCATGGATGATTTTCTCTACATCCAGTTATTGGTCTTGTTTTCATTCAAATCATGGTTCTGCTAATCCCTGAGGGAAGTGCATTTAATTAATTTTGGCACAGCTCTAGGATGTTATAGCTCAACCCAACAGGGATATTGGTGCACATATGAAAAGAGGCAATACTTAAAGCCATAAGTAGGATTCCAGCTGCAAAACACCTGCTCAAAACCCATGGATGAAACACGTAGAAAAATACTTTTAATATATGTCCCTAAAACATAGAAAGTGCCTTCAAAGTGAAATATAGCATGTGAGTGAAATAATATTGTAAATTAATTACTAGGCCATCCAAATGTTTGTAGACTTCACCATAATGGGCCTTTGGGATGTTTTTATCCCAGTAACAGAATTAATCTAGCTACAAGTACTTGTCAGGCATGGTGGGGCAGGATAAACCTGCCTGCAAAGCTCGTAACGTGCTGTAATGAAAAGGCTTTCTCCTTCACGTCTGGTAAGTTTGAAACGTTGAGTATGTCAGAAAAACTGACACTGAGGCAACACAGCCTGTTTGGCCAAGCACTGGGGTTATTCTTTTTCATTCGTATCACAGTCTTCTCATCAGGGGGCAACAAGGAAGAATGCAAAATTCCTCACCTTGTAGTACAACCAACAAAGGGTTTTCTTTTCTTCTGTTTCTGCATATGCAATGTAAGCTGTACTGCGAACGGCACCAGTAACACAATAACTTTTGCTTTTATTCCTTTCAGATGAATAAAGGCAGATGATAACAGTTAGTACCACCATTACTTGCGACCCTCCCATGTGCGTATGCAGTAACAGCCAGGGCCAGGTCTTCATTTGTAGCCCTTACCACAAAGTCTGTCAAGTGCAACGGCTGCATGGACTGGAATCTATAACTTAACTTGCATATCAAAGTTCAGTAATCTCATCTTCCAGAGCACATGATTCTATTCTGCAGATCAAATTACTCACAAAAGGCTGTAAAATTCATGAGCATGGGTTGTATTAATCAATCAGCACATCTGTTCTGTACCAGGTGATTTCTTCATGACAGTTTCAATGACCTGCACTCGAAAAAGGTCTGTGTTCTCCATCATGAATGAGTCAAAGGCTTTCGGGACATTAGGATTCATTCTGCAGATTTGCAACAAACCAGGGTGGGTTTTTTTACTGGAATATTAGTATGGTATCTGAGGGGGGCTAATTTATGCCACTGGGAAAAGTGATTGGAAGTCTAACTATACTAACAGGGTGACCCACCCAGATTCATTAACCCTTGCACGAAGTAGTATGTAACAGCCTGAGAAGACCCATAGCAGCCCCTGCTTCTTTCTAATACTTCCCATATCAGTTTGCAGAGTACAGGTCACCAGGAATAACCGAGGAACACTGAAGACGTACCTTTTTGACTCTTATCTCCTGAAGTGCTGCCGCTCAAATTCCGAAAAGAAGTTTGAAAATACATCATTCCTCCAGTATTTCCATATAAGCATCTTCTGTAGTTGCAATATGTAAAGTGTACTCTGAAAATATTTTCTGACACATGATCTTTTTACTGTTCATTTGTTTTACTTTTTTTTTTAACTTTCTAAGTACTGGTTCTTTAATGAATTGTGACACATACTTTACTTTTGCTCATTATTAGCCTGTCATGGCCTTTGTTTTCTCTAGCAACCTGTGGGTGGTCATGCACTCACCTGTGAGCTTTGCATGAGCTAAGCTACCAGACATGCGAGACTGATTTTATTGAAAACAAAATGACTATCCCACAACTGCTTTCATATAACTGGAAAAAACTCTGCTTCTCTAAAGCTAGCCATGCAGTGCACTGGAGCCAAGAAAATGTCTCTCATTGACATCCCTGGGCTTTGGCTTGGGCCCCTTGCCAAAGTTTTATTTAAATGAGCTTTAAACAGTTTCATATATTCAACTCCTACCAATTCTCAAGTTCAAAAAAGAGTAGATATGTTCTGGAGTTGAATTGTAATATATCCTTTTCAAATCTGTGCTGCTAGTAAAAATATTAATTTGATTACTGTGGCCGTCTGACACTGTAGTTTATTTTGAAAGTACAAGCTGGTGCTGCGCTCTTCTGAAATCGGAGACTGGAAATTAGACACAAGCCTCATATGTACAAAAGAAAAACTATCAAAGATCTGAGATCTCTGGAGTGATGGGGAGAAGGAAAAGGAAAAGAAAGATGAAACATCTGCAGCAAGCCCTAGGAAAGGGAGAAACAAGCAAGCACAGAGCCTCACACATGTCGGGGAGAAGGAAAAGGGGAGGAGACTTTGAGAGACGATTCTGCCAGGCTGAGAGTCCGCAGGTTTCCTGCTATCCCACTCTAAGGACTTTCATGCCTTCTCAGGGCTGCCACCAAGGGCTCCCCTCAGTGCCTCTCTTGTCTCATAGGGACCACGGGGGCTGAGACTGCCCTCAAGGCCACGCAGGGGCTGCTGGATTTCGACAGGAGAGCACAGCCTTGAGGGCGATGGGGACCCCAAGGTGGCATGTGGGATGCCCAAAGGAGTCACCTGTCCCTGACAATTGCATTTCCTCGCCCTTTAATTTTGCCCAATACAACAGCTCTGTAGTAAGGCACAGTTTGTCACCCAGTATGGTATACTTAAAACAAAGTTAAATCTGATTGTCTCATTTCAGTCCAACTGTTTCAAGCTCCAGAAAATAAAGTGGTTTTTATTATTATTGTGTGTGTCTTGCCCTCAGTGTTGGCAAATTGACTCTTCCTTTTCTGAAAATTGTATTGTATTATGAAGTCTCATGAAAATGAAGTGGTGATTTACATTACACATAAAGAAATTCAGAAATTTTTAAATTCATAATATATTTATTAAAAAAACACAGTTTGAGGATGCTGAGATATTTAGGGCATTTTGTATTCATTATTATTTAATGTGTAGCTTGCTGTTACATAAAATACTGAAGCAGTCTGTGGGGAATGAATTCAGGGCTTAAGGATATTAGAGGAAGACACATGCTTAGTGTATGAGCTAGGATGTTTCATTTATTATTTGTAGATATTCTTACATCAGCGAGGCAGGCTCACAGCCATGCGTACTGCACAACCGCTGAAGGACAGCACTGGCCCTGCTGCTCTCAGGCGTGGCAGGAGTTAACTCTGATTTTTCATCTTCCTCTCCAAAGCTGACCGATGCAGGTCAGCACTATTCCTCAACCTTTCTGTGTTATGACAGAGCCTAGTTATTTGCTTTGAAAATATCATTTTTAACATTAGTCAGTGTTATGCTCAATGTCTTGTTTGCAGCTAAAAAACCCTAAAGCGTTTCTTCACCTTTAGCTTAACCCATTTTGAAGTAAAACTGCATGAGTGAATCAAATCTCGCTGTCTTCCAAATAAAGTGACATAACCCAGCAGCATCACAAGCTGGACAGATATTGAGCTGCATGGCTCAATACTACCAGGAGATTTGAAAGCTTGAAGGTAAAATGGGAGGGAGGGTTGCTGGAGAAAAAAATAATTGCCTAGGAATAACTGCTTGACATGATTGTCATTTTCATCAACTATAATACTTCTCATGAATGTTATTGAACAAGAGTTATAGACCTTATTTTCAAACTTCTATTTCTTTATAGGCAATTCATTTTACTTCTTATTTCCAATACATTATTAATTTTACCTTGCTTCCTGTCTCATTCTGGTTTATCTCTTTTGGATGCCTAGTTACTTTTAATTAGATATTAATAGCCATCTTTTAATTTATCCTGTAATTTGGAAACAAAAGTGAAGAGCACTGCAGTGGTTCTTGACTTTCTGAGGGACGGTATTTCTGTGGGGTGATGGAGGAATACAAATGGCAATGCATTCTCTCTCAATGAATGTCTGGCCCGGGCTGACAGCACACCGATTGTCCTGCCACTCTTCTCCTGTGGAGGTAGAACATAATTTGTGGAGCTGTGTGGAAATGTCAAAACAGATAAAAGGCTACCGTCCGCGTTTCGTACATCCAGGAGGGGTGTCCTTGTGGAAACCAGCATCTGCGAGACAGAACGATCAGCTGCTAAGACACAACAAACGTATTTCACCTTTGGAGATGACTGTCCCTTTCCAGGGTTTTTCTGAGGCCTCTGTGCCAGGGTATGAGCATCAGGTGTTCAGGTCACAGGCAAGCTCTGCCTGGCATTGTCTGAAAATCAGGAATCTCTATGGCATGTTGAGCTGAGCATTCAAAATGCCTTTTATGGTAGGACTTTGGTGCTCCGGCAGTGTTTCTAGAAGTACTAACTGCAGATGAGCCACTTACTGAGGACACCCTCACGACTGGAACAGTGGGAAGGTCACTGCTGTGTCTCAAGGTTTTGGGGTGAGGTTTGGGGCATTTCCTGGCCTCGTGGACTTGCTTGTTAGACAAGAAGAGAGTAAATATCCTCCCTGCCTCCATGATAAAAGAAACATTTCACACTGCCTTTCCTTCTTGGTGCTCTTTTCGGGATTAGGCCATGGCTACTCAGAATAACCTCAAGCGGTGATGTATGTGTTCAGTCAAGGATATTGTCACCTTATCAATAGAATGAGGAGCGACATTAAACATGATAACATGTCATGCTGAATCAACTTTAAAATCTCTTGTTTCAGAACGAGTTGTAAAGTGATTATTCATTTTAGACAGAAGTTGGTGCAGATTTATTCATGTCTTATTTTTCCTAAAAATGATCAATAATAAGATTTTTTTTAAGCTGCCTGAGGGACTGAGAATCTTTATTCTTTGGGTGAGGTTGATACCTCTGACCAAATCTGTAAAGTTTTTTAGTGCATGCAGTGTACTAAATCAGGTTTGCCTTAGACCTCACTCTGCTTTGCAAATGAAAAACAAATAAACAACCCCCTCCATGTTCTTGGACTAATAAATTTCAAGATTTTTCCCTATAATTAAAAAATGCTTGATTCAAATGGAAGCTTTGTACTCATAACTTGAGAATGTAATGTTGTATGATGACTACGCAGGGAAAATGCTTTTTGTTCAGAAATAAACATGATTCTGCTGTCTGCCACTCAGAACCGTCTTTAAAAAAAATGGCAGGCAACACTTAGAAGGTAAGGATTTTACCTGTTTACATACATACTCAGACAGACATGCCTTTTAGTTCTGGACATAGGTTCCCAGCGCTGTGTATTAGTAGATTAACCAACTGTTTCAGAAAGATTTAAAAGACTTCACTGAGTTTTATTCAAATGAACTGTGCCTATGTAAAATTTATCCATTTTTATTTTATCTACAACAGTTCTAAAGGTGCGAAAGGACAAGAAGATCTCAAAAGTCATAAAAATTCAAGGAGGAAATTTGATGAGCTAAAAGACTGGTTATTTGCTTTCAGGTTAATTGCTTCAAATAAAACCTAAGATGCTCAATTGCAGATACATATATGTGTGTATAAATATATATATGTATATTAATTTTTATTCATCTGAGTAACCCTGGTATCTGTAACTATTCACGTGCACAGAACTACTCAAGTAAATATATGTTGGGAAATTAAGGGCCTAAGTCTGTATTTTGTGGAAATTGTTACTATTTGATTTATAATGCAGCACACTGGTATAAAGGTACTTATAGAAAATGGCAGAGCTAAAATCTTGGTGCCAGTAGGACAGCTGTTAGCACAGCTGGAATTAAACAAGGATTTCCCCCCTTTTCCCAAACAAACATGGAAAGCAAGCTCTTATCAGCTGGTGTTCATTGGAAAGCTGGCAGGCTATTGACTACTGTCCCTTGAACTGCTGAATCCTGTCTTCTTACCTTTTCTTCTTTTGTCTGTAGCTACCTCTTGTCCCTGTACCTATCTGTACACTGTAATTTCTTTAGGGTAGACATCGCCTTTCTCCTATGTTCTTGTGCATAATCGCAGTCCATTAACAGTCCTGAAACACATGTTGAATAACATTCAATACCAGCAGAGATCTAGGACAACAGGCCAATACCATCGGCGCTATTGATAATCCTATAATTAAATGAATTACATATTTAATGTAGTTTGCTTTATTTTTATATTTATTACAATTTGACTAATATTATTGCTAATATAATTATGAATATAAGGAATTTTCATTCAAGTAGAGCCATCAAAAATTTTTTACAGTTGAATCTCTTTTGAAATGGCTGATTTCTTTCCTCTTTTTATTTTACTTCAAAGTGGTTTAAGTGCTATCCGAGATTAGAGAGAGAAAGAGTTGCAAAAAAAAAGAAAAAATGAAGGAAAAGCAGATATTGAAACTCTGAAAGAGGATTTTTCAGAAAAATGACTCCAGTTTCTAAGGTAAACATTTAAACTTTTGGCTGATCCTTTTACCTGAATCGCGGAACTACCAGCTAATGAGAAAGCAAGGTCAGCCATTTTCTACCCTCAACCAGAACAAGCAGACCTGAGTCTTCTACTTAAAGCAGGCAATCGCTAACTTACCAAGGAACAGAGACTGATATATTCTGAGAGAGCATTTCAAACATTACTTGTTCAATAGTTCAGGGTGATTTATAAAGCCACTTTATTTTGCTAGTCTAGAGAACTACTATTTTAATTGTGGATTTTTTTTTCCTTTCTCGCTTGCTACGGATACACTGAAAAAAAATATATCCACAGCTCAAATAGATGTGTGCATAGACAATATTTGGCTTTTTAGTAACAAGGGAGTGGCCTGATGAATTCTTCATTGCAGAAGCATAATTTTTAGAAGATTGGAGTTTTGAGGCATTCTTTTAATCTCTAGTTTAAAGATATTTTAATGCCAAAAATTGTTGATAATAACTTCTCTAAATAGGAATCAGTTGTCAACATTTCATCACTTGAAATATTTTCTGTTTGGAAAGTGGCACTCAACACTGTCAGAATATTTATGGGGTGTGGAAAAAGGGCCAAATATTGGGTTGGCAACTTTTCAAAATCACTTAAAAGGGAAGACTGAGTAGGATTTCCAAACACTCTCACAAAAACAGGTGATTGGATAATATAATATCCAATATATGATATATCTTTATCTATATATATATCTATATCATATTCTAATGCTACAGTGAAGTTCTGGTCATGTCCCTTTAGAATGGATATGGGGGTTTTAGATTAGAGGAACAATTAGACTTCTATACAAAATATTCATATTGCTTTTCAATTAAAAACAATAAAAAGACATATGATCAGGCCACCAATCAAAATCTAAAAAAATGCAAAGGAATTAGTGACAGTAAATGTCATTTTATTTATTTTTTATAATAATGATAGATAAGAATATATAATTAATTTAAAAGCAATTAATTTGAAGTTAACAAAAGGAATTATTCTTTTGCATAACATAAAATCAGCTTGTAAAACTCTTTGTCAGATGATATGGTTGAAGTTGAGAGCATAAACCAGCCTCTATGGATTAAGTATTTTAAGACTTCACAAGTGAATTAGGTGGACATTATTGCACTATGGAAATGAAGACAGAAGATTTTTCCAAGATTAAAAAAATGCTTGAAATAGTGTTTCTTGTATCTCCCCTTGAAGACATGTTCCAGGCTATCATTTAAGACATGGCGCTAGATTGAGTCAATCACCACATCAGTTCTTACATAGCTTTATGAAAAGGTCCTTATTCACTGGAGATTAAGGTATAAATAGCAGTCTTACAGATTTAGGTATAAAGAACAGTCTTACGACACTTATGTACAGTGTCGTAACTGAGGTGATGTCATATTTTAGATTCTGTTTCATCCATTCAAGTATCCACCTGAATTCTGAGACAATTTTGACCGAACTGGTAAGTCTGTTTTTGGGGAGGGCTATTTTTAAGAAGCTTGGGGAGGCCCGGTAATCTTTGCACAGACAAATAGCATGCCAGGCCTTTGCTCTGAGCTAATTATCTTAAGATAAAATGCAAATTAGGACTGGTTTTCCTATACAAATAGTGCTTGGGAATATCATCAAAGCAATGCTGAAACAACTCTGAAGAAACATAATGCTTTCTACAGCTAAGAAGGAAGAAATCCTAAAATGGTTGAAATAATACTGCAGACAAGGAAACAAATCCAGCTGCTGAGAAAACCAGAGAGACAAAAATGTTTGAAAATTCTTCCTTATAACATATACTCATTGCAACACTGAATTAGACGTTGATTCATTGGCGCAAAGCCTACTTTTACTGCAGGTGCCATCCATTTCATGAGTCTCCGCTTGCCCACAGAGGGCAACGGGGGGAGCTCCGCTGCGGCAGGATTGCCTCAGTCGGACA
>Ga0181612_149444_pt1 | contig 16889 bp, 10 predicted proteins | sample HoacroProtozoa21_FD_119630 | JGI IMG/M metagenome (GOLD analysis project Ga0181612, IMG submission 119630) | Hoatzin crop microbial communities from Cojedes, Venezuel. Combined Assembly of Gp0051906, Gp0051904, Gp0051908
ATTTATAGGATCCGCTCTCAGCCTTCTCTTCTTCAGGCTAAAAAAGCCCAGCTCCCTCAGCCTCTCCTCGCAGGAGAGATGCTCCAATCACCTCATTATCCTTGTAGCCCTCCTCTGGACTCTCTCCAGTAGCTCCTCATCTTTCTTGAAGTGGGGAGCCCAGCACTGGACACAGCACTGCAGATGGGGCCTCACTAGGGCAGAGTAGAAGGGGAGGAGATCCTCCCTCGACCTGCTGACCACACTCCTCCTCATGCATGCCAGGATCCCATTGGCCTTCTTGGCAACCAGGGCACACTGCTGGCTCGTGGTTCATGAGTCGGGGTAATGTAGCAAGTGAAATGGGTGCCTGCAGGGGTTCCTTGCTTACTTTGGCAGGTAATGAAGGAGAAATGGCTAGGAACCTCCTCACCTGCCCTTCCTAGAGCTCGCTGTGATGTTGGACAAACCCTGAAAGCAAGTTTTTGCCGCCTGTGTGTTCCCTGGCCTGGGTGCTAGACATGGGGCCATGGGGCTTGCCCCTGGCATTGCTTGTGAAGGCGGTGGGGTTTGCAGTTGGAACAGTCTGAAAGATCAAGTCTTGCTCGTCCCTGTACTAAGACCAAATTGTAGTTTTTTCCTGTAGTCTGTGCAACAATTTGCCATTTATATGGTTATGTGGTGAGCAGCAAATGTCCTTGGAAGGGAAGCAGTGAGGAGAAAGCAAAAGATTCGGTGACTCTGTCCCAGCAATGTGATTTTTTTTTTTTTGTCCCTTCCCTTCTGTGTGCTGTAGCGGTCATCAGGTTTTCCGTGACAGGTGACTGATGCCACTATCCGAGCAGAAAACTTTTTGCTTTTACCCCCTTTTATTTCTTTGCTGGTTGAACTAGCTAGCTTGCTAGCCCTTGCAAGCCCAGAAAGGGCTGTACAAGCGTTGGAGCTAATAGTAAGGAAGCAGGAGCAAGAAGGGAGGAAAAAGTAGGCACACCCTGGGTCAGTGGAACGATTAGATCTGATCAGGCACATCTTCCACCAAGGACAGGGATGAGACCACGTTGCTAGCAGTCAAGGGAGGAGCAGGGGCCCAAGGAAAGGGAGAAGCAAGGCAGTCACTCTAGCCACAGAAATCCTTTAAATCAGGTTAGTGACATATAAGCAAGCAGAGTTTGTTCTGAGGGCTTAGAGAGGGAGAAGGTCAGTAGAGCAGAGTATATCAGAAAATTAAAGACATATTATAATACACAACACAGCTTTTCTGCACAGAGGCTGAACACCAACACTGCGAGTTATTGCGTTCCTTGCATTGCAGCCTTGTTCCTCGGACATGGGGTGCGTGCACAAAGAAAGAGGTTGCGGTACGTTGATTCCACTTGGGGTTTTTGAAAATACAGTTTGTTTTGACACATGGGATTCTCCTGACCCTCTTGTAAGCCTGATGGTGTAAGGTACGATAGATCAAAGGGAGAAGTTAGGACTGGGTGGGACAAGGGGAGTAGGAGGCTGTGTGGGATCTGTCTCTAAAAGGTACTGTAGGAGCATATCGCTTCCCAGTCATTGGTCCTTCATCGATATGTTTACACAAGTTTATCCTGCTTTTTTTTCTTTAATAAATGACTTGGGCCTGACAATCTGCAGTTAGGATCCCGTGATGAGTGTGATGAACTGAACGATGCTGCTGTTAGTGTCTTCAGTCTCCATGGCCCACAGGAGACTCGCGCGGCCAGGACAATCAGTGCCTGTGAAGAGATGACAGCTCACCTTGCCTTGAACTAACTGTGCCCAGCACAGGATGGCAGAGTAGCTGAGGTGGGAAGGCACCTCTGGAGATGGCCAAGTCTGGCCTCCTGCTCGGAGTGGGGTCATGTAGAGCAGCTTGCTCAGGATATTGTCCAGTTGGGTTTTGAGTATCTCCAAGGTTAGAGCCTCCACAACCTCTCTAGTGGTCGGTCACCATCTCGGTAGAAAAGTTTTTTCTCGTGTATAAGCTGACTTGTCCTTTCACTGGATGCCACTGAGAAGCCCTGCTGTTGCGGAGGTGACCCATCCTCCCAGACCTTGGGATGTGTTCATCTGCAGGGCTGACTGGGAGAGGAAAGAAGTGGACTTCACGGAAATCCTCTCAGGAGAAACTGTTGTTGCTGTCAGCTAGGGAAGGCTCATGGTGCTTGTGGAGCTTTGGGTCTAACACACTGGGCTGAAGTCTCAGTAAACCCTTGCCTTGCTGCTGGATTGGTGTTGGGCACCACGAGTCAGTGACCCCCCCCACTGCAAGCGTCTTGTTTTGCCAAGGGAGCCTGCTCTTGGGCCATGTTGCCCTCCTCTGTTGTAGCCATGTCCTGGCTCGGCTGGTGGCCTCCCTGCTCTGCAGGGGCTCATCCCCTGAGGTTGCGTGCTTGTACCCGGGCCCAGGGACGCTGCCTGGTGCTGGGACTGTGCACAGGGGCCCACGCGGTGGTCTCTGTGTGTGTGTATGTGTGTGTGTGTTCGTGCACAAGCAGGCATCCTCATGCCTGCTCCTTCCCCCAAAGGGAAACGGGCTCCAGAGCGAGGGCTGGGGGAGGGAGCCTTGAAGGCTTTAACTGTTGGCTTCCCCTTACTCACGTTTTTCCTGTTAGTGTTTTGTCTTCTTGGCATCCTTCCTGTTCTTTATATATGTGTGTGATATATTGTTGTTGCTGTCTGTATGTTGCATCCTTTGTTCTGTAAAGCACCGGAGCAGAGGTGTTAGTTGCAGGCTTTGTCTGGCTGCTCGGGGTTACTCCTGAAAGCAGTTGGAGAGATGTTTCTGTGGACACCAAGGAGAAGAAAGTGTGCGTGGGCTTTAAGCGCGCAGCATGGCTTTTTTTCTGCTTGGAGGAGAGTTTGAGCAGCTGCGGGTCGCTCCTAGTGCGATGAAGCCTTACTGTTTATATGCACCAGCGGTGTGGCTAGTGTCCAGCTATGGACTTGGATCCGATTTTTGTGCGAGGTGCAGAGTAAGCACAGCAAAGAAAATCTTGAGACATGGCCTCCAGCACGCAGCAGTGGTAATACCCATCCCCAAACCACAAGCCCCTTTGAGGTATATTTTGTTTATTCCCCACAAACAAAATAGCAAAGAAGGGAGGCCTGGAAGGCTCGTTGCCATCGCTGCCTGACCTTATCGGAGGCAGGACTCCACGTGTGCGACCTGTGTGCTGGCTGCCTACATTTCTGATGGAGACTGCAGGGCATTTGGTGCTCCTTTGGCTTTGGTCATTGTCTGGTGGCCACACCAAGTGCAGCGGGCACAGCTGGCTGCTGCCTCTCCCTGAAGGAGTTTAGCTCGTGTTCCTCTGGAAGCCTTCTCTGTGCTCTGGGAGTGGGAGCGTGCCTCCTTGTCAGCGCCTCTTGTTTGTTCAGCGCTTGCTTTGGAAACATGGCGTAGTATCTAGTGCCCTGAACCAGATGCACGTACTCCAAAAGCGTTTTGATCGGAAGTGGGGAAGAGGGCACTGGGGAAGCGGGGGTGGGAGGAAAACTTAAATTAGGAGAAAGCCAAACAGCTAATGCCGGAGACAGATGATTACAGCTCATTTCAAGGCTGTTTCCTGCATGCCAATGATAGATCAGTAAACAAACGCCTCTTTGCGAACACAAAGCAGGCAGGAACTCTGTTTGGAAGAGAGAGGTCGGGGTAGGTCTCACTTCGCTTGGTAGCAGGAAGCCCCTATCACATGGCCCTGGGAATCATGAGGCCGGGTGCTGGTGGGAGATACGCCGAGAGGCTTCTGCTGGGAGACTTCACATCCTTCCCAGGGTCCAGCCAACAGGTTTGAGAGCTGCCTCCCTCTTTTACCCCGCCTCCTCCCCTGTCCTTCCTTTCCCAGTTTAATTTTGAAGCTATATCAGATGACTGCTTTGTTCCCCCAAACAATGGCAGGGATTACTGAATAAATTGCAGTGGCGCGGCTCTCCCCTTTTATGGCCTTGCTGCTCCAGGATGTACGTGCCAGGAGTGGTGGCCCTGGGCTCGCGTTGCCTCGGGCTGTGCCTCCCATTGCTGCTAGAAAGTTCTTTTGTAGTTTTTAGAGAAAGCAGCAATCAGTCCAGAAGTACCAGCTTGATATATATTGGTATAGCCTTCTGGGATGGCCTACTAACTGGACTCAGCCCTGCATGTTTCTTCTAGGCAGTGTGTAGGGCCCTGGTCACGTTGCACATGATGCAGGAAACCAGAGCATTTTGGCTATAACTCTTCTGAGCCTCTGGCAGGTCTCCCTTCCCCATCCCTACGCGCACACTCTCTCATGACCACTTTCTCCACCTCCCTGCCTCTTTCCCTCCTCTCCACACAGTCTCACCACCTCCCTTGTACCAGATCGGGTACATTTTGGGCCCCTTCCATGAGCTGTTGTGTCTAAAACTCTGTGAGCTATAGCAGGTCACAGAGGTGCTCCAGAGAGGCCGAGCCAGCACACAATCAGGGCAGTGTGTGGTTGATCGTAGCAGGGATGTGGGGAGACAGGAGGAACATGAGCTCCCATTGCACTGAACTGTCATATTAACTGTGGGTGCCTTGTGGAGCCAAACCTTGGTAGAGAACATCTACTTTTTGTTTTCCTATGGGAGGAATTTTCCATCACTGCTATCCCAGCTTCCTCTTGTCAGGTGTTCACAATGCCTGTGGCTAAGGTCTGCAAGTCGTTTCTGGTGACCTTGTTAGCGGAAGAGATGATCCCATCGCTTTCGAAGGTCATTTGGGCTTGAGATAGGGCCCAAGCAAATTACCTGACTGTTGGACTAATTGGGGGGTACCTTATTATTTTCTGCTGTCTTATCCCAGAGGTGACTCTTTTTTTTCCCTCATGTCTTCCAGTATGCTTGGATAATATTTACTCTTTTGGGCAGGACCAGCTAATATGCTACAATAATCCCCTAGGTGATACTGAGGACACCCTGTAGGCCCTGCTGCTCAATGGTGAAGGCGCAGCAGTCTGTGCATCTCCTAGGGATGCCTTTGCTCCCCGAGGCGGGATGTGTTGTCAGTGCGTGTGGTGGTAGGTACCTGGTTGTTGTCGTGTTGCAGCATGTGATGTGTTGTTGCTGTGGAAGCTCCTGGCCTGCTCTTTAATCTGCCCAGTGTGAGTGCATTGCTTTGGTTACTCCTGCCACGTGTGGTGGCTGGGAGGGACAGATGTCCCTCTGGCCTTGGCTCCAGATGATGCCCATCTGCTGATCGCAGTGGTGCTCTTTTCACGGAAGGCTCTTTTGCAGCACTCGGCAACTGCTTCGTGCCTCACTTCTGCTCACCAAGGGTGACGGGGTCGGTCCCATCCACTATAGATAAAGAAACAAGTGCACTTCATGTTTGGTGTTCTCTGCTTTTTGGTCTCTCCCACAGCAGCTACGTGGGATCTGTAAGTGTGCTGAGCACCAGCACCCCTTTGCTCGTACCCAGATGTTCGTTTTCAAGGCAGTGTTTGTTAGGAGGCTGTTGGAAAAGGATGAGACATCGAGTTTCCTGATGGGAAAATTGTGTGATCTTACCAAGACACAGGAGCTCATCCCGAGTGAACGTTCGGTGTGGCAGTGGAGCCGCAGGCGTGGTGTGTATGCCGAGTCCTGTTATCGTTACGTTTGCTACTGGTACAGGCAGTGCCGAGGAGCTCCGGCCACTGACCCTGCTGTGCGAGGCGTCAAGTGAGCGATGAGTGAAGAGGCCGGCCCTGCTCTAGGGATGTGGTAAGCCCAGTGCAGAGCAGCCTCTCTGCTGCAGCTTCGCAGGAATCTGCTTCGGCTGCCTGGGTGAGTCACTCTTTGGCGGAGGGTGGGAGTGATGGTTACTTTTTCATTATTCTGAAGCTGTAACAGTTATGGATGAATAGGTTTTGTTCCTTGGGCTGGTAAATTTTCTTGACAGTGTTGCAAGGCTGCTCTGTGTCTAGAAGTGAGGTGGGTGTTTGTTCCAGTTACTAAGGAGGTAGAGAAGCCAAGGGGGTTTATTGTCTGGGGAAAAAGTCTGCTAAATGGTTAGCAGTGAGCTGCCCCGAGTGTGTACACATTGAGTTGACCTGGAGTTCACTCCTCGCCTCAGGAACGTTGCCAGTGTGGGATAAAAGGAGGGAGAGAAAACTGGGAACAAACAAGACTGACTTTTTCTTTTTTTTTCCTTTTTTCCTCTCACTGCCCAAGATACTTGAACAGTGGAAATGAGAGATCCTTTTGTTCTTTACTGTTTCTGGTGTGGTGGTTTTTATTTTTTTAATGACAAAAGCCTACTAGATTTCTGAAGGCACTCGGTCTTGTTGCCAAATGCTCAGCATGGCAGGGCAGCATCTGGCAGACCAGCCAAATGGACAGATTTGAGAGGCCTCAGATTTTGCAAGTATTGCCTATGAGATGGTGAGCCCCTTGTCACTGCAGTGCTGCAGAGCAGGCAGACCACCCTGAGAAGTGAGGAGACATGGTGCTGCAGAGTAACGGAAGAATTCCTTTGTTTTCTTATTTAATGAGTAAGAGTGGAGCAATATTGTGGAGCAATAAAAAGAGGACGGAGTTTATTGCATTAACTGGATACCAGCAGTACTCAGAAGAAAGAGAGGGACAGTCACTCCATGGATGGTAGAAATCATGAGGCAAACGGAATGACTCATTTTTGTGACTGATTTATCTTACCCCATCGAGGAGCAGTCCTCTGAAAGCGGATCAGTAGCAGGCTAACATGGCCTACCAGAGAGGAGGAGACCAGTGGCTGCAGTGCAGTGTCTCTTCAGCCTAGAATGTTTTCTGTCCCAAGCTGGGGACATTATGACAGTGTTCACTTTGGTCAGGTGGCCTTAACACAGGTTGTTTTAAAATTATTTTGTTTTAGTCTTTTGCAAGGAAAAAAAAAATCTAAATCTGCTGAGATCTTAGCTATAATAAAAGCCTTCATAAAACATGCTCGGTATTCAAGTTGTGGTACAGCAGTTGATGCTGAGTCAAAGATGGTTTCTGCCCTGAAAACCAATCGACTCCTCCCTGGGCTTCTGAGGGGTAATGCTGTCACCCGTCTTCCCATTTCGCAGAGGAGGAAACTGAGGCTATCCTCAGAGAGCTGTCATGTCTTGCTTCTGCTCTTCTGGATTTCAAGGAGAAACGTGTGTGTGCATGTGGAAGGAAGAGAGGACAGTGAGCACAGAGCAACGCCTCTTCCTTGTGTCTGTCTGCAGGTGACCTGCTGCCCTGCTGTGTGCTGACATGATGACAGCTAGCAAGGCGGCCGATGTGAGCAGCAAGTCTGAAAGCAGTGTCTGCAAGTCTGTCGAGAGGTGAGAGCGTTCCATGTTTCAGTGCCAGGGTGTTTTGCTTGTGTTTATTATCCTCAGCAAAAAGAAAACCAAAGGAAGGAGACGTTCTCTCTGCTCTGGACTGTCCCTCTCTCCTCACATGTTAGAACACAACCCTGTAGGTCAACAGGTGGTTTCATTGCCATCGCAGGAGTGTGACGCTGCGCATTTTAGCATCCAGTCAGACTGATAATGTCCTGGGCTCACAGTGCTAAAAGAGGTCTGTCCAAAGGCAAGACTGTTTGTGCTGATGACATCCCTGTCAATGTTTGCCCCCTCTGCACTTGAAATTTTCAGTGCTGGAGACTCCGCAGACAGGTGCTACTCTCCCCACCCATTGCAGGTTTTTCCCAGTGTCCAACCTTGATTTCTACTGCACAGCCCAACCACCAGTGGCACTGCGATGCCCTGCTCCTTGGGGAGGGCCATGGTGCTCACAGTGCCAGCTCTTCACCAAAGCATGATGTTGTCGCCAAGACAGTCAGGAGTTAAATAGCTGTGAGGCTAGGAAAGAACAGTATCTGGCTCCGGTCCCACTTCTGCTCAGAAACCCATCCCAGACTCAATTTGCATTGCAGCTGAGCCTGCAGTGGCTGCCAGCCTTGCTTAACTCCAGGGCAAAGCTCGAGGCCTGCTAGCATGCAGGATATCCACATGGAAGCTCTTAAAAGAGCGCTAAGTTCTGAAAGAGTCACTCTTGATACATTTAAGTTAACAGAACGATTTCCCGAGTTGAATCTCAGTGTTTGGATCGTGGTTAAATGGGACTAATGATAGGGATTTTTCATTCCAGTAACTACCTTGTGTTGTCCTGGTGCTCCTTCCTGAGTCCAGGCAAACCTGAAAGGCATGGCTAAGTGCTTTGGTTCAGAAACATTTCCTGTTGAAATAACTGTCAGTTCAGCTGGAACTTTGCTATATTGATAAAATACCACAATACTGATATTGTGATACCACACTTTTGGAAATCCCATGACTAAATATATTAGGGAGTCTTGGTGCAGTCTGGGCTCGAATAGTGAAGACGTTTAACCCTTTGCTCTGAGAATGTTGAATCTGGTGTCTGGGTGCTACGTCATATGCTCCAGGCCAAGCGATGTGCCTGGGAGCCCAAGGCCACATGTGGCCTGGGATGGCAGGGCCATAGTAATGTGATAATAAAAGCGCAGGCTTTGTGCATCAATATGCATTTGGGGAACTTCTGGATGGACCGAGAGAGATCCTGTGGGCAGGCTCTAGAGGAATGCCAGCTGTATTATGCATTTTCTCCTCTGTTTAACAGCAGCAGTTTTGGTGTTGTTTGCAAATGGTCCATTTTGCATTTATTTGCTTAATGCCCTGATGATGTCCAAAACTCTACTGCACTTCTGAACACATACAAAAAATGCTGGTGAACCTCTCATTGGTTCAGCATGTCTGCTGTACAAAAACTACCTCTCTCACCTGCCCCAGAGAAGGACTTCATTTCAAATTCTGTCTTGGTTGTCACATGAGGAGAGCATTGTGTTCTGGCTACAAGGACCGTTCTCTGAGCATCCTCACGCATAAGCCCATCTCAGGTGCTTGGTTTGAGCATCCTCTGCTGTTACCAGCTTTACGAGTAGAGCTTGTGGAGCTGATGGACTAAACCAAGGGTGAGCAATGATGGTGAATGTTTCTTCTCTTTTTGTCTTTGGTGTGTAGGATCAAGCTTGCAGATACAAACAATACAGCAGCTGTGAAGGAATCAGAAAGTCCTTTGTGTGTATTTTTGAGTGAGAGATGTTCTGAAGGTTCCTGTGTCACCCTGGGCTTAACACCTGAAGCTGAACCAGTTTCTTTTGTGGTGAAGAACCCACTGGGAGCTTTGGAGAACTTGATGCTGCATGCAAGGCTAGACTGCTTTCAGCAGAACATGCTTAATCCCAAAATGATCATCAGTGACCAGTCTGTGGATCTGAATGTTAAAGAAAACAGTAAAATCATCAGGAGACAGCTAGGAGGCACTCGGAATATACGATCACCTGGAAAAATTGGCTTGAGGAATAAATCCTTCAGCATCAAGGACAAAATTTCAGAATGGGAAGGGAAAAAGGAAACACAGTCTGCTTGTTGCAGAGAGGAGGAGCAGGGAGTTAAAGAGGAGCACAAGGTGTCCTGTGCAACTGAGAAGATGAGTGGGGAAGCACTGATGACTTGGAAAGTGGAGACCAAGAGACTTACAAACTGGGAACTGGAGTGCAAAGGGACAGGCAAAGAGAATGAGTGGAAAGCAGGAACTCCCAAAGGCACAGGGCAGGCAGTAGAGCGAAAGGGAAAAATGCAGAAGGATGCGGAAGTGGAGTCCAGCCTTGGGAAGTGCAAGGAGGTGAAAGGTGGGAAGTGGGAGGTCCAGAAGGAGAATCTTTCAGTGCTTAGTCAGGTCAAGAAGCTAGAGCAGGCTTTGAAAGACGGTTCAGCAGAGCTGCAGCCACAGTTGCCTGGTACCTACTACTCCCCACAGTGCTTGCAGGAGAAGGCAGCACAAGGGCACACTGCTTCCGAGGGCCACGAGAGCACATGTGGGGCTGAGCTCAACAAAAGGCTTCTTGGCTTGGACTCTGAAATCAGTGAGCCAATTTTTGGGACTCTAGAAGAGGTAAGAACTTCTCATGTGAAGTCCAAGGACGGCACGGTGGAGAACGTGTACACAGAGCCAGGGGTGCCAGAGAAGAAACCCTTCATCAACCCGCTGCCAAAGCCCCGGCGGACTTTCAAACACGAGGGGGAAGAGGACTGGGTGCCAGCAGCTAGGAATAAAAGAAACTTACCCCCCCTTCCATCCATTCCTCCTCCTCCTCTGCCCTCTTCTCCTCCTCCGTCAGCTGTCAGCAGGAGGCTCTGGAGTGGGAAGCACAAGAACAATGCCGACCACAGGTATTCTGGCTGTGTTTCACAAAGGTGTTGGTTTTGATGGTGCAGTCCTGCCTTTGTATATCTCTCTGGGGAAAACAGATCTTCCCTGGTCACTCCTAATCCCCAGGGAGTCTTGCTGGCCATAACCAGCACTCGGTTATCTCTCTGAGAACATATGAGTGGCCAGCACAACTTCACAGGATAACTGAGAGGGAACAAGTTGTGGCAGATTTGGGCTTTAAGGTCACTGTATTATTTGGCTTAACTTTCAAGCCTAAGATGGAGTGGTTTGGGGTTTTGGTTTGTTTTTTTAACTGAAAATCTATTTAATTACAAAATGACCACAGCTGGTCTGGAACAGGATCTGGAATGAGAATCTCTAGACTCTACGGCAGTATTTTCACTGTTCACAGTAAACCTTTTCCTCTAACTGAATCTGATGTGTATATATTCTTCTGGAGTGCTTTCTTGCCTTTTCTCCCCTCCCACATGACTGTCACACATTTTTGGGGTGGGGAGCGTATAATGCACAGCTGTTTCTGATGCCCTCTGCATAAACCATCACCTAAAAATTCCTGGATCAGGTGCAGGAAGGAAATCGAAACCTTCCAGGTTTGTTAGCGGAGGACACTTAACTGCTTTTACCCTTTCTACCATCCTGTGTGTGTGTATTGCTTTCCTGTACTGCTCAGAGAGCTGATTTTGGGGCCCCCCTATTCCTGCCGAGGGTGGGATCTGTGCTGTAGATGGGACCTCATATGGCCTGAGGTTGTGTGCTGTGTTACAGCATGTGCCACTTACGCTGTGAAGACGCAAGTGTTGCTATTGCCATGACAACCTGGATTGTCTACGGCATCCCTAAAATGCCTTCATTTGTGTGCCTGATAAAAATAACCAATCTCAGTGTTACTTTTTCATACCTTATATAGGATGAGGCTGTGAAATGTTCTCTTTGCAGTGATTCATTTCGCCAGCTGTGTGGCATGTTGGAGTAGTGAATTAGCCGTGATTTGGTTACAAATGCTGGATAACTGTGTCACTCTCCTCTTTGCTCCTTCTCCCCTCTCATCAATGGTGTAGGAAGTCGTATGAGTTTGAAGACTTGCTGCAGTCGTCGTCGGAGAACGGCCGGGTGGATTGGTACGCCCAGACCAAGCTGGCCCTCACACGCACTTTATCTGAGGAGAATATCTATGAAGACATCCTGGGTAGGAGCTTTGGACAGGGGAGGGATTTGACTGCTAATGCTGTGTGACTGAGAAGACTCATGATCAACAGGCACTCACCAGGAGTGCTGAATAAAGTATGTTTATTATCCAGATGCCAACAATTGTGTAAAAAGTGTCTTGGTTTGTAAGTAATAAGAAAAATGGATGGAATATTTCAAAACTCATCAGCTTCAAAGATGAACCTGAGGCATGTGGGAACCAGCTTTTGGTTTTTTTGCTGGCATCTCTCCTCTGTCTTCCTTTTGTCCTGTGGATTAATTCTCACAGTTCTGGTCTGTTGGTTTTGGTAAGCTTGTCACCGCTGAGATAATGCGAACAGTCACTTCCATCGTTCAGAGATAGGATTGTGTATGGCTCCAGGTACCACTGAAATTAAGAAACTTGGTCCCACGATCTTTGAAACTGAGTTTTATTTCATTCTCTAACTTTGATGGCAGAGCAGTGCCATTTTAAAGATTATTTCCTGTAACACTCAATTTATGTCGTGTTTTTTAACGTTGTGAGTTAGATGGCCTTTTATGGAACATGGAATAGAAGCACCCCGCTTGAAAAAGCCTGAAGTTTTAGTAGCTGTAGGCTAGTGCTGTGTAAAGCTCTTGGCTGAGTTTAGCAGAACAGGAAGAGAATAGCTGCATCAGCTCTAGCCATGCAGCTGTAATCCTACAAAGGCGGTCTGTGGTGTTTGGCGTGGGAGGAGCTGCGCTTTCTCAGGAGCGGGCAGGGCATTGTTATTTTGATATGAATAAAATCTGATCATACTTGATAAGGAAGATCCCTCAAAGGAATTGTGTTCCTGTGGAACTGATGGCAAACGAGGTAATGCCACTCCATCCTTTTTGACATTTTTGAAGCTGTCAGCCTCGTTTGTGCAGCTAGGGGCCCTGTGTTTGCCTTTTTCTTCTCTTGACTTGGGGGGCCAAAGGAATAGGGAGTGCCTGAGCAGCTGCTGGGCTTCTTTTGTGTTGGGACATGGTGGGAGGTCTCAGAAAGCACTGAGTAAGAGTCACCTCATCAGCTGGAATAACATGGATAGCATTACAGAGTGGCTGTGTAGGCAAATGCATCCATTCAAACACAAGCACACCCCTGTGTCCCAAGCTTGCAGAGAACTCAAATACCAGGCTGAAATTCCTCTCCCCTCCAGCTTTTAGTTGCAAAGATTAAAAGAAAACAAAGTTATGGGTAATTGTCAGCTAATGGGGCATGTTTGGTTTTTTATTTTCTTTCTGCATGTTTAGGCATTACCTGGAGTCAGTGATCTTTAATTGGTTCCTGCAGTGCTGGTGGTGTTACCATGGAAGTCTGGCAAAAGGGGTGGACAGGGATAGCTCAGAAAAACCCTAGTTTTGTTTTTCATGAGACCACAGGCGGGTATAGTCCACAAAACATAAACATGTGAAAACTGCACCAGTGGAGGGGGAACCAAGACTTTGGCTGCTGGATGCTAGTGCTGACCCCCAGATAATCGTGCGTGTCCATCAGGGCATGCAAGCACACACGTACACCCATGTTCATATGTCTGACCTAGGGAGGGTTCAGCTGTTGGTGGGAGTCCCGTTCGCTTTCCCAGCAAGTCACACAGATTCCCTTCATGCACCATCTTTTTACCCGTTTGCCACTGCTTACCTGGGGTATTGGAAATTGTGCTGGGCAGATGGATGATAAGGTTGATTTGTCAAAAAGAGGGAAACGGTGTTCGTTCTTCTAGAGTGAGGCTAATTGGACATGCTGCTGAGCAGTTTGAGGACAGGGTAGGCAACAGAACCCCAGCTTGTTCCTTTTTTCACCAATCTACCCAGTTATGTGACTGCTGAAGTGTATTTTCAGTACTGAAGTTTGCCATTGGCATTAGAAAGTGGAGGCACTTTCAGGGACAGGAGCATGTTTGCTGACAAAATGTTCATGCAGGCTTGCTTTGTTGGTGTCACACATGGCTTACCTTCTCCTCAGTGATTTCAGATCCACTGCTATAGCGCTGGGTGTCACAAGCTACAGGTAGAAGACAGTGTTGGAAAAGGCTTGGGTTTCTGTCCTTGTCTGAAGACTTCAGCTGCACTCCTGCCCTAGCAGGGCAGGCAGGTGGGAGCATGCCAGTTAAACAGATCCTACAGCCATTACCAGTCCCTGCTCCAGGGGCCTGCAGCATCACTGACCTCCAGTCTGTGCTCTCAGCCAAGCATTACGTGACAAGAAGAGAAAGGCAGTTGCTTCGAGTCCCAGCTGTCCCCTGGGGTGGTGTGAAATGATGGCACTGAAGAGAGAAATTTCATAACAAATTGCCTGTGCATACAGATGCTTAGGCTAAGCCTTTGTCATTGGTTTCTTAGATGCTTGGATGGGGCTGTCACAACCTGTTTTTTCAGAGTTGTGTGTGCTTTTTGAACACACTTGCATTTGCATTTCCCAGCACTGTTGGAGAGTGGGATGCAAGGATTTCATTATGTGTAGTTTTCGGTGTTTAAGACTTGGACTAGTTCTGTACATTGTCTCCAGAATCAGAGGAAAGAAAGGGACATTCATCTGTGTGGTCATTCAAGTCTTGTGTTTTTAAGGGGATCCTAGGTAATGAGCTGAATGTTGCTTTAGAGGTGTCCCTTTCCCACCCCGCACCCTCCAGGGAGAGAGCATCCTGACTTTGGATGGCCTAGGGTAGGTGAGGTGAATCCTTCCCTCATTCTAAAGTGGGGCTTGTGAGATTGAGGCATCCATGATTGGAAGATGTGTTGGAAAACCTATGTTGTGTGACAGACATCCGTGTTCAGAGTGGATGAAATATTCGTGCAGGGTCAGCCTAAGAGCAGTGCATTGCTTCAGCCCCAATTAAATGATGACCAGAGATCGCCCTAAATGTGGGGTTTAAACAGAGGAGAGAGGACCTGTATGCTAGCCTTCAGCTCACAGTTTTGTTTGGAGACAATTCCAAGCAGAAGACTGGAAAGAAGGAAATATAATTATGGACTGATGTGCTCGAGAACCTCGCAGCTCCTCTGAAGACAGGGATATGAACTTGAGGACTCTCTGGGTCTTTTCCATCTGTAGTGTCTGTGATACATTCCTATGGCTGCATATGTCAGTGTCGGGGTTTGGACACTGTCCCGCGAGCAGCTGGACTTCTAGGGCTATGGAGAGCATGAAGCAATTGCAGGAATGCTTGAGAACAGGTCTTTATGTCTGATGTGGGAGGTGGGAGAAGGCCAGTAGATCCCCACACAGAGTTTTATGGCAAACCTCAAGGATTTTCTGCACTTACAATCTCTTGCTTGTGGCTTTTTGCTGCAGATCCACCATCAAAGGAAAACCCTTATGAAGACATTGAGACCAACAGCCGCTGTTTGGGGAAGAAATGTGTCCTGACCTTCCCAGCATCCCCCACCTCTTCTGTACCTGGGACTCCCACTAAGGTACTGTAATACAAATGGCCACCTCTCCTGCTTCAGAAGGTTTTTGGGTGAAATCCAGGTCCTGTGTGGAAAAAGTGGAGTTTTGCCAATAACTTTCATAGTGTCAGGGTTTTTTCCTTTCTGTCTTTTACCACAGAGTACGGTATGATAAGAGGGATTTATTGCCCTTCAGGAAGGTAAAAAAGCAGCGTTCCCTTATACAAATGGTTTGCTGGCTTTCACTTTTTCTCACTGCAGGGCTACCTTCCCCTGGTAGGGTGGAAGACTTTTTGCTATTATAGTGCATAGAAAGGCCTTTCTCCCCTCAAAGGGGGCATTAAGTGTTGGGGTAGTCGAGCCCTGAAGTGATCTTGTGTCAGTGGGCAGTACACGGTCTGCCCATGCTGACGCCGAGGTGTCTCTGCAGCCCCTTCCCTTATGACCCTCTCTCCTTGGTGAGACAGGTTGCTGGTAACTAGTGCAATGCTAGTCCCCTGGTTAGGAGGATGATGCTACCAGGGTGTCCCCACCAGCAGCGCAGCTCACAGCTTGGTGCAGTCTTCCTCCTTGGCAGTTAAACCAAAAGAAGAGGTAAAACACTGGTCTGCATCTCCTGCTCAGAGCTCAGGACTTAGCAAGGCCAGCTCTGCTCTCAGCCTCCCAAGCTGTTTTGGTTGGTTCTTGCTGTCTATTTAGATAGTCCAAGCCTGGAACAGCAGGAACAATGTGACAGCAGAAGTCATCTTGGCAACAACTGGGTTCAGAGCAGTTAGCAGGGATCTAAACGCGTTTTTTCTGACCGACGGGTTTTCCCATGCTCTCCAAGTTGCAACTATTATTAGAGCTGTTACCCAACGTTTTCTGAAGCTTGACGTGCAGTGTTTCTTGACGCGTTGCTCTTTTCCAACCAGCCTAATCAGCAACTGAGGTTTCTTTGGATAATTCAGCACTTAAAAGTCAAAATTGTTCTGTGGTTCTCAATCCATTCTCCTTGTTGCTGTTTAGGTCTAGAGCAGCAATGGTATATATGTACACAAATATATGTGTATATATATATATGTATATGTGTGTGTATATATATATATATATATATGAGTGGTGGGATGGAATTGATTTCCCTCAGAGAGCTTTGCAATCAGCAGTGCACCCTCATTTCCACATGTGCTATCAAAAGGGGGCTGCAGTGTTACACAGGAATGGCTTTCACCATGGAGACGGTTCCTAGCAGGAGATACTTAGTGAAGAGCTGAATGGGAGTAATTAAGTCACGCTATGGTGCTTTGACAGCTAAAAGCAGTGATCTTCATCAGTCAGAAAAGAAGTGCTGCAGCTGTCTTGGCAACTAGTGGGTTTGCTCCTGCAGTGTGAATCACGCTGGAGAGCCTGCCCAGGCTGGAGACTGATGGGGAATGGGTCTGGATGGACTTGAAGCAGTTAGTAGTTTCTATCACTGGTGCAGGATGAGATTGTTCAGTGTGAAGGCTCTTTCTAGACTTGCTTTAATGTGTGACTTGTCTGTGGGTGGTAAGCGTTTTTGAGTTGAGCATCTTCTGCCAAACCATGCAGAGGCACCTGAGCTAACCTGAATGAATGGACTGGTCTGGCTAATAACTCTGCTGAGTGTGTCTGTTGATGGAGGCAGCCATGATGCTGCCTCAGCTATGGTGCTGCTGTGAGTTGTTCAGAATTACCTTGGATACCTCTGCCCCACACTGCTTAGTGCGATGTAGATACATCCCCTGGGAGTCCAGATGCAGTGTCCTCAAAAGGTGCAACTTAACCTTGTCATTACTGCTGGGAAATTCTGTAGGAAAAGACAAAAAGAGTTTTTATTGAGCATCTTTCTGGTGAGAAGTGATCTCCCTATCTGGAGCTGAGCTTTCTGCTTCTCCAATGCTGTTTTTGGTCAGGGACTTTAAGAACTTTACTCTCGTACTTAAATATCTACCTCTGTGCTCCCACTGAACTTGCTAGTGAGCTTAGGAGGAAACCAGTCTCCATAATTACGAAATGATGCTGTGAAAAGCCAGAATTGAAGACTCAATAGTTGGAAGACTATTAAGCAGGTATTCTTTATTACAGCGCCGGGCACACGGGGGATCTCTCCTCCAAACGTGTGCACCGAAGAGACACAG
>Ga0181612_166206_pt1 | contig 16889 bp, 16 predicted proteins | sample HoacroProtozoa21_FD_119630 | JGI IMG/M metagenome (GOLD analysis project Ga0181612, IMG submission 119630) | Hoatzin crop microbial communities from Cojedes, Venezuel. Combined Assembly of Gp0051906, Gp0051904, Gp0051908
CAGAGCAGCCAGTCGGACGGGCCGACCTGGTCGGCGGGCCTGTCCTCGAGTTTGCAGGCCAGGTTCAGGAAGGTCTGCGCCTGCTCGGCGGCCAGGTCGATATTGAGTTTCTCGACCTCCTGGGTTTCGCTCTCCACGCAGAGGTAGTCCGGGAAGGTGCAGAGTGCAATATCCGGAATCCCGTTGAGGAAGAGGTTCTCTCCCTCGCCGAAGTGGAGGACGATATGCCCGCGCAGGGTCAGGGTGCGGATGATGGAGCGGTTAGCCTTGACTTCGTCAATGTAGAGTTTGTCCAGAGTTTTGTTTCCGGTGTAAACCAGTTCCGGACAGATGTCTCCGGTGTACTGGTATTCCCCGTTGACGTCCGTCCATTCGTTGCAGCCGAGGTGTTCCAGCGTCAGGCCGGCCACGGCCTTCAGGTTGGCGCCCTTGCCGTTCCAGAGGTTGCGGTGCGCGGCGAGCCAACGGGATATGGACTGGAAACCGAAGCCCTTGATGTCCATGAACTTGTTCAGGCGGAAGTGACCGGTGGTGAAGACAAAGATATGGGTGCGCTCCAGTTCCTGGTCCTTCAGCTGCTCGAGCATCTGGAGCATGGCGGGCGCGCCGTTCTCCTCCACCACGTTCGGGCCGTCCGTATGCGTGTTGACAATGACGGCCTCACGGTCGTTCTTGCCCTTCAGCATGCAGTAGATGGTCTCGGTGTAGGCGTGGTCCTCCGTGATCGCCTTGATGACATAGTGGGCCTTCTTCCCGGCTTTGGCCGCGGCAAGGACCTGTTTGCCATAAGTGGCGTTGACAAAGACCATTGGGATGCCTTGATACCCCATGATGAAGGGCTGCCACTGGCCCTGGACCAGGCCGTCACTGTAGCCCTTCCAGACCAGGATGACGGCTTTGGCGCCAACGATCCGGGACAGGTATCCATAGAAGCACTTCACGAACGTGGTGGCCGTGATGCACTCAATGTAGTTGGGCATGGTGGCATCCTTCGGCCAGCGGTCCCGCGGATGATACGCCAGGCCCGGGATGGCCGGAAGTTTGGAGTAGTCAAAGACGGCGATCTTGCCTTTGGCGCCCGTCACGTTAGACAGGTTGGGTTTCACATAATAGAGTTCTTCGGTCAGCCCGCCGTCCGGCGTGGCGCCCGAGTACGGATGCACACTGGCGATGGGGATATCCACCATCTCCGAGCCTTGCTCGACGGAAAGGCTCCACTCGGTCGGTTCCCAGCGTTTGAAATAAAACGGGTCAATGTAGTACTGAATGCCCATGTCGGAAAGCCGAGACTTGATATAGTCCAGGAATTTCAACTGGCCCGGGCTGCCGGTCAGGCGGCCGCCGCAGGCGACCATGGCATCCATGTCTTTCTGCAATCCAGCTTTGTTGATCGTCAGTTCCATAGTTCTCCTCGTTTCCAGTCACGTCAGGCAACAGCGCCGCCTGTGGTGAACAGGAAGACGCAGTAGCCGATATACATGCAGAGCATGAGGATGCCCTGCCAGCGGTACAGTTTTTGTTTGATCAGGGCCGGCAGGACCATGATGGCCATGACCAGCACCATGAGCGGGATATCCACCGTGAAGCTCGACGCGGAAGCGGACTCCAGCGTGAACGGGCGAATCGTGACGGCGGCGCCCAGGACCAGTACGATATTGAACAGGTTGGCGCCGATAATGTTGCCCAGCGAAAGGGCACCGTGGCCCTTGATGAGCGATGTGATGGCGGTGACCAGTTCCGGCAGCGAAGTGCCAAGAGCCACCAGAGTCAGCGCAATGACGCTCTCCGGAACGCCGGCGGCCTCCGCCAGGATCTGGGCGTTATTGACCAGAAGATTAGCGCCTACGGTGATGACTGCTGCTCCAACGACCAGCAGAACGATGTCTTTCCAAAGCGGGGCATCCTTGCCCTCTTCTTCCTCGGCCTTATCCTCCACCGCTTCGGCCACGTCCGCGGCCTCCAGGGCCTCGGCGTCCGTCGAGTTCTTCATCATCTGACGAACGGTGATGACCATGTACGCCACAAACAGGCAGAGCAGCAGAATGCCAATCGGCCGGGTGAACTCCTTCATCGTATAGCTGACGATGCAGAACACCAGAGTGGCGATCCAGAACGCGGCCGTGGGATACACAAAACGTCTTGCGGTCCACCTTAGACGGCGCAAAGATCAGGGTAATACTGGAGATCAGCGCGGTGTTGCAGATGATCGACCCAATGGCGTTGCCAAAGGCAATCGAGCTGCTGCCGTAGAGGGCGCCCTGGCTGGACACCATGACCTCCGGCAAAGTGGTGCCAATGGACACAACGGTAGCGCCGATCAGCAGTTCCGGCATGTGGAACTTATGGGCAATATCCACGGCCCCGTCCACGAACCAGTCCCCACCTTTGATCAGCAGGATAAATCCAATCAGAAACAGAATAATGGCTTTTACAAGCAACGGTCATTTCCCCTTTCCCGTTTTTTAATCTTGTGTCTAGTTTACCCTACTTTTAGAAGGAAGTCCATTTATTTGACCTTGGGATTGTTCTGATCGATGAAATTCAGAATGTCGGCGTAGACCTCATCCTTGATGTCGCTCTCATTGTGGATCTCATGCTTGGCGTGATGGTAGAGTTTCTTCGTCACGTTGCGGCCGGAGGATTTGAGTTGCTGATAAGTCAGTTCCGGGCCGATCCCGAACTCCCCTGCCATGTCCTGCTGGCCGGAGATGATGAAGATCGGCAGGTCCTTCGGCACCCGGTGCGTCCAGAATGGCGCTCCGGCGCGCGTGGTGACCTCATACATCTTCAGCATGGAAATGTCCATGCCGGCGGCACAATACGGATCATTGATGTAGTTGACAATATTTTGCTGATCAAAGGACAGCCAGCCATTCATGAGCATGTCAATGCTGTTGGCCTTCTTTTTGGTGCCCCACTGTGTGGACTTTGGATGCTTCTCCGCCTTCTTGGCCGCCTTCTTCATAGAGCGCTTGTAGCTGCCAAACAGGCCGTAGATCACATTGATCGGCAGATTCAGAAGAGAGGCTACCCACGGCATATAACGGGTGCCGCAGACGATGGCGCCGCTCAGATCCTTGCCGTATTTGGCAATATAGGCACGGGTCATCATAGACCCCATGCTGTGGCCGTACAGGAAGTACGGCAGCTTCTTATATTTTCCATGCATGATTTTGTACAGTTCATGCATGTCCTCGATCATGGCTTTATTTGCGTCGCCAGGATAGATTCCATTGTAGTCCAGCCCCGCAGTCAGACCATGCGCCAGATGGTCCTGTCCGCAGACGACGTAACCGTGGCCGGCCAGATATTCGGCCAGGTCTTCATAGCGGTCAATGTATTCACCCCAGCCGTGGGTCAGCTGGATGACGCCAATGGGCTTTTTCTGGTCATCTACCCACCAGGTGTAATAGATATTGATATCCTCTTTGGACGTGGACGGATACGTACTTTCGGTTTTAACAATTCCCATACAAATCACCTCATTTTAATCCTACAGAAAAACTCCCCGGGCCACAACAAAAAGTGCATTCCTGGGGAGTTTTGTGACTTTTTACTTATTTTTTCGTGACGATTACAGTGCCGTCGGGTTTGATGGTGACTTCGTCACCGGTCTCGACGTATTCCAGGAACTCGTCGCCCAGCTGGTCGATCGTGGGCATGGGCGTTTCCGGTGCCCAGACTTCGGAGAGGACGGCGCCGGCAGCGGCCAGAGAGTCGATTTCCAGGGAGAACAGCAGGCAGGCCGGGGCCTTGCCGGCTTTGACGGCGGAGTACAGGAACATGCCGCCCGTGGTGGAACCGATGGTCTGCGGCAGACACAGAGCCTTGTCCTGGAGGATCTTCTTGTAGATGTCCGGGTTGCTCTGGTCGTTGCACTTGGTCTTCCGCTGGATGGACATCATCTGCATGGAGGCCAGGGTGTTGAAGCCGTTCATGGTGACGACGGCCTCTTTGGTCATCTCACCGGGGACGACGACGCGGCCCTTGAATTCTTTGGATTGGACCTTATTCTTTTTCGCCATCTCAGTCCACCCCCTTCGTCAGTTTTTCCAGGATCTCGTCGTTCGAATAGAACCGGGACGTGGTGTACGTGCGGAGTTTGTTCGAACTGGTGATGACCGGTTTGGAGGCGTTGAGCGGGTTGTCCATGTACATCAGCGGGCAGATAAAGCTGACCACGACACCCATCTTCTTGAGCTTCTTGGCGTATTCGGTCTTGTCGAAGACCTTCTTGACCGCCGTGCTCGTGGTGAAGACGGTGGGAATGGAGACCTTTTCGTTGCCGGCCTCCTTGAGGCCCTTCTCCAGTTTTTCGGTCCAGTCGATCATCTGCTGGAGCGTCATGTGCGGACAGCCAAGGAAGCACATCTTCGGCGTGGCGTCCGGATCCTTCCAGATGACCGGATAGTTGTCCTTCACGCGCTGCAGTTCCGCGTCGTCAATGACATAGGTCTTGGCGTCGGGTTTGATCAGGGATTCGCCCAGGCGTTTTGCCTCGGGGGTCAGGTTGGCGATGTGGTACAGACCAACCGCGCCGTTGGACGCCGTGGCGGCGCCGAAGTCCTTCAGGTAGGTCTTCGCCTCGTCGTCGAGTTCGGTGCCCAGATACTGGTCCAGACCCTTAACGTACGGAACGTCCTCCATGACTTTCATGCCAATAGCGGAGCCCAGGAGCTGGGCGTCCGGCATCTTGGTGGTCTTGAGTTCAATGACCCAGTCCGCCTTGCGGTTTTCGTCCATCAGAAGGCCGAAATACGGCACGTAGCCGACCACGCTGCCGAAGAGTTCCAGAATACCGGAGTTCCGGTTGCAGCGGGCACCGAGGACCGAGTTGGCGTAGACGACGGCCGAGGACTCCGCCCAGGACAGGACGTCCCCTTCCTTCGGCGTGTTGCCCACCTGGTCCAGGTAGCAGGCGCAGGTGTAGGAGTCCTCATTCAGCAGACCGAGCTTTTTCAGCTCTTTATCATACCGTTTCTGCTGGCCGTAGATAAACTTGGTGGCCACGGTCTCAATCGCCCCCTGCGGGACCTTGGGGTCGTAGGGCTTCGGGTCACAGGTGAACTTCTGACCGGCCAGACAGCCGTCGTCGATCAGTTTCTGATACAAATCAAACACCGCGCCCAGGAAGAACGCGCCGAAGCTCAAGACCAGGTGGCCGTACTCACTGGTGACCGGCACCATCTTTTCGGCGCCGAACACCTCACCGTACCGGATCAGCGTCAGCATGATTTTGGACATGGTCTCGCCCTGCGAGCCGTCCAAAATAGCCTGCTGCTCCGGAGTCAGGTTCATTTTCACTTCCATATTGGATACCCTCCTCCTTACATCATAAATGCCTTAAGGTTTTGGTTTACTCACAACTTCATTAAACCAAATTGTCCTGCTCTTGGCAAGAAAAAGCCAAGTCTCAATCCTATGGCAGAGAGACTTCAAGCAATGTCTGGCGATTCACTGGTATAAAAAAGAACCGGCCCTAGCGGGTCGGTTCTTATAAGCGATACGGGATTAGCCGAAGTAGCGGTCCAGCAGGCCTTTGAAGGCTTTGCCGTGGCGGGCTTCGTCACGGGCCATTTCATGAACGGTGTCATGGATGGCGTCGAGGCCAAGCTCTTTGGCTTTCTTGGCGAGTTCGGTCTTGCCTTCGGTGGCGCCGAATTCGGCGTCAACGCGCATTTCGAGGTTCTTCTTGGTGGAGTCGGTCAGGACTTCGCCCAGGAGCTCCGCGAAGCGGGCAGCGTGGTTGGCCTCTTCATAAGCGGCCTTTTCCCAATAGAGGCCGATTTCCGGATAGCCTTCGCGGAACGCGACACGGCTCATGGCAAGATACATGCCGACTTCTGAGCACTCACCGTTGAAGTTCTCACGGAGACCTTCTTTGATCTCTTCCGGAACGTCTTTGGCTACGCCGAGAACATGCTCAGCAGCCCAGGCAGCGTCTCCGCCCTGCTCTTTGAATTTTGCAGCCGGGGCCTTACAGACCGGGCACACGAAATCCTCAGGAAGAGATTCGCCTTCATAAACATAACCGCAGATGGTACAAACAAACTTCTTCATAATAATGCCTCCGTAAAAATGATTTTAATGTTGGTTCGCACAGTGCTCACAGATGCCCTCAAAGACCAGACTGTAAGAGTCGATGTCGGCCTGAGTGCAGTTCTGTGCCGCACGGTCGATTTCCGAAATGAGTGGAATGTCCGCATCATAAATGCGATGGCATTGCCTGCAGTAGAGATGATAATGCGGCTTCATGACCGCATCGAAGTGATCCGCGGCACTGGTATACAGGATATTGCCCTGCCCCGCCTCCGCCAGCTGATGCAGATTGCGGTACACCGTGGCCAAACTGAGGTTTGGCATGGTCTGCCGTAAGGTGGCATACAGTTCGTCGGCGGTGGGATGGTCTCCCCTGGAACACAGTTCCGTGTAGATAGCATCTCTCTGTCGGCTGTGTCGTACAGCTGTCATGATGATGCACTCCTTTGCTTAACGATAATGATTATCGCTATTGTTATTATAGCAATTCCCTTTCGAATTTCAACAAAGTTTACACCGCCTAACTCAAAAATAATTAAAAAACTTTTTTCAAAGTAATTTAATGGTAATTTGCTATGGTATGAGGGACTTTTTGTAGGAGGAAATGCGGTCTAGTTAGGAGATCCACTTTGACATCCAGCGAAAAATCGTTGGCAACATGACGACGGAGTCCTGGCAGAACATTCCCCACGCCGTCTACGTCTATGAGCCGGATGTCACGGATTTCATGCAGGAATATGAATCACTCAAAAAGGCGCGCGCCGGCGAAGGGAAAATCACCGTCAACCTATTCCAACATCAACATCTCCATGCCAACCGTGCTCCCCAACGGTCAGATGATGACGATCAACCTCCATGATTTCGAGGATAAATCGCTGTTGGAGATGACCGACGCCATGAACGACGTCATGCGCCGAATCCAGAACACCAATCTGACAGAAGTCATGATCAACGTCTCCCTCGACAACACCTTCACCGCCTTGAAGCACGGTAAAATCAAGCAGACGGTCTGCCGGCTTCTGGGCTCCCTTACCGGAGAATATAAAGTCTCTCCCCTGCGCGGCAAGGCGAAAAGGGAATACTACCGTATTCCGGAGACCGACCGGCTGACGAAGCACGACATTGAGCAGGGAACCGTGACCATCTCCAACCTGGGCTCGGTCTACCGCGAGCAGCGGGGACTCAACGCCCTCCTGGAGATCGTCCCACCGCAGGTGTGCGCGCTCTCCTTCTGCGCCGCGCAGGACCGCCCCGCTGTAGTTGTCAACGAAGCCGGTGATAAAGAGATCGCCATTCGAAAGATCATGCCGATCTGTATCGCGTTTGATCACCGCGCCATGGACTTCGGCGAAGTCGTCCCCTTCATGAAGCGGCTCGATGAAATCTTCGCCGACCCCTCCGTCATCCAAACCTGGTAATCACATCCTCCCCTGGTGATTGTGCCTCACCGGACCTTTGGAAGCCATTTCGAAAAATCAGGTTCGTTTGCGAGCCATTTTTCAAAAATTTAGAAAAATTCACGGGTATACCCCGGCGTTTTTTCAAAAACGAGTCTGGAAATTTGAAATACAAGTCAAAAAACTGGCCTTTCTTTCGAAAATTTCGAAAGAAAGGCCAGTTTTTGGTTGTATTTTTCGAATTTGGCTCGGCGGCTTACTGGATGCGTTTCAGCCCGGCGGCTGACGGGATTCGTTTCCGCGCGGCGGCTCCGGCAGATCAGTCGCCGAGGAGGGACTTAATAATGGCGACGCCTTCGTCGATCTCTTCCAGGTAGATGGTGAGGGGCGGAAGCAGGCGGAGGACGTTGTTGCCGGCCGTCAGGGTCAGGACGCCGCGGTCCATGAGGGACTTGCAGATCGTCTTGTTTTCGACGCCTTCCAGCTGAAGGCCGATCATGAGGCCTTTGCCGCGGATGGCGCTGACGTTCGGCGAAGCCATGGCGGCCAGCTGTTTGACCAGGTACTCCCCTTTGGCTTCTACCTCGAGGAGGAACTGGTCGTCCAGGGTTTCGAGGACGACCTGGGCCGCCGCCGAGGCCATGGGGTTGCCGCCGAAGGTGGAGGCGTGAGTGCCCGGGCCGAGAACGTCCTTGACGGTCTCGTTGGCCAGGAAGCCGCCCATGGGCAGGCCGCCGGCAATGCCCTTGGCGAAGGACACGACGTCCGGCTGGATGTCGTAGTCCTGGAAGGCAAACAGTTTGCCCGTCCGGCCGACGCCGGTCTGGACTTCGTCCACCAGGAGCAGCCAGTCGTTCTTCTTACAGAGGTCGGCCACGGCCTTGACGTAGTCCTTGCTCAGGGGCTGGACGCCGCCTTCGCCCTGGATGAGTTCCAGCATGACGGCGCAGACGTCCTTGTCGCTCTTCATGACGAGGTCCGTAATGTCTTCCGGTTTCGCGTAACGGAATCCGTCCGTGAACGGGAAGAAATACTGGTGGAAGACGTCCTGGCCGGTAGCGTTCAGGGTGGTGATCGTACGGCCGTGGAAGGAGTTTTCGAGCGTGATGATCGTGGCACGGCCTTCCCCGTACTTGTCATAGCTGTATTTGCGGGCCAGTTTGATCATGCCCTCGTTGGCCTCCGCGCCGGAGTTGCCGAAGAAGGCATTGGCCATGCCCGTGCGCTCACAGAGCATCTTGGCCAGTTTGGCGCAGGGTTCGGTGTAGTAGAGGTTGGAGATATGGCCGAGTTTCATGGCCTGGTCGTAAATGGCCTTGGCCCATTTCGGGTTGCCATACCCCAGGCTGTTGACGCCGATGCCGCTGGTGAAGTCAATGTATTTCTGCCCTTCCGGGCCGTACAGCGTGGCGCCCTTGCCGTGGTCAATGGCGACGGGGAACCGGCCGTACGTATTCATGACGTACTGCTGGTCCATGGCCATCAATTCTTCGGATTTCATATAGCGTCACCGCCTTCCCAGATCATGGTGCCAATGCCGCTGTGCGACAGGACTTCAATGAGGATGGCGTGCGGAATGCGGCCATCCAGGATGTGCGTGCGGCGGACGCCGTTTCGCAGCGCCTCTTCGCAGCACTCGATTTTCGGGATCATCCCGCCCTTGAAAATGCCCTCTTCCTTGTACTTGGGCAGTTCGTCCATGGTGATACGGCTGATCAGGGTGGAGTCGTCCTTCGGGTCCCGCAGGACACCGCGGATGTCCGTCATGAGGATCAGTTTCTCCGCGCCGACTGCTACGGCAATCTTGGCCGCGGCGGTGTCCGCGTTGATGTTGTAGCACTTATTGCCGTCCGTTCCGGCCGCCACGGTGGAGATGACTGGGATGATGCCGTTGTTCACTTCGTCGTGGATCAGTTTGGAGTTGACGGAGATGATCTTACCGACCAGACCGTAGTCAAAGCCGTCTCCGTTGTCCAGCTTGACGGCGCTGATCAGGTTGTTGTCCATGCCGCAGAGGCCTACGGCGTGGCCGCCGGCCCTGTTGATCATGTTGACGATGTCCTTGTTGACCTTGCCACAGAGGACCATCTGGACAATGTCCATGGTCTCCTCGTCGGTGTAGCGGAGGCCGTTGACAAACTTGGACTCCTTGCCGACTTTCTTCAGCATGGAACTGATATCCGGGCCGCCGCCGTGGACCACGATGACGTCCACGCCGACCAGGGCGAGCATGACGATGTCGGAGATGACGGCCTCGCACAGTTCGGGAGAGACCATGGCGTTTCCGCCGTATTTGATGACGATGGTCTTCTTGTAGTATTTCTGGATATAGGGAAGCGCTTCGATCAGGGTCTGGGCGCGCTCCTCCACCGGAAGGTCTTCCGGATGCTCGATGAGCGGGTTCTTCATTTCAGCCATGGGGGCGCCTCCTTAAGTACGGTAGTCTCCGTTGATTTTGACGTATTCATAGGTCAGGTCACAGCCCCAGCAGATGGCCTGGGCCATGCCCTCGTTCATGTTGACGTGGATCTGGACTTCGTCCTCTTCCAGGATCTCTTTGGCGAGTTCCTCGTCGAAGTCCACGCCCTTGCCCTGCGAACAGACCAGGATGTGGCCCTTCGGGGAAATAAAAGCGATCTCCACGCGGGAGGGGTCGAAGACCTCACCCGAATAGCCCAGAGCCGCCAGGACGCGGCCCCAGTTGGCATCCGCGCCGAAGATGGCCGCCTTCGTCAGGGACGAGTTGATGACGGACTTGGCCAGCGTCTCCGCGCGGTCCTCCGTCTTCGCGTTCATAACCAGGCAGGTGATCAGGTGGCTGGCGCCTTCACCGTCCTTGGCCATGGAGCGGGCCAGCTCCGTGCAGAGCTGCATCAGGGTGGACTCGAATGCGAAGTAGTCCATCCCCTTTTCGGTGATCTCCATGTTGCCGGCCTGGCCGTTGGCCAGAATGACGCAGGTGTCGTTCGTGGACATGTCCCCGTCGACGCTGATGCGGTTAAAGGTCTTCTTCACGACGTTGTGCAGAGCCTCGTTCAGGAGTTCCTTGGAGATGGCCACGTCCGTTGTAATGTAGCAGAGCATGGTGCCCATCTTCGGATGGATCATGCCCGAGCCCTTGGAGATGCCGCCCATGTGGCAAGTCTTCCCGCCCAGTTCGAATTCGTAGGCGAATTCTTTTTTAACGGTGTCCGTGGTCATGATGGCGCGGGCCGCGTGGTCCGAGCCATCCGGCGTGTCCGCCAGCTGACCGATCAGTTCCGGCAGCGCAGCCTCAATGGCTTCCACGTTCAGGCGGACGCCGATAACGCCCGTGGACGAGACCACGACGTCCTGCGGGTTCAGGTCCAGCGCCCTGGCGGTGGACTCCATCATCCGGATGGAAGTCTCCTTCCCTTCCGGCGCGCAGGCGTTGGCGATCATGCAGTTGGCAATGACGGCCTGGGCCGTGCCATTCTTCAGGTTCTCGATGTCGAGCAGGACCGGGTCGGCCTTCACGCAGTTCGTGGTGAACGTGCCGGCCGCGTTGCAGGGCACGTCCGAGACGATCAGCGCCAGGTCCAGACGATCGGGGCTGCTGGTCGGCTTGATGCCGGCGTGGACACCGGCGGCCTTAAACCCTTTTGCGGCAGTGACGCCGCCTTCGATCAGTTTCATGAAGTCTCCTTAGAAGTCAAGCTTATCGTAATATTCCGTGCCGTCGAATGTGGCAAAGTAATCCTTGGGGGTCTCCGCGCGGCGGATCTGCTGGACGCTGCCGTCCTCTTTCAGAAGCAGTTCGGCGCTGCGCAGTTTGCCGTTGTAATTGTAACCCATGGAGAAGCCGTGGGCACCGGCGTCGTGGATGAAGAGGTAGTCCCCCATGTCGATTTTCGGAAGCATGCGGTCGACCGCGAACTTGTCGTTGTTTTCGCAGAGCGAGCCGGTGACGTCGTATTTGTGGTCACACGGCGCGTCCTCTTTGCCGAGGACCGTGATATGGTGATAGGCACCGTACATGGCCGGACGCATGAGGTTGGCCGCGCAGGCGTCGACACCGATATATTCTTTGTAGATATGTTTTTCGTGGATGGCCTGCGTAATGAGGGCACCGTAAGGTGCCAGCATGAAGCGGCCCATTTCGGTGTAGATGGCAATGTCTCCCATGCCGGCCGGCACGAGGATGTCGTTGTAGACCTGTTCCACCCCGGCGCCAATGGCCTTGATGTCATTGGGCTCCTGGTCCGGCTTATAGGCAATGCCGACGCCGCCGGAGAGATTGATGAACCTGATGTCCGCGCCGGTCTTCTCCTTCAGTTCGACCGCCAGTTCGAAGAGCTGGCCGGCCAGCTTCGGATAGTACTCGTTGGTCACCGTGTTGGAGGCCAGGAACGCGTGGATGCCAAAGTGCTTGACGCCTTTGGCCATCATGGTCTTATAGGCTTCGATCATCTGGTCTTTGGTCATGCCGTACTTGGCGTCCCCGGGGTTGTCCATGATGCCATTGCTCATGGTGAAGACCCCGCCGGGGTTGTACCGGCAGCACATGGTCTCCGGCAGCTGACCGCCGCAGGCCTGTTCACAGCACTCGATATGAGTGATGTCGTCCAGGTTGATGATGGCGCCGAGTTCCTTGGCGTAGGCAAACTCCTCGGGCGGCGTGTCGTTGGAGGAGAACATGATCTCCTCGCCCTTAAGGCCGACCGCCTTGCTGAGCATGAGTTCGGTCTTGGAGGAGCAGTCCGCGCCACAGCCGTACTCGTGCAGGATACTCATGATATAGGGGTTGGGCGTGGCCTTGACGGCGAAGTATTCCCGGAAGCCCTTGTTCCAGGCGAACGCCTCCTTGACAGCCTGCGCGTTGGCGCGAATGCCTTTTTCGTCATACAGGTGGAACGGCGTGGGAACCGTTTTGACGATTTCTTCGACCTGTTCTTTGGTCACATACGGTTTCTTTTCCATGGAAAACTCCTTTATACCAGACCGGCTTTTTCGTCAAAGCCGAGCATGAGATTCATGTTCTGAACGGCGGCGCCGGACGCGCCCTTGCCCAGGTTGTCAAAGCGGGAGACGACCGTGACGCGGTCGTCGTTGCCCGTCACGCTGAGGACCATGTTGTTGCTGCCGGCCAGCGTGTTGGCGGACAGCATGCCCTCCGCGGCAATGCCTTCGGAGACCGACACCATGGCGGTGTTGCGGTAGTACTCAAAGAGCATGTCCCGAATCTGCTCCGCAGTGTGGCCGTTCAGGAACTGCTTATGCAGCGGAAGAGCCACTTCCATGCCCTTGTAGTAGTCATCCACAATGGGGTTAAAGACCGGCGCAAGCGTCAAGCCGCAGACGGTCTGCATTTCCGGCAGATGCTTGTGGTTGCCGTTCAGGCCGTACAGCCGCGGCGCGTCCAGTTCCGGATTCCGCCCTTCCGCCTCATAGTCCGCGATCATCTTCTTGCCGCCGCCGGAATAGCCGGTCAGGCTCCAGGCGGTCAGCGGGGCATCCTTGCTGAGGATCCCCATCTGGACCAGTGGGTATACGATGCTGATGAAGCCGGAGGCGTGGCAACCGGGGTTGGCCACTCGTTTGGAATTCTGAATGGCTGTGCGGTGCTGATAGGACAGTTCCGGGAATCCGTACGCCCAGGCCGGGTTCGTGCGGTGCGCCGTGGAGGCGTCGATGATTTTGGTGTCGGGGTTCTCCACCAGAGTGACCGCCTCGATGGCTGCCGCATCCGGCAGACACAGAAAGACCAGGTCCGCCTCATTCATCAGACGTTTGCGTTCCGCCACGTCCCGATGCAGTTCGTCGGAGATGGTGATGAGTGTAATATCCGACCGGCCGGAGAGCCGGTCCACGATCTGCAGACCGGTGGTGCCGGCCTGGCCGTCGATATAGACTTTGGGAAGCATACAGGATCCTCCATCGCGAAAGAAATTATATGTATATTAATACAATTTTATGCGTAATTCAAGAATAAATATTCGCATATTTGAATTTTTATGCATTTATCATTGCATAAAAACGCCTTCGGACGCTGAAGTCACGCTATTATATAATAAAAACTGTGGAATTTCCATAGATTTTCGACACGAATCTCTCCGAAAATTGAACCGCCGCCGGGATGATTTTTTGGTATAATGGATGTGGGCCTTTCGGGGGCCCTTTCGTTATATCCTGAAAAGAAAAGAGAGTACCATGCAGAAAGATCCATTCCGCCGCAGGCTCCGCACCTGTGTGTTGTCGGTTTTGGTTCTGTTTTCCATCCTGTGCGGCAGCGCGGGCCTTTCCACCGGCTCCTCCCTGCCTGTCCGCGAACTATTGACTTCCAGTACTACGAAAGCCACTGAGCAGACCACAAAGCAGTCGACCACCAGTTCTACCACTAAGAAAAAAACCACGACGTCGTCTACTACGAAGGAATCCACCACCAAAGCCAAGGACAAGAAAAAATCCGAAAAGAAGAAAACCGAAAAGGTCATCTACCTGACCTTCGATGACGGTCCGGGCCCTTACACGGACAAACTCCTGGGCATCCTGGAGAAAAACAACGTGCACGCCACGTTTTTTGTCACCGCTCAGTATCCGCGTTACGAATACCTGATCGGCAAAGCGTACGCGCAGGGCAACGCCATCGGCGTCCACACGTATTCCCACAACTATTCCAAGATTTACAAGAGCCGCAAGGCCTATTGGAAGGACTACGCCAAAATGAACCACATTGTGTTCATGTGGACCGGGCACAAGACCACCCTGTTCCGCTTCCCCGGCGGCAGTTCCAACACCGTCAGCCGGAAATACAAGTCCGGCATCATGACCACGCTGACCAAGGCGTCCAACAAGAAGGATTTCACTTATGTGGACTGGAACGTGGACAGTTTTGACGCCAGTACGTCCAAGACGGCCAAACAGGTCTACAAATCCCTGGTCAAAGGAGTCAAGGCCCAGGGGGACACCCCTTCCGTCATCCTCTGTCATGACGTCAAATCCTACACGGTCAACGCCATGAACAAGTTCATCAAGTGGGCCCTGGACAACGGCTACACCTTCAAAGTCCTGTCCGAAGGCGGTTACACCGTACACCACACGGTCAATAACTGAATTGGAACAATAAAAAACTTCCGGCTGCGTGCAGTCGGAAGTTTTTTCATGTTGTGTTATTCGCCCAGGAGAACGTCTTTGTGGTCCAGGACCGCGCCGCCGGCGGTGCAGGCCGGGCAGATGCAGTAGCGAACGCCTTTGGCCTTGGCGTCTTTGGCGGCATCCATCATCTGGGCCGCTGCCTCTTCGCCGAAGATCTGCTTGCCGTGGTCGGAGCTCAGGAAGGCCATGAAGCCGTCGATGTCACAGACATCCTCTTCCAGTTCGGCCACCAGCGCTTTGGCGGCTTCCGCTTCATCGGCAGTACCCAGGGAGGCCTGGTATTTTTCAATGGCCTCTTTCAGTTCGGTGCAACAGGAGTCCGCGTCATGGGTTTCCTGCAGTTTTTCCAACAGTTCTGCTTTCGTCATAACGAATCTTCCTTTCGTGTCAGCAATTATGCAAGAGTCACCTTGTGGTAGACTTTCTTCCCCTTTTTGATAACAACGCCGTCTTTCAGCGCGGCTCCATCCACGTTGTAGGTGAAGTCGGTGATCTTTTCGCCGTCCAGGGAGATGCCGCCCTGCTGGACCAGGCGGCGGCCTTCGCCCTTGGAGGCGGTCAGACCGGCCTTGACCAGAAGGTCCATGATGTTGACGACACCGTCCGTCAGGTCGGCATCCGTCAGTTCGGTGGTCGGCATGTCAGCGGAGTCTCCACCGCCGCCGAAGAGCGCGCGGGCGGCCTTCTGGGCCTTGTCCGCCTCCTCTTCGTTGTGGACCAGCTTGGTCAGCTCGTAGGCCAGGATCTCCTTGGCCTGGTTGAGCTGGGAACCTTCCCACTTATCCATTTCGTCGATCTGCTCGATGGGCAGGAAGGTCAGCATGCGGAGGCACTTGAGGACGTCGGCGTCGTCCACGTTGCGCCAGTACTGATAGAAGTCATAGGGACTGGTCTTTTCCGGATCCAGCCAGACGGCGCCGTTGGCGGTCTTGCCCATCTTGTTGCCCTCGGAGTTGAGGAGCAGCGTGATGGTCATGGCGTAGGCGTCTTCGCCGAGTTTCTTCCGAATGAGTTCGGTGCCGGCCAGCATGTTGGACCACTGGTCGTCACCGCCGAACTGCATGTTGCAGCCGTAGTTCTGATACAAATAGTAGAAGTCGTAGGCCTGGAGGAGCATATAGCTCATCTCGAAGAAGGTCAGGCCTCCCTCACGCGCCATCCGGTTTTCGTAAGCGCGCGCACGAAGCATATTGTTGACGTTGAAGTGGACGCCGACTTCCCGCATGAACTGCATGAAGTTGAGATCGCGGAGCCAGTCCGCGTTGTTGACCATAATGGCGTCGTCTTTGCCGTCTCCGAAGTGGATGAATTTCTCCATCTGTTTGCGGAAACATTCGCAGTTGTGGTCGATGGTGTCGTTCGTCATCATCTGACGCAGGTCCGAACGACCGGAGGGGTCTCCGACCATGCCGGTGCCGCCGCCGACCAGTACGACCGGTTTGTTGCCGGCCATCTGCAGACGCTTCATCAGGCAGAGAGCCATGAAATGGCCCACGTGAAGGCTGTCCGCTGTCGGGTCAAACCCGATGTAGAACGTGGCGCCTCCGTTGTTGATGAGGTCCTTGATTTCTGCTTCGTCCGTCACCTGGGCAATCAGGCCGCGGGCAACGAGCTCTTCATAAATTTGCATCGATCCGATCCTTTCATTCGTTACTATTGATACAAAACCCCGAGGGGCTCGGGTTGCCAAATAGCATAGTCCCTAAATATTAATAAGTCAAGAACTATGGGCCCGTTCCAGCATTTCACGGGCGCTTTCCAGCTGCAGGTCGGTAATGTCGACCCCGCCGATGATTCGGGCAATTTCGTGGACCCGGCCTTCCGTGTCCAGCGGTTCGACCAGCGTATAGGTCTTTCCGTTGCGGACCTCCTTCGAGATATTGAAGTGATGGTCCGCATAGGCGGCCACCTGCGCGCTGTGAGTAATGCAAATGACCTGGCGGTCTTCGGAGACGTCGTGCAGCTTGATGGCGATCTTCTCCGCCGCGCTGCCGGAGACGCCGGTGTCGATTTCGTCGAAGATCAGCGTCTGGACGTTGCCCTTGGCCGAGAGCACATTCTGAATGGCCAGCATGATGCGGGAGAGTTCACCGCCGGAGGCAATCTTGGCCAATGGTTTGGGGTCCTCGCCCGGGTTTGGGGCGATAAGGAATTCGATGACATCCGAACCAGTCGGGTTCAGTCGGCAGTGCTCAAAGGACGTGTGGATAGCCGCGTGCGGCATGTTGAGGAACTGGAGTTCCTCCCCCACCTTGCGTTCAAAGTCCCTGGCAACGGCCTTCCGGGCGTTGCTGAGGGTCTCCGCCGCCAGCAGCAGGCCGTCCTTCTCCCCCTCCA
>Ga0181612_100811_pt1 | contig 16888 bp, 10 predicted proteins | sample HoacroProtozoa21_FD_119630 | JGI IMG/M metagenome (GOLD analysis project Ga0181612, IMG submission 119630) | Hoatzin crop microbial communities from Cojedes, Venezuel. Combined Assembly of Gp0051906, Gp0051904, Gp0051908
TACAAGCTTCAAAATTCTTAAGTCAAAATGCAACATCTTATTGACACATTTCCAATATGATCAGATGATGAAAAAAAATGGCAGTGATACGTAGATAATAAAATTCAGGAAAATATCTGAGCTTAAAGGCATGAAGAATCCACAATGTATACTACTGAATCAAAAGGTAATATGCTATTTTCAATTTTTTTCTTTATTTGAAGTTCTGTTTGAAAAATATTTAAGTGGCTATGTTCTTTTGAAAACCAAACGATACATCCAAAACATTGCTATTTTTTATATTACAATATTCTAATACTTGTCAATGCACAATATCATTTATATATTCCTTTAGTCTCATTTGAAGTAAGTTAATATTTATTGATTCAAACAATCCAATGAAACATAAGCCTTCCTTACTTCAGAAATATTTCATTTCAAAATAAGGTTTAGTCTTTTAATGATGCTGACGGTGGTAGGTGAAGTCTTTAGTGTAAAATCCCATTGGATATTTTTCTGCATATTTGACATCTGGTTCTTTACATCATGTGATTTCCTGTATCACTTGTTTCACATTCGTGGCATTTTAGTTTTTGTTAGAAGTAAGTATCAGCATCTTTTATGGCAATAAGAAGCTGTGAACGTGTTACAGGTCCATGAGCAAGCTGCTTGAATTGGATCTTATTTTGCACAATGATACAGTTGCTTTTCAGTGAACTGAGAATCAAGTCATGTCTTCTGTTAAGTAATCATGACATTATATCCAGCTGAAGTTATTAGTCTTTCTATTAAGTTTTTCTGTGAGCAATCACAATACTGACAAGGCTGCCATGTTAACATTTTTAAGCAGCTAGTGGGGTAGATTTGCCTACATGCCTCCCAGGGGATGGTGGGTGTTCCAATCATTTGACAAAAAGAAGTGACAGGTTGTGTTCTCTCGAGTGACTGTGCCACTTTCTTTATGCCTCTAGATTCTTCTGTCTCAGAGGAAACTTAATATTTGATCACAAACATTAGTATAGATTAGAAATGTAATATTAAACAGATTTAACTTTAACTTTGTAGCTCTTCAGATACTAATCTTGCCATGTATAAGCAGAGGTTCGTGTGCCACAGAGGACTTGACTTAACCTGATTTTCAGTACCCTCTCTACCTTTAGGGTAGAAAGAGCTGATCTATTTCTTAATCTAGCTATTGGGTTTAGGAAGATATTAACTATTTAACCAGAAACTTTTGTTAATAAGATGGCATTAATAATTTACTCTTTTCCTGAAAGTAGTAATGTGCAAGCACATTAGTCATCAACTTCATTTACATTGTAGCAGCTTAACTTAAAGCAGTTGAAGATATTATGGATGCATAAACTATTTACTTTAAAATTGTTTATATTTTAAGCACTAAGCACATTTCCATGGGGTATCCCCTCAATGAGAAGTGTAAAATAGCATTTAAAATGCAGCATTCTAGACTTAATGAAGTCAGTGAGAATTTGGAGCCAACTCTAGTGGCTTCATGGATTTGTGGAAGGACTCTAGCCCTTGAAATTACTGCAATATATTCAGAAATTAACACCAGATACCTTTAGGATTTTGGGTTTTTTAAATAAATCTAAAAAAAAAAATTGCTGCAAAATGCGCCCAGCTCTGTGGAGCTGAACTGCTCAACTCGTCACTTGCCTCCAAACCCATGTGTGATGATACAGAAACCAGATATTCCCCCAAATGCCAGCTCTGAAGAGCCTAATCTATTCTGAGTCCTGAGAGTACATCTAACCTACTGTGACAGAGCCAACCTACTAACAAAAAATGTCTAACACTCCATTTTTTTCCCTCTGGGAGCCAGGGTCTGGGTGAAGAAGGGATAAATTCATAAGTTCCCACTGTCAAGTTTTGTACTACGGGTCTTCAGAATAAAATGTGGTTAGGAGTCATCTGTTTTTGTGAAACCAGTGGAAAGTAAAACTCAGGACTAATTTATAAAAAGCAATATCTGTGGAATTCAAATGCTGTCTCGAGATAATTTAAATTTTAAAAAATGTTTTCACTTGCTGATCCTGTGTGAAACCAAACTGCCTGTTGGTAATACCTTCTTAAACAAAGATTATAACATAGCAAGCATTTGTGCATGAAATGTTGATATTATCATTCTGCAACAGGAATGTGCAGTTGATTCTAATAGGATGTAATCATATGTTTAGAGAATTTTCAAGCCTAACTAAATACACATCAGCTGCACTCCTTCAGCAGCAGTTAGGCCAGTCCTCAGCCAAGGACTCCAGGAGATGGTGGGAGTGCAGCGCTCGTACCACCCCACTGCTCCCAGTGATGGGATGGTGCATCCAGAGATGTCTTGGGATCACTGCACAGCACTGCTCCCTGCTACACGGAGAAACTAACTGTAGGTGCATCATTTTTCATACTGACTGGTCTATATTCTTGTCTTAAGAGGGCTATTTTCTAACACTGGTCTCTATACATACTTTATAACAAAATACAACCTCCAAAACGGTACGTTTAACATATAGGTCAGATTTGCTTGGATTCTTAACCATGTCAATTTTCATTTAAATGAAAAAGAAGAGGTCACACTGATAAAGCTGTCTGCCTTGATTCTTGCTAAATTGTTGGTCATTATACTCTTTCCCTTGTGATGTACTTACAACATACTGCGAGGTGAAGAAATATACGAAGAAATTGTGAATTTTCAGAGTTGTATTTTAAGCCAGAGGTCTTATAGATTTCCAGTCACTTAAATAGTTGAAAAGTATCACGTAATTTACAGAAAGATAAAGCTTGGCTATATACTATACAATTAAGCAGATGAAAACAGTCAGCCTTATTAAGCCTCATTTTCATATATCACATAGCATGAAAGGCAACATTTTTTCACTTTTGTATGATCTCAAATTCATTCCAGGGTTACAAGCAAGATTATAGCAGATTTTGAAAAGTTTATGATGGATTTATTACAGTTAATGAGCATGCAATATATGGCTCCTCAGCCTTGGCTGACATTTTGAAATTAGACTTCCAGCAGTGAAATCTTGTCGGGGATGGGTTTTAGATTACTCAGGCTTTCATGATTAGAGCTTTTTGTACATAATGTCAAGTACAATAGTCAGTTAAATGCTAAATGAGCATACCATTGTTAACGTAGTAGCAGCACAGAGAATAGACTCTAGAGAGTTTAATTTTTTGCTGACTTGGAACTTTATTATGAACTTTACTCACACTTCTATATTTGAATCTATGTGGAGGCATAGAGGAAAGATATCTCTGTATAGATTTAAAACCTCTATTTTAAACTGTTTTCAGTGTATATGGTATTTGAACAAGTTATATGACTTATCAAGAAAACAAAATATTATTTGTATCTTTATTTCTGCGATATTATTCATCACGTATACATGTGCCTTCTATATGGTAGATATAGATTTGTACATAAGTGAATGGCGAGTACCATACTGTTTTTAAAAAGATGGTTTTTAAAAAAATCTGTCTTGCACAGCAACATTAAAGTCACAATTATGACCAACCTGAAAAACAACTATGTATTTTAGTGTAGCAGATATACAGACAAACGAAATGACGTGCATAATATGTTTTCTCATGTTATGGACATTAATTTGTACTGAATTTATTCAATGGCTGTCTAAAATCCCAGCTGGATATTTCATATGCACAAAGCAGTGTTTGAGCCAGCTAAGTTATCTCAGGCACAGATCTACAGTAATAATACAGAAGTTTTTAGTCAGAAAAGCTGTAAAATATAATGGCCTCTGTGTCCTTACATAAGATGGCTAGACTCGACCCTTCAAAGTGTAGAAAAAGTTAAGATACCTGAAAAAAAGGTGTGCTGAGTCAGCAATGCCTACACTAAAAATGAGAAAGCATTAGGGAGAGGTTTACAGCTCACCGTTGCAAGCTTAGAATTTCTACCTGTTTGAGATTCATAATCAGAGGGATCTCTCCTCATTCAGGTCAGCTCTTCCTCCTCTTTCGTGTGGTGTCTAAGAGTTGAAGTACTTAGGTGGGATGGGTAGACGGGATTCTTGTCTTTCCTCTTCTCAACTAGGAGCCAGAAACAGATATTCATATGCTGAGGCATGACAAAACAGCTTATTGTTGCGTGTTTTGAAAGGGTTTCTTCTCAGCCATTTCTGTGGAAGAAGTTTCCGTTTATGTAAAATATTTGAACATTAATTGGAATGGAGGCTAGAGACCAAGTCTTATGGGTAAATATCCTGTTAACAAGTTTAGAGTCACTCTCCTTCCTTTGCTTCTCACTATCAAGCTGAAAAATTCTTTTTGTCTCACTGAGTAATTATTATCATCAACAGAGGAAAGGTCTCCATAGAAAGAGGAAGAGAAGCAAAGTCTCTGCCAATTCTGGCAGAGTTATTCACATACTAGTGTCTCCCCACTGGTATGACAGCTTTTCTCTGGCATTGCCAGGATGTTGGGCAAGCACAGTGTACAATATATAAGGCTTATTCCAAAATTTTAGGAAGAGAAACTTCAAATTTATGAAGTCTCCCATTCAAATTCTGGGAAGATCAGAACTTACGGGGTTCTGGCACAAATCAGTGTTCCTTGAGAAACATGCTGGTAGAAAATAAATGCCTTCAAAGTTAGGCAGCAGCAGACAGGGACTGTGAAGATCTATATTTTGGCACCTGAAGTGATACAGAGCTAAGTAACTTTGTAAATATGAGATTAGAATGTCTGTGTTGTGGGAACTAATCGTACAATATCTGTGAGCTTTATCTTATAGATACGAGAGTTAGATCAATCTAAAATAATTTGAAATAATTTTGTGTACTCTTTCTTGGATACACTATACAAATGAAAAGTCAGATGTAGGGAATTTATGTGACTGCCATACTCATGGCATATGTGATACAGTTTTCAACATTTTACTGCAAAACAGAATCCTCATGCCATTTAGGAAACAAACAAACAAACAAGAATTTAGAACTGTGTTAGTTTTAAGCTGGTTTCTATTTTTTCACAAGTTTGCAAACTGCATTTTTCTGTCCTTGGCTCTCATCTTGCCTTGCTATCACTGTGAGCAAGGTTTGAGCTCTAATCAGACAAAGCACGATTTTTAAACTAAAAAACTGGTCTTTGTTTTGACTGTTACAACTCCACCATCCCAGCACCAATTAGTTTGTTTTGTTTCTTTTTTAAATGATTAATTCCTCAGTACAGTAGAAACTGTTTAATAGCTTACATATTTTGCTACTGCTTAATGTTTCTTGAAAGCAAATATCCTCAGAATTTGTCTGTCAAGGGGAGATCGTTATCCTGCGACAATATTTTAATCCACTGAAATTTTCTCTTAATTGTCTTGAGTCTTAATAGGTGTTTGATTTTACCAAATATTACCAAGAAATGTAAATATTTTTTCTCTGTTCTGTTTTCTGCGCCATTTGGTGACAACATGTTTTCAGCAATCTGTGTTTTCTACGAGTTCCCCGTGAGGCAAGACCACAAGGACCTGAGCCAAATAGAATACTGGAATAAGCAGGCCAACTTCCATTGACTTTACCAGCTTCAGGCCAATTTACATGTGTGTCAGATTTGGTTAGTCTCTTTTCATCTGACAAAGAACATCCCATCAGTCTATATACCTTGCTTTTGATTTAGCAGTTTTAGGTTAGTAACTGACTGTGACAGCTCGTGTTTTTTTTCTGAAATGGTGCAGACCTCTAATGTTAAGCTGCAGAAATAAAATGGCCAGAAGGCTATTTCAGGTAGCCCTGGGAGGATCATTTCAATAAGACCTTCTCAACCCGGGGTCGTAATATTTCGGTAACATAAGAACAACCTCAAAGCCAACTACTGGACCGGTTGAGACTATAGCAATAAAAAAAGGAGACATAATTCTGCATTTCTCCCTCACCCCTATCCAGTAGTGATCAAGGGCTCCAGGTGGGGCCCATTGCAGTCCTGTCTGGAATACACCAATTCGCAGGATATTCCAACAACAGACATGTGTAGAGCAGCACCAGACTTATTACAGTGAAATGTTTGTGTGTGTGTGCATCTGCTGCATGCCACTTCCTGAGCTGTGCTCTATACACAGTCATCACCTGCAAAGACCTACCCTGGAACACCTGACATTTACTAAACAAGACGCATAATAAAGTTAAGGCCACTAAATATTCACAGGAGTCTAGTGACCAGGAGAATTAAAACACAATGCTAGAGTTTCACCTTGTGTGAAAAAAGTTAACTCCATTAACTTCAAGACAGTTGCATAGACCGAGGCTAGGCTGCTCTATGCTTCTTAAAACAAGATGGGATCACGAAAAAGAGAGAAAACACATACCAGTTTTCCACCTTCCTGAAAAAGCGTGGGGAAACATTTGTAAAACCTGTAATTACATAAGGGTAGAGAGAGTATGCATTGTCAGGGTACTGTGTTGGCCATAAGATTAAACCACTGTTCTTATTTTGAAAATGTAGGCACAAGCTGAGAGGTGGAAGTGGGCAGGTACAACCAGCATGCAAATCATCAATGCGTCAGAGCATTTTTGTCGTCTTTAGTTTGAGTTTGAGTTTTGAGCAAATGACAGTGTGTTTTAGGGTAATCGGTGACTTTATGGTGTCTTTTAGTACTGACAGAAACTGCAGAGTTAAAGCCTTAGAGAATACAATTAACTTATTTGGAAAATATAATCTGAAATCTTTAATAATCAAAAAGTTGTTAAAGGCAGTGATAATTTCAGACTCTGAACAGAAGATCCTCAAAGCGTCAATGTGGGCCTGTTCTGGGTCAGAATTCATCCGTTCCTGGAAAGTCATACTAGCAGGAAGTTAAACAGGAGAGAACAATGAACTCAAGCTCATTTCATCTCCCTTTTCTTGACTGCATTCTCAGATATTGGAGAAAAAAACACCTTTTCTACCTTGTTTGGAGAGAGCCAACAACTTCATTGCCAATGCGAGCCAGCGAGGTTCAGTCAGTATCTCAGTTAGTTGCCCAAGGGTCATAGAAGAATAAAACAGTCACCCCCTTGCAAGAGCAATTAACAAGAAAAGCTGTATTAAAATTTTGTTTTTAAAAAACATTTAATAAATAAAAACATGAAGTTCAGTGAGAGAGAAGTAAAACTAAAAAATCCTCTTACAGGAAGCACAATATTCTATCTCGTGTTTTATATTTCTAAGTTGATTTCAAGATTCCCTGCACTCTAAGTTGATCAATAAAAATATCAATCATTGTGTTCTTCCAATATAACTTCCAGGTATAAAAATAATGAAGATTATAACATTCTGACATTTGAAGGGCACACACACACTGAAAGGATCTCTTTCTCAAAATCAAAATTATTCAGTTACTGCCTGAATATTTTCCATAAATGCCAAATTTATTCACAAATTATCTTTAAGATAAGTCTGAGCTTAAACTACTGAAATTGTAGGAAGAATACTGCTTTTACTGCAAGACTTCCCAGCCATTTATGACTAAATCAGAATAATGGCCTCATGTTCCTTTTAGGACAGTCTTCAGAACCCTCTACATGTCTTGAAAGTTTTCTTGAGCCTCCAGCAATTCAATGTGATTACACTTATGCATTTATTTGCATTCATCCCTTCCAACATAACACAATAATGGACAGAAATTCTGAAATTTTACCCAATTAACTGAGAAAATTGGAAGGCCCAAACATAGCAATGTCAGAACCAGATACCGTAATATTTCAGAATGGACGTCTGCAATGACAATTTTCATTGTCCTATGCTGTCCAGGCAGACAGGCTTCTCTGTTTGCGTAGTTCAATATTACAATGGTAGGAGACACTTTCCTATTCCATCCCATCCAAACACAATTAGAAGATGATATAGCTAGCGTGACTCTAGTACATCACTACCTTCTCGCTCTACGCTTTTCCTGCCTTCATCCTTTTCAAGCCAAGCAGGAGAAACTCATTTAGTGACCTATCTGATGCATATAGACACACCATACACAGAATTGTGTAAAATACTTATTTTGGGATTGGTTTACAAATTTATTGCTAGTATATGTCCTACTGCTGTAATATAGTACATTTTCAAGCTGTATCCCAAAAATACCACTTTTCAGTCTTCCCCATTGAGGAAAGTCTCGAGTGTGGAATATTCACTAAAGACACATAGCTGCAGGCTGTGGGTAAGGGCGCATCCCTGACAAAGCAGGAGCAGTATTTCTGAGACACCTTGCCCCATGGAGCCTCCAGCGAAAAGGGAGCCTCCCCAAACTCAAATGCAATCAGAGTGCCCATTCTGGACCACTAACTTTTTACAGCTACTGGCTAAGTCTACTAATAAATGAGGTTTTGAAACTCTTCCCTGTTACACCTGAACCATTAGCAATGTCTTGGTTTAAGGGAAGAATGCATAGCAAGCTACTAGCGCTATCAGCTGCACTAAACACACTCCATCAACTGCTGGCAACTACTACAGCCGTAGTCTCTTTCTTGACTTTCTCTTTGATCGACTGGCAAAGACAACTCATTGTAATAGAAGAGACCTCCCATGGATGTGAGACTTGCAGAGGAATCTCTGTAGCAAATCTCTCCAAACAAACACCAGGCACTGGCAATTTCTTAAAGCACTAACAGCTTCTTTTTTAAATCAAAATTATCTTATTTATTTATTATATAGCTTAGTGATGAGAGCCCGTTATCAGCTTGGTTGTGTTTCTTTCACATACCAAAGTCATCCTTTCCAAAGTAGAGAATGACTGTTGATCTTTACATGCCTACGGACTAATGACAGCTACTCAGAGAGAAGCACCTGTCAATACTGAGAATACTGAGTTCTCTTTCATACCTACAAATCTCTGCTTATAAAACTTTTTGTCCTTATCCCAACAATATTGTACAAGCTTTTCCAATTCAAGATTCAGACTTTCAGTTTTCTGTCTGCTTGCCCACACACAGTGTACAAGTAATATCCCTTGTATCTCTCTCATCATAAAAAATCACTCACATAAGTAACATATAAGTTAAAGCTGGTAAACTCAATACGTAAAACATGGTCTTTTGCAAATTATGACATTACAGGATTTTCCAGGCTGGCCTTCCTAGTTCACATTTCATCTGACGAGGGAAAAGTATAAGGACTAAGTAGTAAATGCAAGTTTTCTTTTGAGGGAAGGGGGACTTGGCAAGATTTTCATCCTGTACACTTGCAAAGACATAATCAGTTAATATTTTAAGGACTTTATCATACCTGCCTCTGGAGTTTTACCACATTAAGTAGTTTTTCTTAGAGTCATGAGTTGAATGGTGGGAGCAACTGAAGGGCCTGACAACACCAAAGCCAAAACTTAACAGATGTGATCAATTTGAAATAATGTGTATCTTTCTCATACAAGTCTCTCTGAACCTTATTTGCCCACCTTTCTTTGTGCAAAGCAAAAGGAGAGTCTGCTGTCTGTCTATGCTTGCTTGGATAAGTTGATATGTAAAGAACTCGATACGATGTATTCAATTTTTTCACTTCGTATTTGCCCAATTATCTCACAGTATATGAGTTACATCATCGCCTGAACTCTTACAAAATGTTGTGTAGACTCTTTGTTGTATAAAAAAGACTATTCCAATCAACAAGGAAACTTAAGGTTTTTGAGCTTTTTAAAGAAATAAGATATAGAAGTGTTGCATTAAGACGAGAAAGTCTTTATGCATATCATCAGAACTCTATATAACGAAAGAGTCCTACAAGGAGTTCTTTGGAAGAATAAACAATCTGTTTCTTGCGTTTGCGTAGATTTATTAATTAACCTGCACAAAAAGAGTGAGGAACAACTTAACCTCAGAACCATATAATTAATTGATTAGACACAAGTCCACTTATACCTGTACAGTTTTCTAATATCTTATGCAACTATTCGAACTCTGAGGCAAGGTCATGGCACCATTATTCTTTCTTCCTATTTTTGATCAATGTCAGCACATCACACATATTAGCATTTAAGCCACAAAGCAAGTCAATGCTTAGGAAACAACCAAAACCAGATGAATAGAAGCAGCCTAGATTCCTACCTAAGTAGCAAGGTAATCAACGTAACTGAAAGGAATCTAACATGGCATGATGACAGCAGTACTCACTGAGAATGGGGGAAGGGCACTAAAGAGTTTCTAGCGAAAACAGGGAAGGGAATGTAAAGTAAAATGGGTAGACTATTAAAATAGAAAGATTTCCAACACATCAGCTAGCTGACTTGGCACCCGGTGCAATGATGTGTTATCCATCATTCATGAAACCTGGTTTCTGGAGCGAATACTATAACACATAGAACAAATAGCTGCTAGCAGCAGAATATGCAAGCCTTAGGATTTTGAACTAATATTGGAGTGACAGGGTATGGTCCTTCTTTAATGTTTACAGGACTGGATTTCTTATGGTCATATCTCCTAAATGGTGAAAGACGAGTTCTTTATATGGGACAAAAGTAGTAAATCGATCTTCTCAAAATGAAGCTTTAGATAAATATCCAAATACACCCTTTCTTTACGATCTCCCTCACTGATTAAGGATCTGAGAGTTCCTTAGTGCATTCTAAGGTTGGTTTTTTATGACAGAGGTGTATGCCTGGGGCAAATAAGGCTAAAAGGATAATACAGGGAAAAAGGAGAGTGGCAGTACTGAAGAAGCTATTCAGAGGAAATTGATAGATGTAATAGAAATAAATGAAAGAATACAACAATAAATATTAAATAAAACCTAGAAAGATTAAGGGAAAGGTAATTAAAAATATAGAAAAAAGCACAGAATTCAATAAGAAAGTTAATGTTCATGTAAAAAGCACATAGAATTTTATTAGGACTTTAAAAAGTTGTTAGACCCCCGAGAACATACAGGTATCAAAAAGCCAGACATCGATCTTTATTGTTTTCAAAGCAAGCCTATATTATTCTATATGCAGTGGAGAATAGAGAATATGAAATTCTAGACATAAGAGATAGAAAAGTCAGCTGAAGTAGCAATGGAACAGTATATGCATAAAATAACCAATAATAATAAGGCCAAGTGACTTTGATTAGTGTACCTTTTAGTGTGGAGTAAGCCATCTTGCACTGTATTTTTAATAAATGGCATATGTTTTCAATTACTCTATGTGAAACTTTTGCATTTAAAGAGTGTAATATAATTTGAAATATGAAGTTCCTAGACCAGCAGCTGAGTTCAAGTGAAACCAACTAATGTAAAAGAGGAAGAAACGATGTTCCTATTTTTCTTGTGTAACAGAGTCATTCAACACAACTGTGGTCCCTCCACCAATATGGACAAATGACTTTGCAGCAAACCAAATAGTAACACCCACACGCATACACCATCCCCCTAGAAAGAAGCAGATTTACATGTGTGTTTCAGGAGGGCCCATCAGATTTTCCAAAGTCATGACCAAGTTATTAAAGATACATGAATACAGACATCTAGACATCTGGAGGTGCAGAGTGATATCAGTGAAAAGCTCAGCCTATAGACATAGACTTGGTCTTCTCATCTCCACTTCAACTTGCTTAGTCTCTTGAATTTTTGTGAGTTGTTACTGATACTGGTCATCCATTTCAAATATAGAAAACAGCTTTCAAAGAAGAACAGTAATGCAGAGTTTAAGATGGTTTTACATGCAACTGTTTAAATAAAAGCTTCAATAATATTTTTTCAGATTTTGTTTGACATCATCTTATCCATCACATTGCACCTGGAATGACCTTATTAGTCCTGAATAATCACCTGTAGAAACAATGTCTATTTTTAAATATTGGTGCTTCTCCAACTGCCCATGGAATGTGTTACATTACCAAAAGATTTTTTATATTAGACGAACTAATCTTTTTCTCCTTTCATACATGCATTTTTGTTCTCTCTGCAAAGAATAAAGAGATTAATTGATCCCTGATATTTTAATAGGAAAGATCAAAGCACTTTTGCATAGTATCCCAGCTTAATTGCTTCTGTACTAGTACCTTAAAGCATTTTGTATAGTATCAACAGTTATGAAGAAAAATAAACTGCAGGAATTCAGACTGTGAGGTCTGCTCTATCCCCAACACCTATTTAATTCTGTAGTAATCTCACACAACTGTGCAGGGGTGGAAAAAAGTTCTTGTTAAACTATGGAGATCTGCCAAATGCACTGTGGACATCCAAAACATTTTAGCCGAAAGTGTTACATTATGAATAATTTGACATAGAGTCATTTGGAAGCCTTAAATAAAAAGCTTGACTCTTTACTGCCAAGGACTCCATGTAACCATTTATTCCTGTTCAAAGAGGGTCTAAGTGCCGCAAATGCAGAACAACAGTATTTACTCGCTCTTTGCACGCATATTAAGCAAGTGTGAAAAATATATATATATATATGCAAAGGCATTTAGTGCCTATTCATTGATTGGATGCATAAGTACTAATGCATGCAAGGGCCAGAGAAGTTCAAGCAGTAGAAAATATGAAAAGATTCCAGCTTTAGTTGAATCACACACAGGTAACGTCAAGTCAAGGTAAGCGGAGAAGTAGAAATATTACTATTGCTGAATCTGTAAAACTGAAAAAGAATCTGAGTCTTTACTATAAAAACTATTTATTAAATTATGTAAATGTAATATATAGATAAATTATTTTGTGATAGCTTTGCTGTGGAAGAGGACAAAGCAAGTTATCGGATTTTATAACATTTTCCATGAAGACATTATGATAATTAAGAAATGCATTTAGTTTGGTCTGTGTCTTAAAATTCCATGTAATTCTCAGAGTGTGGCTCTCATAATTTAGCGTCTGGGAGTTCCACATCCATCATTATCTTTGTCCTTGCAGTGCTTCTGGAGGGAAGGATTAGTTTTCTGACTTCACAAATGGGGCAGGGGAGCAGAGAGATCACCGGTGATATTTCATATAATGGGCACCCAGGCATGTTTGAGCAAAAAGAAATAATAGAAACTTTTCAGCAATTTTTGACTTCTACATTAAGCTTTGAGGCAGTAAGGGAAGCGTTAATCAGAGTGTTTTCAGACAGAAAATGAGATCCGTGTTGCATTACAAGGATTTCAGAAACTCCGTGGCTTTGTCTATATATCCATAATGATTTGAACAGTCCAGGAAATGTTCTCTGGCCTGTAGGACAATTGTTGTTGCACAGCTTATCCATACAAACTCTTTCATTCCAGAGAAGGCAGGCTGCACCCATACTGCCTATTGACGTGTGCTGTCCCATGGCGCATGATGGGTATTGGGCAGGGGGGTGTTGCTTGGCAAAGACAATAGCAGGGGTCACGCTAGCAGTTCAGAAGTATGGATAATCACTTGCCAGGTGCTTGGACCCGTAGCCTGGCCTTGCTTAGTTTGCTAGTATAGACCTAGCCTGTGTTTCGCAAATATTGGCTTGATTTTGGTATTATATGATTGGATGAGGTTTTGAAACTGTAATCAAGTTGATATATCTAGCAAACTGTACAGAAACTTTTAGATGTTCTTCTTAGGGAAAAAAACACAACCAAAACCATCAAACCAAAAACAAAAGACAACAAACCCCAAAACAAATTCTGAAGTAATGAAACTAAATCCACTACATACCACTTGTCAAAGAGTTTTCTAGAATCTGGTAAGGTATATTATTTATTTACTTACGTTTGTCACCTTATTCTCCTAGTGTCTGAACTCACTTCACCAAAGCAAACTACCACACAGGTTATTGTTCTTGTATCCTGGTGTCACTCAGATTTTGGAAGAGGTCTCTGCCAGAAGCACAAAATGGATGAGACAGTGTTGACTTTTCAAAATTTGGCCATCAGTTATGAGTAAATCAATTCAGTCCTTCCAATACATTAGTAAGTTTGTTAGATGCTGACTTCACTGATACCTTCCTAGCTGGCAGAGTAAGGCGGGTTTCTGGCAAGTCTAATCTATTAGTTATTCGTCTCTAATTTGTTGAAATTAACCGTCAGATGCTGGGATTTTTGCCAGGACAATGTCATTGTAGACCTGAAAATCTTTCTTTAAAGCCTTTTATTCTTTTCTTGTTAGCTGCTTAATTTAAGCAGTGGATACTGGCAGCTACCATGAGTAATTTTGCCTTTGCCCTCAGTGCTAAAAAAAAAAAATTAGTCAAAGTCTTGAAGTCTAATGTAGAGCATCACACAAGAATTTTGAACCCAAAAATTCTACCAAATGTTTATAGCTTTTTCAATGTTAAAATGCAACAGGAAAAAACAACTGCTAATGTCTCCTTTTCCACTTGAGATTGGAAGTCAATTTCTGTAAAGGCTTTTCATGCTACCACAATTGTTGCCTGGTCTTTTTCCAGCTGTTTGGTGCTTGTCTGTGGCATACTGGCCACAGGAAGCTGTGCCCAACATCACTGTCTTTATAGAATGATGCTCTAAAAATCTATAAAGAGTGTTAGAATGGTTCTTTAATTTTGTATTTTCCTGTGACTTTGTAAAGTCATGAATGTGACTCTATGAATATAAGAATTAAAAACAGTCTGTAAAAATTTCTCCAATTATTTGTCATAGCCGGGTGTCGTCTTAAATTAGAAACACCCTGGGTAGTAGAGGTTTGTCTATAAGTGGCTGAATTTCATGTTTATTCATGGCAGGCTTATGAATTTCCCATTTCATAATTCTTATTCAGAGAGATGTCAGCTTGTTGGACATCAGAACTGCCTTTATTCATCCACCATATTTATTATCATCTCTGCTGTAAATGTACACTTCCTAATCATATATTTGAATATTTAGAACTTGAGATTAAACCATCTCTGAGCCACAACCAGTATTTTTTTATGAATAATGGAAAGACACTGGCAATTTGACAGTCTGAATGACTGTTTTGGAGGTGGTCAGATGGTGAAGATCCACGAGTGACATTCATTAGGTGCACATCTTCCTGACAAGGGCTTTGATGCGGGTGTACAATGAAACACATTCAGGTGGACTTGCCTGGAACATACATTAACATCTGACTGTGATGATGTTTTGGCCAATGGCATTCAAATTAATGCCCAGTGAGCTACAAGCAGCACATATTCCTGTCTGCACATACTTACAAACAAGCAGCTTCCCTGATGGGCTTCAATTAATTCTTTCACAGTTGTGACTTTCTCTTTTCCTCAATATTGCCTGATAAAATCCCTCTTACATTGCTAACATGCAAACTGTGTTGCTATTTTTTAAGGCTTCGTGAGACCTCACTTTTCCTAGTGTTAGGTCTGGGTCTAAATAAAGATTTGTTGGCAAACTGGTATCTCTGATGCTATCTGCTATCTTGTCTTTTATTGGTGTCTTCTTTTAACACTCTGTTTTTGCAGGGTTCAGCAAGACTGAACTGCAGCAGCTAAATCTTTTATTTTTTCCCCTCTATTGCTCCTGGAACCTTCCAATAAGTTTGGCCTTATTGTGTCTAACATTCTTTCTGCATAGCCCATTAATATGAAAAGTCCCTTGTATTCTGTTGTATTCTTTATTCCATTGTCACTCTGGGAAGGGATACATAGGGTCTGCAGCAACGTCACCTGTGGCATACATCAAAACACTTGCCTGATATTGACTGACTACACTACAAGCCAATGATGTTGCTGAAGTTTCAAGGTGGAGCAAGGGGTTCACAGTGATCTTTATTACACAGCCATTTGTAATCTTGGCTTCATTACTGCAGAGATCTGGAGCTGAGTTTCATTCAGAAGTTTCCTCTTTCCCTGTTAATTCATACTTGCAGGAGCATTGCAAGGTCTCTTTTCCTTTATTCCTCCTTTAGACAACAGGCTTCTTTCCACCCCCTGTGTCATGCTGGGTGAACACATAAACAAAGATGTCTAGTATTTGACCTTCAGCTGAAGAAAATCTCAAATGGGGACATATTTTTTGCTTATTGTCCTCACCCCTCTGCCATTTAGAATCCTCTCCTCTGGACAGAAGCACAGACTACCTCCCAACCCACCGCTTCAGCTCTGGATATGAAGACACAGCTCATTTCCTGTGGTCAAACTGACATTTCCCAACACCAGAAATATCAGTCAAAACAAATCTGTTGCACAGATAAAACTGGCAAAAACTGCTGATCAGGGTGAGCTTTGCACTCAAACCCATCTGTAACTAGCAGGAGGCTCCGACCCAGGGACCGCTGCAGGACCTTATGAGCCTTGCAAACCTGACTTGAGCAAACCTCAACACTATGGGGAAAGGGGATGAAACATTTGTTGGTATCATGGCTTTAGAATTTTCTGTGGTGAACGACTCCCTTGCCAATACAAAAAAGCAGACAGAGAGCAAAGATGTGTTCCATTCAGTTCCAGTTGCGCTGGGAAGACTATTTCATTAAAGTTTATCACCACATTTTGGCAGATATAATTCCATTAATTCTAGCTGCTTTACTAAGGCAACAAAATAAATGTCTTAAATCCCTCAGCTCTGGAATAAGTGATGTGTAAGTATGCCTGCTGTATCAATTTTAAACCTGGGACTAGAAAAAAAGGATTAGAACAAGGTGAACCAGTACAATGGCTAGTATAAACTAAAGAAGTGCAAGACTCACATGGTTCTGTTTAACGGGGTTAAGCCACAAGAAGAGTGGGAAGCAGTAATTAGAGTAAGTTGTGCTTTTTTATTACAGATGTATATAAATGTACTCTTTATTTGTATCATCAGAATTGTTTTTCTGAAGAAATTTATTTCTGTGACTGAAGCATTCCCCTCCCAAAAAATTTTATTATACAAATGAAATAAAAATAAATACATTTTTTAATGTAAATTTCTAAGAAATTTGTCTAGCACGTACAAGAAAGTGTGGGCAATGATTCTTGTATCAAAACTGAGTGGAAAACACAACACTTCTGTTAACAGAAAGTTAATCCTGAATTAAAGTCCTGTTCATCAATCTGTTAAACCTATCTGCCCCCCCCCCCAAACCCCCA
>Ga0181612_136324_pt1 | contig 16887 bp, 10 predicted proteins | sample HoacroProtozoa21_FD_119630 | JGI IMG/M metagenome (GOLD analysis project Ga0181612, IMG submission 119630) | Hoatzin crop microbial communities from Cojedes, Venezuel. Combined Assembly of Gp0051906, Gp0051904, Gp0051908
AGGCAAGGTCCAGTGGCGGCGGGTGGAAGTAATGACTTTTACTTGTGCTTCCTCCCTCCCCCAGCCCTGCAGAGCTGTGCTGCCTTGGGGTGCGATGCGCCTCGCCGAGCAATGCCGTCCGACGTGTGGCGTGGGGAAAGGCTGCTGTCGTTCGAGCAGAGATTATTGCAGGGTAGACGTGGGAGGGGCTGTGATCTGGTGGTTAGAGCATGGGAATACGGTCCCGATCGTTCAAGCTGTGCTCTGAACCGTGACTCACCGTGTGTGTGTGTGTGTGTGTGTGTGTGTGTGGTTTCAGCAAATCATTTATGGCCTCAGACAAAGCCGATTTTTCCATTAATTTAAATGAGCTGTAGATTAAACAGGTCTTCAGTGGCAGAAGAATCAACCATTCTGTGATTCAAAATTAAGATCACCTATCTACCACACAGGCGTTTCAGTGGTTATATAAACACAGCCTGCCCTGGAATATTACGAAGGGTAAATTACTGATAGCAGAAAAGTGTTTAGAGACACTTGCCTTAAACACAGTGCCAAAGCGAGCAGCATTCCCTAATCCTAACCCTAACTGTAGGCTGAGCCTTCGACAAGGCCCCCCAGCTGTGGCCTAGACAAAAAAGTTCTCGCAGCACAGTGCTCTTCGCAGCCTCTTTGTGTTCTTTGCAGCCCGTGTTTTGCTTTGGCAGCCCCTTCTCAGCCCTCCCCAGCTGCAGCTCTGCGTTTTCTCTGCCTCTCAACCTGAACCCTTACCCCAGCACATGGCTGAGCCTTCAAGAAGTCTCTTAAGTCATTGCCCAGATGATAAAGTTCTTACAGCAGCGTATTCAGGGATGTTTGCCTTAACGCCAGGGTCAAAGCGAGCAGTCCTGCAGCGCTCCAGTCTCACGTGTGACCCCATGCCTTGCCTGTTTCAGCAGTATTTAGGCAGGCATTATAAATGCTGGGTGGTGGAAGGGATTTTATGCACTGCCGCCTTCAGATATCACAGGACAGTTGGAGCTGGAGGGGACCTCGGGATCGCCCAGCCCAGCAGGCTCACGTGAAAACAGCTGCCCGTCCACGCTGCCGCAGGGGAGGATGGCAGGCGGAGGCTGCGCTGCTGCGGCGTGCCATGGATGCAGCCGGTAAGTGTGGCAGGACCGTGGGCAGGGGCTGGCATTCCCACTCATCTCCCCGCACCAAGACTGTTTATCCCGGCCTGGGCAAGGGCTTGGGCAGCTCCCGTGCTGGGCAGAGTGCTGTGGGTGTGTTTGTACTCGGCGGCATTTGTCTCACAACCGCGGGGTGGCTTTTTGGAAGTTTCCCACCGGGCCCGTTCCGTTCACACACAGCACTGCTGCGATACTGCCAGCCTCTGCCTGTCCTGCCACAGAAGCGTGGCCGTGCAGTCCTTCCTTCCCCACCCCTCACCCTCGCCAGTCCCAGACACAGGGCCTGGGACGCGGCGGGGGGTGAGACGTGGGGGTGGGCAGTGACGGAGAGGCCGAGCGAGTGATCACATGCTGGGGAGGAAGGGAGTAGTTGTCTGCCAGCGCTGTGTACAGAGTTGAGAGATTGCTCATGATCATAGCAAAGTCCTGCAGCAGGTTGGGAGTGGCGGAGGAATGTCAAGATTTCGCAGTGATTTTTTTTTTCTGCTGCGACAGGCGAATTGCCCCTGAGGAGCTTGCCTCATCCGGCTGCTTCGGGGGCTTGGAGGGTAGGAACAGTTTTTGGAGTGCTCCACATGCATGTCCACACTGAAGGGAGCAGTTGAAGATGCTTTGCTGTTAGGAGGAAGCAGGTGCTTCTGAGCGCTTTGCGCTTACTGGTTTGAATTTACTGGTTGAATTGGGTTTGACCAAAATTCAGCAGTGAAAAGAATGGCAAACGTCTAACTGAGTAAAGGGTGGAAGAACAGACCCAGTGGCCTCTCTTGGTAGAACGGATTAAGTAAAAAAATAGTGTTTATTACATCAACATCCCTGGTTCTGGGCATCTCTTGCTTCCTCTGTAATGAAATCTGTGTTCATACAAGTGAAATCACACACACCCACCTTGCACAGCAATATCTGTGTTTCAGTGTGATTCGCTGTATCTGAGGTAACTCCATTTTAAAGCTGAGACAACACTTAGTAATAATAAGCGTATCACAAGAAACTTCAGAAGAATTGTAAATATCTGTTCAGATAATTCCTTCCAAGTCTTTTTTTTTTTTTTTCCTATGATACTACTTAGTATTTCAAACTTAGGCTGTGGATCCAAAGAGAGAAAGTCGGCCCTTATCCCAAGGAGCTTACAGCTTTTGTAGTAAATCAGCATGTGCTCATAGTTTATCGAGCATCTGTATATCCAGAGTAACCCAGTTCCATGCAGGTAGCCTGAAACAAAAATCAGCTATTTGGAGTACAGATTTTTAATGTCATTTCCATTATCAGGTTTCTCCTCAAGCCCTCCTGGTGGGGTAAAGGCAGTGTGTTTGCACTGCCTTGCCTGCCGAGTACTTTGCTAGAGACTTCCACGAACTCCTTCTCTGTGCAGGAGCAATGGGCTGGTTCTTGAGGACTATGTGGGTACACCTCTTTAATTGGAAGGGAAACCTCATGAAAGGGAATCCGGTTCATTTACTCTAAATATTTAAGTGCAATTTTCTTAGTTTAACACCATCTTGTTTTACTGCAGTATTGCATCTTGCCCCTGAAATTAATAGTTAACCACGGAGAAAGACAGGTCTGGCAGAATGGAAATCAGGCATTCTATTATCCCATGAGTCACCTACATGCAGAGAACCAAACAAGTGTCAGCCAATGGCTTTGAGCCAAAGACATGTCAAAGAGGAGATGTGTATCTTCATTTATATTAAGTAGATAGAAAGCTTGTTGCCGTTCCCATTAAACAGGTTGGAGTTCTGCCACCAACTGCAGTGGGAGCAGGATTGGGCCCGTGCAGTGGAAGCTGGCTCCAGTTACCTGCACTGACTGTATTTTCTGTGCATCAGGGCAACTTGTATTTTTAACAACAGTTCCTAGTCAACAGAGAGATTCGAGACCTCCCCTAGTTTTAGGCGTTACTCCTTCCTTTATTAGTTTGATGACTTGACATCTCCTTCAAAACGTGAGGGTGCTCAGTAGGAGGCAGGAACGGATGCTTTTCGGAGTGCAGCTGTATTGAGAGTTAGTAGCAAGTGACTGTCTCTACAGCACCTTTTCTGAGCAGGGTTTGGTGAGTTCTAATTATTTACATTTAAAATAAAGAACCGCATTTAGGAATTAACCCCACCTTAGGCATTCAAACGACTTTCTCTGGCAAAATCTCACTGGAGTCAGGGAAAGTCTTGGCTGAATAAATGTCTCAAAATATTTCAGAACTTTTCTGAATACCGGCAGACTTTTGTACCTCGGTTTTCTCACTCTGGGTTTTCCCTCTGCAGCTTCTAATGCATATCACTGTAGACCAACCTCCAGAACCAAACAAATCTTGGGCTGCTGTTACGCATTGGGTCCACCATGTGGTTTGTCCTGAGGTCCCTCAGGGAAAGGAGACGATGCAAGCGAATACCGGTAAGTACACCTGAACCAGCAAGCGAGAGATCAGGGCTGAATGCCAAACCTGCTCTTGGTCGCCACGTGTCATGTATCCTAGCTTTTATATACAAACTTGCAGTCATCTCTGTCACAGATACATTTTACTTTCATTACGTTGTCATCTGTACATTAGGGTTTAATTTGCTTTGGTGGAACCAAGCTCAGTTTGGTGGACTGGGAATGTGTGTTCACTAACTTTTAAAAAGTCATTTTCACATTTTTATTGGCATGCCAGCCCGGTTAAAACCCTGATGACAAAGTCAGCCTGAAATGAGTGTCTGTTGTTGATTCATAATTGTGCAAATTAGCATTTAGACTTCTCAAAAAATAATATAAAATTTGGAAGATTATGTGCCAGTGCTGCTTGCTTCATTCCAGTCAGCAACCCTCCTGTGTTTACTGGAACTCATGCTAAATATCAAAAGAACGGGATTGCCAGAGTTTTCATACCAAAAATTTCTTGACCTATCTTACAATTGGTTACAGAGTTGCCTTATTCCAATTGTTTCTGGAGGCGAGGGGGGTTGCTATTGACTGCAGTAGAAATAGGATTTGATTCCCTGGACTGCAGTTTTAAGAATAGCACTGTATTGTTTGGCTCGCTAAGTGAGGAATGTATATAATAACTCTATTGGCAACATTTGTTTGAAAAAGTCAATATATGATTACCACATGAAAGCATGAGGTTCTGATTTTAAGTGAACATGTAGCTAATGTAAATAAATAAAGCTCTAGGTATACTGCTTTATGTTTGCATTGTGAGCAACAACATTTACAAATATCACATCGAGAATTCTGAGTTGATAAAACCAATTTAAAGGTGGCCTTTGCTAAGGCAAATTCCAAGTGGATGTTTCATGAGGCCCATGACAATATATAGGTCATTATATAATATGTGAAGAATGTAATTCACATTTTTAATTTGGCTCATGTAATTGATTTTGTGATTTGGTTACCTAGTGGTGTAGGAAATCTGATTTTTTAGCTATCAGTGATATAACTGTAATTTTTATTAGCTAATTTGTATATGGATGATTTCCTTAGAGTTTTAAAGTGACAGATGTTTCTTGACGTGACTGGTGTTCATTGTGACTTTTGTTCAGTAGCTGGATGCATTCCTCAGTGTTACATCCATGACCTGGATTATCCCTGCCATGAGCTCATGAGCAACTGGCTGGGAGAGAGAGACTTTTCGTGTATTCATTTAGTCAAGTGAAATATGCTCTTCTCCTTGCAGTAGCTGACAGGAGAAGAATTCAAGTAATGCAAACATTTTAGAGCTCAGCTGAACGGTATATGTTTTGGTGTTTGTGTTTCGTGCTTATAACTGAGCAATGGTTTTCAAAGGCTTGCATGCTTCTTTGTGAGATACCTGCTCCATGCCCGGCGTGGATTACGGGTGTCAGTTCATTGCTCTTGCTGGGCATTGCTGGCTGACTTGGAGGAAGCTTCCTAGAAGGACACTGAGTTGTGCCTACCTTTTCTTCCTTGGGTATGCTGCTAATAGAGAGAAAGTTTACGTATTGATGTGGCTGCTCTTCCCTTTGCAAATCACGCAGCTGCTGAAGCTCCTGGCTCTGCTCGTTCACGCTGCAGCAGGCACTGCGCTCTGGACTAGCTGAGGAAACAGGGCTGAGCAAACGAGCACAGCAGGACTCTAACAGGAGTGTAGCAATGCCGTGTCCAGTGCTGCCGTGTGTGTAAAACATATGTGAACGAGAGAGCAGGTTTCCCTTCGTCAGCATGGTGCCACAGCACAGGTCGTTGCAGGCCAGCTGCGGGCAGCCACTGGTGAGCAGATGCATTAACCAGGCCGTTGGAGACAGGGAGAAGACGACATGATACTGGGCGAAAGTTAGAGAAGAGAGAAGAAAAAAGGCTGCAATTAGGATGTAGAAGTGAGGATATTTAGAGTTTGATTCTGCCGGTGGCAAGATTCGCATGGAGTTTCACTGGACTGGGAGCAAATGTTCAAGAAGAGGAATCCAGGAAGAGGAGAGAGAGGGCCCGAGAGAGAACAACGTGTATGACACTGCTCTTGGAGGGCCTAGTGCTTGAAATGGTATTCAGACAAAGCCTGGGCATGTGTGTGTGCTTGGTGATGGCAGCAGGGTGTAGGCATGCTGAGGCTACTTTATTTTTTTAGCTTTCATGCTATATAATATAATCTGTTTACTTAGAAAAGCATATTTTTGCCCCACTCAGAGTCATTTCCCATGACAAGCAAAGTGCTCTTGCTGAAGGACTGCTGGGTTTCGTGAAATATGAGAACGAGAAAAGTTTCAGAAAATTTTGAAACAGAGGGGAATCCTTCCCTGCATTTCTTCCATCACAATTGTTCCACCCATAATTCCAGTGTGATGGGAGAGCAGAGTAAGGAAACAATTTAAGGTTGGGGTATGTGTACATCCTGGCACCCTTTTATGATGTACACTGTGGAATACGTCCTCCCACTGGAGGAGGAGACATGCAGATACAAGTTAAACTGGCTAGCAGCTGTCATATTAGCATGTAACACAAAACTGGGAAATGAGCTTTTATGGAAGAATTGTCAGTTGGAGCGTGCTTGTCATCATAGGCCTTATAATGCAAAAGTTATCTTCTGATGTTGCCATCTTATGGTGGGAAATTTGTCCCATCAGCAACTGTGAATCCCAGTGATAGCATTTGCATGGCTGTGTGTGTACAGTGCAGCTAATTAGTACGTATTGTTGCTGCAGTTCATATGAAAATTATTCTTACGTGCTGAAAATCTGGCACATTGTTGCACATACAAATTAAGCTGTTGTTTATGTGTATGTAGACTTCCCTGATTTGAACTCATAGATAGAAGTTTTCAGGAAAATCGTGCATTCTGATTAAATGCAGGCCTAAAGATCAAAAGATTTTCAAGCCAAATTATATTTTCTGGGGATCAAAATATATATGCTGTGCTGGAGTTCCTTTTAAAATGAGCTTTATAGATTTCGTGTGTGACTGCATTAGTAGAGTCTATAATCTGTTAGCAGTTATGACTTCTGGACCTTTGCAATTTCAGTAATTTTATGTGCTAATAAATGGCTCATCGGCAGCTCCCTCATCCCAGCCAAAACAATAATGCTGACTGAAGAATCAGGAGACTTGGAAAAAAAAAAAGAGAAGGAAAAGAAATGAAAAAAAGAGAACGGTAAATGGGGAGATTTTTTTCAGTTGTTTCTCTCACTCCTTTAGCTTAGTTGACTAGGTTTTCAAACTTTCACTATGTTCCTGCTTTTTTTAAAAAAAGCGTTGATTCTCAGGAGGTCGGGAAATCGTTGTTTGCCTTGAGAACTGTGATCAAATCGTAAGTTGGCAATATTGCTGAGTATCGTCTTGCATACCAGAGTGGATGTACATGAATTGGCCCGTGCAAATCTGCCTGCACTGCTGTATGTACCCGAGGGCTTTGAGTCTGCCGGACGGTCAGCATTCAGTTTGTGTGCGTGGACGACAAGATACACCTGCGTGAGGAAAGTCAGCCCGATTCTTCCAAGGACATTCTCATTTGGAGGTGTGCTGGAGTCACTGGCAGCCAGAGGCCGGGGCTGTGTGCCAGACACCGTCCAGAGGCATGGAAGAGGGTAACAAGCCCAGACTGCCTTAACTGCGAAAGAGTGACTCAGCTGTTTCTGCAAAGTTTTGAGTTTCAGCAGAATACTTTTTCCGCTATGCTGACAGCTTCTCCACCCACGTATTTTATATGTGGCTTTGTGCCACAGAGGTATTTTAGGATTATAAATCCTAGTGTAATTTTTTAAGTTACGTATGAAAAAAGGTGCCTTCTGGATCTTGAAACGTATAGATTGTGTGTAGAGTGCAGGGAGTAGGGGACATCTTTGAAAAAGCCAGGGCTGGGGCGAGACACAGCTCCATTATTTATCTGTTTTTATTTATTCCACCAGAACCTATCAGTGATGTTTTCAGACAACCTGTATCTACAGAAATAGTTACTCTGAAATGCCCCCAAAGTTTTGGCGTTGTTTGTATCACGGGGCAGAGTTAGTCACTCACATACCTGGCCTATACTATTTTTTTCTTGATCCTGTTCCTGTAAGGTATTCCCAGACAATCCTGCAGGGAAAAGAGAAATGTGCAGGGAATTAAACCTGATAAAATTAAAAGGTTTCTTAATCTGTCAAGTGTATTGCAGTATTCAGTGAGTTACTATACTCAGCTAAAGACGAAATTGGTCAGAGTGTGCTTGTAATATTATTCCAGCACATTGAGCCATTACGTGCAAATACATCCAGTCTGCTTTGAGCAAGTCATTTGTCAGTTCTTTATGCAAAACTGTAACCCTTGCTGTCACTCTGTGACTGCTGCATGAATCAGGCGTGGGAGGACAGGCTGAAGAGGAAGAGCACAGTTAGGTGCTTGGGTTGTGCTTGGTCATTTATGTTTTTAAGCAACCCAGCTGTGGAATCCGAAGTTTTGCTCTATTGTCACATTTTTTTTTATGCCACAAATGCTGATACAGCAGCAAAAGCCTCTATCAAGGGCCTCACCACATCATGGGACTGGAGAAGAAAAAGAGCAGAAATCCAGGGAAGTTGTGCTAGTGACCAGTAACCACCACTCTATGGCAGATCGCTCTTGTAAAGCAGGCAGGGCTGTGGCCTGTTTTGACTCTGTGTCAGCTGGAGGAGCACTAATTCATCTGTGATGTCTGCAGCACTCCTCAGCTTTCTTTAGTGTTTGGATTTTGGGGTTTGGGATTGTGTTTTGTTTTGGTCGTTCGTGAAGTTACTTCCAAAGAAAAGATGTAATACAAATGACAAAAGATATAATACAAAATGACAGCATGCATTAAGCATAAAAGCATCACTGTCCTCTGGGAGCTGTCGGAGAAGAAAACGCAGAGCCACTGAAATGCAACCCCATCAACCGTCAGAAGTGCCCACTGGCAGGTCAGCAAAGCTCTGTGGTCATTGCTGGGCAGATCCAAGAGAACCAAAGGGACAAGTGGCTTTTGTCCCTGGCTAGCAGGAAGATGCCAGCCAGGGAAACAAGCTCACCCTTTGTTTCACCCTCAGGCTGCAAACGGACCAGGAAATAAGTCCTCCCACCACCTTGTGCTGGATGCTGATCATATTTGTACTGTGTCACAGCAGGGCAACTTGATTCCTCCATTGTTTCATGTGGTAGTGTTAAAAGAAAGGGGAACAGTCCTGCTCCACAGCTGGAGCCCAGGCTTGGCACAATTGGTCAAATCTAGGCTGAGCTTGAAGATTTGTGAGGCTGAAATTCACAGTGAAACTCTGTGGATGTGAGCGCCATGGGAACCAGAGCAAGCAGGAGGTTTGCACGGATCCCCTTAGGGCTGGAGCGGCCGAGTTTCATGTGGTGCTAAAAAAAAAATAATACAGTGTCTCTGGAAAAAAAAATCTGTCTGTGTCTCGAGGCAACTGTGGGCACCTTCAGCCAGCACCTGATTCACTAGCAAACGGTTACCTACAAGGCATTTCAGCTGGCAGACACTTGTCCTGGGCGCCGTAGGCCGTAAGGGCTGTTTTCAGTTTAATCTATTTTTAATGTGGCGCCTTCATCCAAACTGCTGAGTTCTCACATTCCCGAGCTGTCATGGTAATAGGATTGTGCAGTCTTATTGGCGAAAGTTTTCCACCCCAAGTGCCAAAAGTTAGGCTCCTAAATCCATATTCAGATTTCTTAATTAATGTGGCTGGTGAATCCTGCAGGAGTCGGTAGGAACTGGACGTGGTTGGCACCTTGGAAGACAAGCCAGGCCATTAGGTGCATGAACGCAGCCTGGCTGCAGGCACCCGGATTGTCAGATGTGGGCCACCATATGAATGGGTTGAGCCCAGGCTACAAACCTGTATTCCCAAAGGTCAGAAAGGTTCAAGCGCAGGGTTCGTTGTTCAGCCCCACCGTACCTGTTGTGAGATGAAACTTTGCAGCGTGGTGACCGTGTGAACTATTACGCAATGCACAGGGCGGTTTTGAAAGGGCGGGTTTAAAAGCAGCCGTTCTCCTTGCTGGCGTTGCTGCCTTTTTATCCAGAATGGCTACCAATGTCGATATGAAGGAGGGAGGCGAGGTGAATGCAAGTGGGAATTTTGCTGGGGATTTGGAAATGGAGTGCATTCAAAATCATAACGAGTGGCAGAAAGCAACAGCGCGCCTACCCCTTTCGCTGGCTTCCTGTCTGCGCTACTTCTCTACCCGTGATCTAGCACTGTGTATTTTTACTCTGCTACCTTCTTCTGCTATTTCTATTTGTAGCACCCTGCTAGACTTGTATCCAAGCCAATCCAAAATTCTTCTGAAACTCCCTGTGCTAGCAGCAACATGAAAGCAGAACTGCAGTGGCTGCAGCAGCTATGGTAAGGTTTAGCTAAAGTGAAGAGTGGTGTCAGTCACTTCAGCCTTGTGAGTTACACTGAAAATGGAAATGCCATCTGCCAAGAGAAACAGCTTGCAAAAATTGTTACGTTGCCTTTTTTCATGACAGACCTAAAAATGCCCTGCATGGAATTACCAGACAACAGTTGAAACTGATGCACTTTTATTGCTTCGTTTTATACAGAAGGTTTGTTTTCTTGTTGTTATTGTTATTGCAAGATAACATGTAAGGCCATGGAAGTACAATGCACTTTCACCCAGATGAGGCAGAACTTACTTGGTACAGTTTAAAGAGTGCTTTACTGCAGTATGAAAGTGTCAAGTCATTTTTTCTCCTATTTTCTACAAAGGGGGGAAGATCAGTTTTCAAAGTGTCCTGTCCCACCAGAAGGCAAAAACATAGAAGAGCCAAAACAGTTTCCCACAGGACATGTCCATTCACTAGCCGAAAGACCTATAAAGCTTCAGCGAACCACATCCTTTCATCCAGAGAGCGCAGATGAAATGAAAGACGCTTGTGCACCCCAGTCCCCAGAGCCGTGAGAGAAGGGCTGACTGACTGCGGGTCGGGGTGTGCGAGGCTCAGGACAGGGCTCAGCTATCCGAACGGGAGGTGCAGCCACCTCTAGCCGTGAGACCCAGATGCTGGAGCCAAAAGCAGCCCTGCTGTGCCATGGCTTCCTCACCCCCGATGGGGAGGCGTCAGCAGGCCAGGCTGCTGGGGCGGCCAAGGAGGCTGTAGTCCAGCTGAGCGTGTGTTCCCAGGGACCGGGGCAGGAATGCTGTACGACGGTGTAGCCCGTCCTTCCCCCTCGTTCTCCCTGTTCACATCAGGGCTACCTCCAGACCTAACCTAGACTTTTGAGACATCTCTTGCCCAAACAGAAAGCATGTTTGGCATCTAGAGGGCAGACTGAAAATGCAGGTGTTTCTGAAATCTTCTTCCACTCTCACATCCTTGCCGTCCCATCAGAGCACAGAAACCTCACTCAGGACTTCATGCTTGAGTCCTATAAGGACTCTGATGGCATGCTTCTCCCCGAGGACAGCGCCAGCAATACCTTGGAAGTACAAGAGTAGTGCTCCTTCCTTCTGGATGGTGTCTGTCTTCTAAGTCACTGTCTTTTATTTTAGAGCATTCGCGGAGGAAGTGGGAGACCTGGGTTCAATGCGTTCCTCAATCTGAGAGAGCGCATCTCTCACTTCCCATGAGGCTGTCTAACTGCTGGCCGATCAGCTATTCTGGGTGAAGCTCTTCAGAGTGAAACCATGCCTTCCACTAATGGGATGTTTGCTCTCCCTGCCCGCTGCTGGTGGGCAGCTTCTGTTTTAGAAAGAAGCAACCAGAGCTTCATGGTGTGAGGAACCTCAGGCTGCGTTTGGTGTTCTTGGAGCTGGTTTGCAAGACCCCATGCCTTTGGGCGCTCAGGGAAGGGGTGCCTCATCTCTGGAGGCCTGTGGAGGATGGCGCTAAGTGCCTCTCCGTGGAGATGCTGTTCTGGGCAGGTGCGGAAGCAGAAAACTTGAATGTGAACTGAGGAGAGACCACAGAGTGCAGGTGGCTGAGAGATAGTGACCTCTGTGACTCGGGGCTTCAGTGCCTGAGTTCAGTTAACATCTAGTTTTGGGCACTTAAGTCCTTTATTGGCTGTAACTCTTTAAAACTCAGCTCTCCATTTGGCTCCTTCGTGTGGACAGATCCTGGTGGATCAGCCATGATCTTTACTGATTCTTTGATAAACATTTCCCAGGTTTATTAAATGTGCTCTGTGACGTTCTTTTGTGGAGACAGTAATTTGACAGCCATCATGTGAGAAACTAAGAGTTTGCCATCTGGCCTGGCAAGACTTTTTTCTCCTTACTATTAATTAAACTGAGGTTATTACAAAATTTTATTGTGATGGTTATGATTTCTTCTGTGATAACACCGGGGCTAATACTGAGGCATGCAAAGCACCTTCCACACTGGTGACGTTAGTGGGAGGTGCAGCTGAGCGGCACCTTTTTGGACTCTGGTGTCAGCTGTAATAACAAAGTTTCAGGGCCAATTCTTGCTAGCCCCATTCAGGCACCTTTCCCTGGAGCGGGTTCTTCTGGTTCTGAGCGGATGGTTTCACAAGTAGGAAGACGTAGCTGGGGGGAAAGAAGGGGGCAGCTGCCTGGCCACAAGAGTGTCGTATAACGTGCCCTGGCGAGATCTCACTGACCACAGCTTTTCCCTACTTGGTGAGACTGTGACCATTCATGGGAAAGTAGATCGGCAACAACAGATTGTTAGAACAGTGAGAAAAGAAAGGAGGGAAAGGCAGTAGGGCTGAAGCTGCAATCACCTGCAAAAACAGATGCTGATGATGGCTGGGGTGAGGAAGAAGGAAACAAAGCTTTTCTGGTCATAGGACAGGAGGTGGCTGTAGCCTGTCTGCAATGGATGTGTGCAGTATTTGGCAGCTTAAGCTCTGTTTCCAAACCACGCTCAGATCCAGCTCAGGGCCCTTGAGTGTAAGAGGCTCTCGCTCATTCTTCAGTGGTCTCCAAACTGTGACTTTGCAAATATGCTGATACTGGTAGATTTAAAGAAGATGGCTGGGTATGAAGTTGGCAGGATGTCATCCCCCAGCACTAACTCTTGACATCTTTCTCTTCTCTGTCAGAGACTTGAATGCTTCACTGCTCCGAGTTAACTCATCAGCTTCACAAGAGTTTCAACAATATTTATTTTTTACCCAAATCCCTCGAAGTCTGAGGGACTGGAGACAGCATCAGAGATGAACAGCCAAGAAAAGTAAATCATCCTTGGGTCAGTGTGAACTCTCATTTGCAGAGGCCACAGATGGCAAAGATGTTCATGAATCAGCAGTTTCACAGACCTCTGCCCATTCAGAGAGGAACGTGTGTAAACAGACATGAAAACAGCACAGAGCCACAGAGCTTTCCAGATCCTTCCTGTTCCCTTTGCACTGCTGAGGGCGACCTCCACGGAGGAGCCACGGAGAAGGAGAGGGCTGAGGTGCTGGGCACTGAGCTAGTCCCAGTGATGGTCATCCTACACCCTCTGCTGCAGCTGTGCAAGAGACAGAGAGCAGGGTGACAGTGGGACACTGTTCCGCTTGTCCCTGCTCACCTGACAGCACGCCTGGGTGTGCTCTGCAGTCAGGGAGACAGCTGCCGACAAGCCTGGTTTCTGAGATAAAGGTAAGGAAGGGTTGGGTGAGGACACGAGCTGTTGCACCACTGCAGGTGCAGAGCAGCCCCTGCACCCATGGACTGTGTGGAGCAGGCCTGCCCCACCGGGCAGGTGCTCTTGGCAGCTGATGGATGCATGGAGCGAGGAAGAGGGATGCAGCAAGCTGTGGTGACGTGATCCTGCTCTTTTGTACCTGCACTGGATCCATGTGACCATGAGCCTGGGACCTCAGCAACCCATCAGGGTACTGATTTCCTTACCGTAGTCGCGCACTGTGGTCCTGTTCCCTGCTTGTAGGATTGTCCCTGATTGCAGGTCCTGTTTCTCTGCTGTGCGAGGGCACGGGACCCACAGCAGAGACTGCCGTGTCTCTAGAGCACAGACCTCACAGCTGGGTGAGACAGAGTTAGGAGACAGGGGGGGCTGCACAAATCCGGAGTGGCTGTGCCTGTGGCAAGCGGAGGTTACACACAACTGTCCCCAGCCTGTGGGCGGGAAGTTCTCCCGTGCAAAGGTGTCTTCTCAGGCTCTCAACAGACTCAAGCAGCCTTCCCTTCATCCTGATCTTGATTATTTTTTTTTCTATATCACAGTCACAAAAGCTCTTCAGAAAGCACTGTATAATTCCGTGGGTCTCTGAACGACTGCAGGCCAAGGGTGTATGCCTGGATGGAGCATGTCTTACCCCACAGAAACCCCCAAAACTCCTGCTGAGCTGGTGGGGGGGGATTCTTCCTGCCCCTCTTTGATGTTTGCCAAATGTTATGCCCAGAGAGTGCAACACCAGAGGGCTGCGCAGAGGACCCCTGCCTTGTTTCGCTTGTGTTGTGTATTCTAGGATCTGCTGGCTAGGAGGGCTCCCAGAGAGACGTGGCATCACTTCCATTCCTGCCCAAATGTAAGCCCAGGGGCTGCTTCCGCTGTAGGATAGCATGTCAGTGGTGAGAGCTGGCCAAGCCAGAGACTCTGCCTGAATTGTTTGCGAGACTTTTATAGACTGTCTATCTGGGATGAAACACAGAGCCCGGATCTTCAAAGCGCTGTGTGGGATGGCAGCTATGGGACTCCCATTGAAGTTACTAGGCATCACATGACTGAAAACTTCTGTGGCACCAGTGTGTTTCTGCAGAGGAATAGCTGGTGCTGGGGCTGCCGAGACAAAGGGAAGTGGAGGAAAATGAGCTCCACCATGCCCTCAAAAGCAACACCTCATGAAATTTCAGCTGTAGGGCTTGTGTCTCTTTTGTAAGGAGCAATTATAGTGGGTATCACAGGAACATGTGAGAAAGGGATTTATTGTCAGCAAATGAGAGTCTTCAAGGTCACTGCAAAGTTGGAGATTATGTAACCTAACTCTGTAAAGAACTTGATGGAGTGGAGTAAGTTGGGTGAATATGACTGTGAAGTTAGAGCATCTGGTTGCCCTCCATCTTTCCAGAGAAGAGAAGAGGTTCTCAGAGAACATCTTCACGAGGCATGGTGCATAAGGAGTGAGCACAGTCACAGAGTGAACGGTTGCGCAGTGATTGCATCATAGATGGGGAAATAGAGCCAGTCAGGTCGTGGTGCTTTGTGTAACTCTTAGAAGACACTGATGGATGAAGGCTCAGTGTAGATAGACCCCCTTTTTCTTACTGTTTTGACATCTTTCAGGCTTTAACATGAACTAGCTACTGTTATCCTAATTTTACAGATGGAGACAGACAGGTTACGTGACATGCTCCAGATCACATGAGCAGTCTGTGTCAGAGTGAGAAACTGCACCTGGATCTCTCAGTTGTGAGGCTGTTGCTTTTGGCGCCAGGTCCTCCTGACTGCAAAAAACGTATCCAGATCAGCTTTGCCTGTGTCCTTTCTATGCCTGCAAATGGTAAGTCTTTTGAACAAATCAAAGAAACAAAAAAGTCACTCCTCCAATTTATATGTCCAGTCCTCTGTACGCTGTGGCATAATGTACCTTAGAGGAGTCTGCAGTTAACACAAGTAATTCCCCTTTGCTGCAAAGACTCTTAGACATCAGTGGTTAAGAATCTAGATGAAACTTTCAGCTTGTTTACTGAGTGCCCGACGTTGGTGGTTCAGAATGGATTGGGGTGATATCTGCAGGATAAATTAACTTACAACCAAGATGAATACTGCAAACTCCTTGGTGCCATTGTTATGATTTGGCCACCACTGGAGCTGTAATGCCAGTAGAGAGAAGTCAGGGAAATAATTAGGTAGGAAAAGTAGTCATCAGCTATTGCAGAGGGGTTCCTTGTGATTGTCAGAGTTTGCCTCCTCCACTCAATAAGGTTTAATATAAAGGCTGGCAAAGGAGTGGGTATCCATGGTTTGTTGGGACTTGTGCAGGTTCTAGGCATGTTCTTAGTCTTCAGCTTCACTGAAGATCAGCAGGAGTGGGATTTTCCAGAGTGCCCAAGGAACCAGTGGTCATGGATCCCAATGCACAAGACACCTGGGGCACCTCAGATATAGTCTCATTCTGACAACGCAGCTACTGAAAGCCCGGCTTTCAGTGGAAAGAACCTATCCTTTTGACTGCAGTTCCCAAACCTAGTCCTGGCTTCTGCTGCTCCAGGTACGTGCTGTGGGCTGCTGTTTTTAACCTGGTGGTGTTGCCAGAGGCGCTGGGCACCTGGCATTTCACAACACCAAAGGAAGAGCCATTAATTGAAACTCATCAAGTAAACAGCCACTTCTGCTTGCTGTGGCTCTGTTTTCAGCTATTCACCTCTGAAGCAAGGCTGACAATTTTTTCTGGTTTCTCAGACCTCCTATTGAGTTTTGTTAATTAATATTTGTGAAGTACGTAGATGTTTTCAGGTTTACGGTGATCCAGAGTATTATTATTACTGTTGGTATTATTAAGACTAATAATACTGCTAACAACCTTAGTGAGCCTGGCAAAATTCAATTTGACTAAAATCTTTGCCACAGATGAAAAAAACTAAGTCTGGTGATGTGAGGGGGTACGTGACTCAGTTACCAGTAACTGCTGTTTACAGGGGGCAGGAAGAGTATATTTGCTCAAATGAAAAAAGGTCAAGGCAGAGGCCCATTTGCTGTTTGTTAATAAGTAATCTAAAGTACAACACAGCTTTACTGTAACAAATCAGCCTGGCTTAGCTTTTCTTCCATCGCCATTATTTCCAATCCAGTTCTGGACTAAAATGCCAATTCAAAAATAATCCACATTTGCATAGATTATTTTCAACATCTCCAAATCCATGGAGAGGATTTGTAACTGGGGAACAACATCAACAACAGCAACAACAAAAAAACCCCTTTCCATATTTTTGTCAGTGTTTGTCTCAGGACCCTGTAAGCAACCAAGGTTGAAATATCAGATAGGGCATTATTCATCTCCTAGGAAGTTCTCCTTTAGGCTCAGACCTGTGCATCTTCCCTATGGAACTGTTCCAGTCAAGAGCTGTGGTGTAGCTGGGCTGCTTACAGCCACCCCACTAAGTTACTGATGTAGCTTACGAAACCACCTATGTCATCTCTGAACCTGGCTCACAGTTAACAGTTAAAATTCAAACATGGGTGCTAGAGAACATCCTCCTTCCAAGTGACTGAGCATATGTGCACCTTATGCATTGCAATCCCTACCCTGTCCTTGTCTTTTGCAAAAAAAAAAAAAAAATCATTTTCCAAGAACCAGTTGTCTTTATTACTTGAGCAGTATTTTGGAAAAGGGCTGGAGTCGGTCCTTGGGGGTTCCCCTACTGGCTGCAGTGAGTCTTCATTAGAAAG
>Ga0181612_173906_pt1 | contig 16887 bp, 6 predicted proteins | sample HoacroProtozoa21_FD_119630 | JGI IMG/M metagenome (GOLD analysis project Ga0181612, IMG submission 119630) | Hoatzin crop microbial communities from Cojedes, Venezuel. Combined Assembly of Gp0051906, Gp0051904, Gp0051908
AGAATTGGAATTTAAGTTGGAGAATTGGAATTTCAGTTAGTAACTTGCTTCCCAAGATTATATCTAGACCCTCATCAAATGGCTATCTCTGCATTGCCAACTGCAATCACTGAAAACAGATGAAAATTACTTGAACACCATGACATTTTGAAAGGCTGTGATTTGTAATGAAATTGCCTCATACTCAAGCCTTCTGTTTTCACTATATTACCTTACTATGGGAGTTTATAACTGGTCCAGCTCTGTATCTCCAAGAGTCAGTTTCCTCTGTGGTACACAGCATTTTAAGTTCTGGTCTTTTTTAGTCTCTTAAAATTTAGAGATTTAGCCTATTGCCAAACTGTAGGTTTCAGGAACACTTCCTGGTTTCCAGACAAGCCCTGGTCCCCCTTAGTCCTATGTTAGTATAAGACTCACAAGTACCTCCTATTCTGTCCTTCCCATATTACCTTGTAAAGGAAAATCAAGATGTTAGAAAGGAGGCACAGCATGAGCTACACAGAAAAAAAGACAAGGGGTGTGTTATGTTACATACGTGCTAGCTAGATTAAACACCATTTCTATTCGAACTCTACGCTACATACATTTCCAGAGCTATGATGATTTTAATGGAGTCATGAGTGTCCTCCTAGAGAAGAATTTTTAGGTCAAGTCATCTTAAAAGTACAGTCACAAGCAACACATCTAAATTTTGTTTTCTCAGCCAGAAATGACATAGGATGAGACTAATCTTTCCACATTAAAAATCTATGCTAAGGGCATTCAGACTTAATCTAACAAACAAAAATCTAATGAAATTTAACCATCTCTTCAAAAGTTTGTTTAACCTCTTATTACAATCTTCAAATGGCAGAAATACCACAACTTTCTTAGATAAAACAATATGTAGTACATACAATCATCTACTTATCAAATTATTTCTAGTATTTAATGCATAACTCTTAACAGTTTAATCCGATAGTTTATTCTAATCTCGTATGTCTTCTAAAGCTATGGGGAGCAGTTAATCATATCAATCATGTAGCGAAATTTTACATATTGAAAATTATCAGATCTTCTCTCTCAGTCATCTATTTTCTAAATGTTCCTGTTCCTTCGGCCTTCCCTCATCTATCCACTTTGTGTGCACCTTTTAGGTGCACTCAAACATCAACCTGCTGTTCTTGCTGAGGCTTCTCCATTTCTGTACTAAACAGAATAATTACCTACTATGTCCTCAAATTATGTTTCTGTCAAGCAATTAAATTTACTTTCTGTAAAACTATCATATTCCTGCTTGCTGTTCACTTCATGTTGCACAATCCCCCTCACTCCAATCTCTTTCCTTTTATAACAGCTCCTAGCCAATTATCTTATACCTTGCAATATTCATGACATATTTGATGACAAGAACAATGGCTCTCTGTGAAATAAAAAGCACATGACAAAATACCATATCATCTCTGACAGACTACATATACTGATGCACCACTACAGGAAAGACATGGTCTAATCTGAATTTTTATTTATTTCTTTCTTTGTTTTAAGACAAACTAGATTCTTTGGCTGGATTTTTTTTTCACAGGTGCCTTGGAGAAAAGATTTGCCCTATTCTATGCTACAGACTGGGTAAAAAAATCATATTCCTATTTCTTGTATTGTCACATACTATTATACTTTATTTTGTTTTGAATATCAACTCATTGGGATTATATCGAATTTAGCATCTCCAATTCCAAGAGGACTACTGATAAAATATATGCACTGCAAGGAAAAAAAGCTCTAGCTTATACAGATGTCACTGCCATACATTCATCAGCTTACTGACAAGTCCCCTAAGTTTGGGGATCAAATCTACTTAATGTTCCCAGTGCAAAATCTTGCATCTGTATCTTTCATTTAGACAAACAATGCTTGAATCACATACAGATTGGTAGTTCCCTATTGAACTTACATCTAGGAAGACTGATCTACATCAATTATATCAACAAATATATGGAACATATCAGTCATACAAAGCAAGACTGATTATCTAGTTCTTAACAGGATACAGGTGGTTGAGAGATGTGTAGAACTAAAAACTTTTCCAGTACTTTTGGTCAAATATGTTTTTATACTCATTGTCATAGGCTATAGCCTATTAGACATTACTAACGACATGAATTCCCTTCAAGAAGTCAGTAGACTCTGATGGAAGAGCAACCTCAGACAGACATTACTGCTAGCCTCTTAAACATACATTTCATCTCCCAGTACAATGCATTATAAATCTAAGGAAAATACATAGCCCTAAATTAAGTGAAATAAACATAAATTAACTACTTAACATATACTTCCCCCAGGCTAGAAACTCTAGAACTCTGCGGTTTAATTTACTTTTGTGCTGTTCCACTGCAATAAAATAGATAAGACATGTAAAAAAATTACTTAACTTGAATATTATATCAGGGAAGAGTCACTGATGTATTTTCATATTTGCTACCAGGGTTTTCAAGATTACTGCTTAACATTTTTTTTAAAGCAATAACCACAGAAAATAGAAGGTGTTAGAAGACCAGCTATGAAGTATTTACAGCTACATTAACTGTAAATTATACAATCATATATTCACTAACATATCAAAATCCTGAAACTACTGTTTCAAAATATCTATATAAATCAAAGTATGTTGTCAAGATTCAAGAGAAAATTGTATTTGGTATTGCTGCTGCCACAGGCATTGCCCAAAAGACGTAATACAGTGGTTGTGGAGATGCTCTGTACTGTGACAAATCTCCAGAGCCTCTTCCAAAGAAGAGCAGAAAAATGACATCTGCACCTATTATTTTCAGTGAGTTGTGGAAATGTGTCAGGTTTTCAGTCCCTCGTACTGTCATTGTTGTTGAGCTTTTTCATTTTCACAAGGACAAAATTACAAGTACGATTCCTGGCAGCAGAGAAGAAACTGTGTTCGCATCAGGACTGAGACAACAACAGCACAGTTTTTTCATTTAGATTTTACTGACTGGATGCTTAAATTTTTGTGTCTCATAATAGCATTATGTCAGTATAATGTGTGTCATTATTTCTAAGGTAACTGGACCATAATTTTTAAAAGCCAAAAGTGAGATTTTTCAAACCTGTACTGACATGTCTTGATCAAATAATCTATGAAAGCTTGGCCAGCAACACCTCTCATACAGGTCCTTATTCAGCAAGTGTCATTCAGAAATTCCAATGCTTGCCATAATACAGAAATCTGATCCACAATTCACTCAACACAATGGGCAGATTTCCATTGTAAGTGATTTCAGATCAATTTTTGGTTAAGATTTGTATTAACAGCACTGCGAGATATCCTTAGAAATGTTACACTCCTTGGCTTCCTGTGATCTCCTGTGCATAAACACATTTTCAGTTTTGCGGAGATTTTTTTCAGAGAAGACATTGATGCCAATGGCACTACAGAGCTCGAAAGAGTTTCGGTAGGTGTTTTGTTTTCCAGAACCGACATAAATGAAGAGTTAATTATTTCTTTTCTGAGATGGGGAGAAACTGTCCTCTGCAAAACTAGAAAGCTTAGTTGCTTTTGTAAGTCTGTGGGTCAGAGTACTTGTTATAAAAAAATCCTGATCAGGTGATCAGAAATCCATGGAAGGTTTTAAAATTAAAAACAAACAAACAAATAAACAAAAAACTACATCATACATTCATTGAAAACCAGTGTGATTGTTACTATTAAAAAAGCCTGGAGAAAATTACAAAACACAAGATTATTAATTTGGGGACTTCATAGGAGCTTTCCCAATTCTCTATAAGCCAGTGTTCTCAGGAATTCTTATTAGCTTTAATGGACATTGAATATTGCAACTTAATAATAATTTCCTGGTATTTATGTCTCTATACATTTGGCTTTCCAAAATTTTTGGTGATGGGTCCTCCTGTTCGTTTTGACAGTCTGAATGTCTGGGTTACAGCACAGCCAGACAGAGCTTCATGATAATGCAGTTCTTAACTGGATTTTGTGTGTCTGAAATCAGCTGGTTTTAAACTTACCCAGAGCCTTGATCTGCTGTACCCAATAATGCGATACTAATGGGATTCTGAAATTATGCTGATATGAGTGTGGTTTGGTGACTCTTGTAGTCAAGACTTCAAGAAGCTTCTAAAATATTAAAAGTAACTGATAGTGATTTGGTCAGAAAGTGAGACTAATATAATTTTAAGTAACCAAAGACGAGTATAATCAGAATATGGCTGAGATGGAGTGGAGATACATCTTTGTGAAACTGGAACTCCATTCTGTTTTGCAAACATAATTTCTTTTGTGAAGCTCCAATTTGAACCACAGGTTTTATTTTGGAATTCAAGATTCATGCTGTATTGTATCTTCCATTGGGGACTACAGACTCCATTCAGTAATAAGATCTTTATACCTAACTTAATTACAGTATCTGAAAAGCTGACAGGGAATAAACACGACTAATGCTTCTGATTATTTCTCAGCTGCTGACCTATCCAACAATCTCTCTACACAGGAGCTTGCAGAGTGATCACAATTGATGATGTTTACTTGTCTGGCATTAGAAATAACTGTTGTAGCAAATCACACTTGTATCTGTGCAATACTTTAAAACTGAGGTAAAAACTGAAAATAAAAGAACTATGTTCAATTTAATCTGAATTTCAGGGGCAGTTTCTGGCAAATTTCTTATTTTCAGAATAAGTGCAATGTTCTCTCTTTAGATCTACAGGGATGCAAATCCTGTTTTCAGAGATGTCCGGTTCATGACAATCTCTTTGTTGTATAACATTAATAAACAAAGCCCAACAAGAGGGAAAGCAAAACAACTGAAGTTCTTCAACTCAATTTGTTTTCAAATTCGCATTTATTGCCAGCTGCTGTGACTGTCAGCTGGAGAGTTTCAGGTACTTCTGAACACCAGCTTGGAAATCTCTCCTTGTTTTAAGAGACATGAACTTTATTCCTCAACTACAGTTCTATTTAATCTAAGCAGAACTGGTCTCCAGCAAGTAACGGATGTTTTGAATTTCTTGTAATTAAAGTCAGTGTGTTTAAGCATATATTATACACTTAATTTATATTTACACTCAAGCTTCATTTGCCTGTAAAGTAACAACACAGAATCTAGGTTTGAATAGCTGAATCATGACTCATTTAAACCTATTTTTCAGTTCTGTTCCCAGCAGACCTATCTTATACCTCTCGATTCTTGACAAATTTGGCAGGTCTTTTTTCTCATTCATGTATACATCACCTGAAATATGTATACATCACACATAAAAATATGTTTATATGAGTATATATATATCCATTCTATATCAAAACTGAAAATCCATGTACACTATATAAAATATCTAGAAGGGCTTATAAATTTGGCAAAAACAGGGCCTTATCAGTTTCTGTCCTTACTGTGGACTGTCACAGCCATTGCTCTATACAAAATTCTTCTCCAGAACAAGGCAGCTCACTCAGCATCATATGTTAAATATTGTCTACAAGACAATTACACTCGAAGCTGGTCACACACATTAACGTCACGGATGCTCCTCTATTACTGACCATTCTTCAAATAACAACCTGTGAGGATACTTGGGAGACAATGAATGATTCAAATTCAAATAGTTTTCACTCATTGCTGTTGAAGGTGTACTCCTTACACTCCAAAGATGTACTCCATCCTTAAGCTAACTTCTCGTACATATAAGAAAACTCAAAGAACAATTTCTATACAGTAAATGACTCATAGATTTAAGCCCCAAAAGGTTGCTGGATGTTTGCCTAAAGTTCAGTATGATATTTTTAATGGCTTCTCATGAACCATCTAATTTGTTATGAAGAGTGACTTGTGTGCCTACACGTAAGTGACTGGTGCTATTTTAGGTAGTCTACTGAGACATCCTCATGACAAGGGCAGCTATAACACAACATTCAAGAGAGCTGTGCCTTTCTTAAACTGTAGCTTATAAGACCAGACAAGATAACCAGGACATCTAAAATGCCACTAGACAGCTATGTTTAAGCTACTGAATCCCACCTATAAAACTTACAGTTTTCCTTTGCAAATTAAAAGTTGTACAGAAAGACGTTTTTAATTCTTCACTCAGTTTTCAATGGTTTATTATAGAAGACCTTGGATATAAAAATTTCAAATATAAATTACATTATTTTCTTTCAGCACTGAATACACAATGTGGAAGGTGCTCATAGCAGGAAACACTTTATTTCAACCCCTAAAAAAGCAGCCACTAAGAGAAGAAGGCAAAAAACATTCTTCAGCAACATATGTTAATCTTTTGCCCTTGTCCTAGCAACAAGTCAGCATCTAACAGTTAAGTACAGTGGAACAGAATTGAGCAGCTAAAAGACAAAACTTGCCAGAAACTTCTCAAACTCTGGCAAAAGGCAACTGTGGGCCAAAGAGTAGATGTCCAACATATCTTGGCATGTTCAAAATGATCTTCACATGCCTGTGTGTGAAGGGATAGTGTATACACATCTGTATATATTTCTAAAAGACTCCTCAAAATCTGTTATGTACATCAAAGGACACACAAGAACAGAACACAATTACCTATGCAGAGGCTCTTACAGACTGACTTTAGAGGATACATGGAGACGGGGGGATGTGAGGGCAGAGGAGGAAAAACAGAAACATGATTTCCTAAAATGTTGCCTATAATTTAAAAGAAAAGAAGGGGGGTTATAGGATGAGTTACACTGCACTGTAATATGCTAGCTGATAAACTGTTGATGCAGGTATTTCTACTGTAAATGGTTAGTTCTGTCAAATTACCTATAAAATGGTCTGGCTTTTCTTTTTCATCATCATCATCATAAAAATTCACATTATCCACAGAGAAATGAAAGATACTGATGTTGCCCCGTGCTTTAAGATTTGTAACAGGGGCTTTCCCTTTACAGTACTGTAACCTTTCACTTGTAGCATTGAAGTCTGTTTTTGACTTTGTAGTCGTTCACTGACATACCCCAAGGCTGCCGTGACAACACTTTTACCTTGTATTCCCAAATGCTCTTGTCCTCATGTCATCAAATTGCAAGACTTTGATATGTCTCTGATGTTGGGTTTCTCATGGGAATGGATTATGACTGATGTTTAAGTCACCCTTTCTCCTCCCACCTCTCTTTCACCTCTCACTTCGTAGTTTTTAGTTTATAACTTTATGGTCAGCAATGTGTAGAGCTTAGCAGATAACACTAGCAGATAATTATTATTTAAATAGCCCAGAAGCAATATCCAGAAATACACATGCATAGAACTTCACAATCAGTTAAATGAGTGCAACACCTGCATCTGATCAGTGTGCTGTAGTCAGCACCATCAAGCACTAACTTGTAAAAGAAAACAGCAGGGAGACCAAGCTGGTCCTGCTGTAACTGTATAGTCACTGTGGGAACTGTTCAGGGGAATATCTGTGGCACTGGAGAAAATGATGAGGAGTCTTGCCTGGAGATATCCCAGTATCTTCCTTACCAGCTGGCCACCAGTGTAGCTTTCTCTTTCTTTCTTCACCTCGCTTAATTTATTTATTTATTTTAATTTTCAAAGACAGCGTGTTTTTTTCAATAAGACTATGTATATCATCAGCTATGGACCTCACACGTAAGTCTGTCTGCTCAGCTTTTGAGCAACACAAAGAATACTCCAGATTTTAAGAAGCCTTCTACAAAATGAGGAGACATGTATGTAGAATTCCTGATATATCTACTATTTTTGCCCATGTTTGGGTAATCTGAAGGATGAATGATGGAAAGAAGATTAAGGATACTACAAATTATAGCAGTGAAACAGTTTAAGTCTCTGTGGGGCAGCCAGAAGAAGAGTAATGATGAATAATTCAATATTAACTATACTTTTATATTATCTAAAAAAAAAAAAAAAGGGAGTATTTGAATTGACAGAGAGAAACTCTTTGGTTACAAAGTCCTCAGGCATTCATTATCACTTCAAAAATTGACCCAAATCTTCAAATTCTATGTAGTAGAGATCCCAAAAGAACATGTCTAAAGCTGATCTAACTGAACCTGTTCAAACACCATCATTATTTCCCAGCAGAAGACGACAAGAAATAGGGATCTCTCAGTAATCTGTCAGGAAACTAAAGCTTTCTTTAGAGAAATACAGAAACTCAACCAAAGAAGCAACATCCCAACAGGTTTATCTCATCTCTCAATTAGTTCAACATGTTCAAGATATTTTAGATAAATAGTGTGAGGAAACACAGAAGCATAAACAAACACTGCAGCCAAACATCAGAAAGTGCTTTCAACTTAACTGTCTAAATCCGACAATGTAAAAACATGTAGTTGAATTTTGTCTTCATCTGGAAGGAAATGTAGCAGTTCACTAATCCCCTTAATTGCCTTCCATACACATGACAAAATTTAGCCCTTTTCTATCCCATGTGAGAGAGCTCTTGATCGAGACCAGCAAGTGCTCTGTATTAACCTCTGTCTCCTTGCAAAGCAACTAGAATTAACATCAGCTGAATAAAACTTAGAGGAATGAAAAATATTCTGGTACCTAAAAATTCCTTATGTAATTTTTGCCCTTTTCTTTTCATAAATTGGGCTCAAAGAGTTAATTGTGCTGAAATAAGCATTAGCATAATGCCTAAGGTTACAATTTTTTACCTGGCTATAGAGTGTTGGCAGCATAGATGCTGAACCTAAACTGTACAATAACTCATTAGGAAATATGCAATAGCCGTGGCAAGATTTACTACAAATATGCTTGAAGTGTTTTTAAAAATTAATATTATGCTGCTATGCTTGGTTTAATTAGCTTTCTTTTTCATTTACAAAGCATATCTGTCTGGTTTATGAACTTAGTCTCTATTCCCCATTCTTGAAAACCTGTTTAATTAAAGTTTTAATGACTGCATGAGCTTTAGAAACAGTAGAATGACTTTTATTACTGGAAATCTAAATCTTTCTTTTAAATTTGATCATACCTACACATACTATATCGGAAATATGACAAGACATGATCCATAATACTCCTGAATAGACACATGATACTGCTACTCTTAATTATTAATGCCATCCATTTCCACTATGTTGCATGTAGGCAATTTTGGCTTTTTTTGCATAGAAAGTTGCACTAGCAGTGGTACTGTGATTAATTTAGCCAATCACCAAGTCAGTCCCCTGAAATCCATTAAAGGTCACCTTTCTTTTTTAGGTAGGTACGTACCTACCTATTTCTAATCCGTTCATTGATTTTCTCATCCATTATTCTATTCTATCTCTTTTAGAGGTCCATCACTTACTAGACTCCCACCTCTACTATTAGAGCACTACGCTTCGGTTTTCAATTATAGCAAATCCTATCACAATCTTTTTCAGCATTTATCACTTGCTCCCCTTCATAATAAATGATTAAATACTAATTTATTTTTGCTATATATACAAAATTGAAACCTAGTCATTAGATTTGCTATCTGGGATATACCTGAAGTTCTAGAAATACATGACATACAGTTCATCATAATAAATTCTTGGCTGCATATTAAAAAGCTTGTGGCATAATGGTCAGCAAGTAGAAATTATTTGTGCAATCACTGCCAACAGACTAAAGTAAAGCAGAAAATATTTTTGCCTCTCCTATGCACAGATGCTGGAGACCCCACTTAATGACTTGTTACATATTATACCCAAAATACACTACAGTTTCATCACACAATTTACTTCACAGAAGCAGAATGTCAACAATAGTCAGTTCTGTAATAATAAAAAAAGATAATAGTCATTTTCCCTCCTCTTCTCATTTGAATCTAATAACCACTGTGGTGATCCATTTCAAACCCTTATTATTTCTGCTACTGTGAACTATTTAGGTCTTCATTTTGAGATCAGTTTGCAGTGCAAAACTATGGAGGCAATCTTTTTAAATGAACAATTTACAATTAATATTTCTGCCAGCATATATCTCCAAGCTTTACATAATAGCAAACACTGTAGTTTCAAAATTTTCAAATTAAAACATGGGCAGTTATTGCATATGGCTGACAAACTGTGCTAGACAATACGCACTGGCACTAAAAAACTTTGTCAGGCTGTAAATCTAATGAAGAAAAGAAGCAGACAAATTGGAAATTTTACACTATTTTTCTAAATTAAAAAAAAAGAGATAAAGCATCATCAGTTCACTCTGTGTAGAACTCTGTAATTATTACTCCACTCAATGGAAAAATATGAAATGTATAAAAACAACTGTAAATCTGTGAAGAGGTGACATTTTTTCTATGCTTTACATATGCTCATATCCCATAAAATGTTTTCTTTAGGTATGTTCTTATCCCAAAAAATGTTTAAACCAGATTTTTTTTTAGACTAAATTGGCCTATTTCCCTTAACATTAACAGAGCTGAGACGGTCCATACCAGCTGAGACTCTGATCCTATGAGAATATGTTCAGCGATCACAAATGGCACTGTCGGTGCCTTTTAAGAAGTTACTGTGTTTCAGCTGGAGTTGGTAAGCAGACATGTGGTCCCTGTCAGCTCATTGCAATGCCAAGTACATGGTGTTCACTTAAGCTGCCTTCAGTAGCTCCAAAAGGGGGCCCAGGTGAAAGCATCAGAAAGATGAGCATTTAGGAAGAACATTTTGGAGGCAAGCTATGCTTTTTTTTTTATATACATCATCAAAAGTGCTGCAACTGCTGTTGTTTCCCTACAGGAGTGGAGAAAGAAATTAATCTTCTTCATTAGACTCGAGTAGTATCATGGACATGGTCAGCTTAAATGAATCACATGAGGGAGCAGTATCTCCAGCTGCGGGGGACGGAAGGAAGGAGGAAAGGGGGGATGTGTGTGTCTGTGTGTAGAAATGGAAGGGAAGCAGAGAAAAGCAATACCTTTTAAAAATTACCAACTCTGTCACTTGCAGTTACCTGACCATTACTTGATTTGAAACAAACAGAAAGTCTGCTTAATTCTTCCTTCAAAGGAGACAAAGGAATTCAGACAAAAGAAAACAAACAAAAAAAATTCATCATTTGGGACTCTGAAGCCAGGATAATGATGCAGATAATGAAACAACCTCATACTGAGTCTAGTTTGTAAGATAGTTTTCTACTCATTATTTGTAGGTGGATACAACTCTTTCACTGTGGCACTGGCTGAGTTCAGCACCCTAAGTATATTCAAGTACGATAGAAAGAGGACTTTTGCGTGGCTGCACAATGAAATAATCAGTAAGATTTATTTGGATTATTCAGAGTAGACTCTTCTGTTTCAGCATGCTTTCCCTCAATTTGCAAACATAACAGTATCTCTGATCCTAATACTTCTCAAGCTAATAAAAATTGTCCTTTCGATTTACAGGAATTAAGTGCACAGAATTACCGGGCTCTGAACCTTGTTTGCCTTCCAGTACATCTAGAAAAATCTGCTGCCGACAAACACATGAAAGTGTTGTACATTTTCTGAGATGAGGAACCCAGGGAGTTCAGTTAATGGCTGTCCCACACACTTCGTATATGAGCATAAGCCTACAACACCATCTTTCATCCTGGCTTCCTTTTCTATAAAACAGGTTTAATACTATTTCCTTCCTCCTACCCCCATCTTTGTTCTTGTCATACTGAGCTTTTAATGTGATACATAGAGATGAGCATCAGAGTTGACATGGAGCTCAACTTCTATCCAGAAACTACTTAAGCAGCCATCTAAACACTGCAAAGAGTAAGTCCCAAATTGCTCAGGACTAAGACCATTTTTACTAAATACATCCTTTCTTCTGGTGCCTAAGTATGGATTTCAGTGCCAAATTTCAGACCACCAATGACATTTGTATCTGTAGCTTAGATGCCAAAAGGAAATAATTTGTGAAAATTAAAATACATTAAAGCATTTTATTAACTATTGGGCTTTTAAAATGTTACTGCATTTTATTCACTTGCTGCTCACTTTTTTTAAAATCTTCATAAAGACAATCTATTGAGATTCCCATTGAGATGATTATACTTGTATGCACGTCTCTTCTAACCATCTGATGTCTTGGCAGCAAATCAACTTTCAGTGAAACAAATCAAATGTGTATAAAGAAAATGCCTACAAAAAGACATTCTCTCTTAAATGAGATTAATACACTGCACTTGTTTAAGCTTCTAACAAAGACAATGTTCCTCTAAATGTGGCCTAACGCATTTGAAAATTAGTATCAGATATCATAGGATAGTTCAGGTTGGAAGGGCCCTCAGGAGGTCTCCAGTCCAACATTCTGCTCAAAGCAGGGTTAGCTAAATGGTCAGGTGAGGTTGTTGAGGTTTTTATACATTTGGGTCTTGAACACCTCCAAGGACGGAGACCACAGCTTCTCTGGGAACTGTCCCACAGCCTGCCTATCCTCATGGAGAAAATTCTTCTTCTATCCAGCCTGAACCTCTCTTGTTTCAAGTTATGCCCACTGCACCACTATGCCTGGCTCCACCTTCTGGCTTAACCTCCCCATAGGTACTGGAGGCTTGCTGTTAGGTGACTTCAAAGCCTCTTCTCCAGGCTGAAACAAGTCCCATTTCCTCAGCCTCTCCTGACAGGGCAAGTGCCACAGGCCCCTGATCAGCTCGAGGGCTTGGGGCCCTCTGCTGAACTTGTTCCAGATAATTGATGTCTTTCCTGTCCAAAACTGGACACAGAAATGTATACATGGTCTACGACACAACGGTATTTTTATTTTCCTAAAACAGCATTTGTGTGTATCACAGCCCTGTTCACAATGTTTGTGTTTAAAACCTATTAAAAGGCTTTCATATAAATAAAAACCTGTCTATTAGTAGTATTACCTGTTCTTACATTGGTCTCTACTTGGCGTCAAGCACATGGAAGCCAGTCAGGAGAAGTAAACCGGTAATCATTACTCTGCTGGATATTCGCACTACAGAGACCTTCACAACTGACCAACAGGGGGATGAAATGGCAGAAGTTACATGCTCTCAGGTCCTCGTGTAAACACAGTCCAGGCAGGCCATGATACTTCAACTGTACTTTTCCCAACTCCTCCCTCAGATTTCTGTTCTCCATCCCTGTAGTTTTCAATGTTAAAGACACAAAATGCTTGTCTGCCTGTTTTCTCTTAATTCTGTAATATACATTAGCACCAGAGAGACTGGTGCTTTACATGGCTACAGCAAATGCTGGCAATAAGTGTCTGCAGACACCCTTCCTGCATATACTGGCATATACTTCACAATAACAATGGGCTGCATAACTACAGGGATTTATTGAAAGCCATGAGAAATGTTACTCCAAGGTGCCTACAGAGCATTTAAAAACCTTCCCTACTGTTTATTACTCTGGCAGATTAAAATAGTCTTTGAACACCACCGAGATTCGTTACGCACGGTGTTCACAGATATGCCGTCTTAAAAGAGATGCTGCTTTTTGCATTTTAAAGTGTTGTTTCTCTAATTAAACAGCAAAAAAAAAAAAAGAAAAAAAGGAAGAAATAATAAAAAAAAAACCTTTCTCCTTCCTGTAGATGCAGCTGTCATTTGTGTCTTGGTTCAGATGCACACTAATAGAGAGCAGCTGAGGATGTGTTGCAATTGCAATTGCATAGTCAATTTTTAGTACTTTTGGGTTTAGTCTGAATAGTAACTCTGTGAAAGCTAGTGTTATTGATGGTCTCTCTTTTATTGCGTCTTAGAGTTGTCCAAATCAAACCTCCTCACTTCAGAGATAATAGGGTATGTTGTTTCTTTTTGCTATAAGCCGACACTGCAAATTCTGTACAATCTCAGAGAATCATATTGTGCTGTCTTTTTTCCTTTAGTATTAAGAGTTCCAGAGGTCACACTGGATCTACAGTGTAACTCCATTGCTTTCAGTGAATTTTGACAAATGAAACCAAATGAAATGTCAGAGGAATGGTATTGATGATAAACATGATCTTTTAGCAATCTTACTGCTGTTAGCTCTACTCTTAAGAAGAAAATATGTCTTTAAAAGGTTATAGATACTAAAGGAATGAAGACCTTACTGCATGGAGCAATGAGTAAATACTGCTATAATATTTATACTTACACTTTCCAATGTAGGAAAAAAAATAAAACGTTAGTCTGGAAAACTATGTCTTTTCATTTTTTTTATTTTCATATTTTTTGCGTTTATGAAAAATTATTTTACATGTATTTTCTGAAAATAACAGATAGCATATATGTACATTTTTTACTGAAATTCAACTTTCTATTCTTAATCTTTCTGACTCTTCCTGCACCTTCCTCAAATATTAGGCAACCAAAAATTAATACAAAGCAAAAATATTTCTCCATATTTTATGAGCATGAAGAATGCCAAATTTTAGAAATTCAGCTTTGTGGACCTTCATTTCTGGGCCTAAAGATCTATAGAACTTTAGAAATTCATTGTGAATACAGAAAATCTTCATCCCAGGTTTTTCAGATTGTTTTTGTAGCTTAAAGACACTGTACCACTATACATTCCCATCATTTGCATCTGCAGAAATGGAGTCCAGCCATGCAAGGACTCTGCATACGGAAATGGAATCAAAATCAATGGAAACTCTATTTAGGAGACTTGGAAGAATACAATCAATGCTGAAGAGTCATGACAGAGCAGTATAGCTGGAACCTAACAAAAGCTTTCATTGGCTTAAAAGAATCCCATCAGTACCCAACAATAAGCGGCACAAAATAAACTGCATAAATCCTATGAGATATGCATTTTGTACACATGTCCACAAAGTAAAAATATTTTGGAAGACAAAGGGTTTTTCATCTGAGGAGTAGTTTGACTACTAGTACTTCTTTTAAGTACATAAAATACAAAGACAGCACAATATGAAGATGGCAATTAGTGAGTGAAAAGGAAAGATGTTCCAAAATTTGTAATCTCTGACAACAGAGCTGTGCCTCTGTATAGTACAATCAATGCTCATTTCTGTCGATCCCAATAGCACTCTTGTCAGTGTGGACCCCCACACTCTCAGATCTATAACCACAACTTAGAGACAGTGGACTTTGAGGAAGAAAGAAAGAGGATACAGCCATAAACATAGCCTGCGTATCATGATCAACTCTGATTCCTAGTTTTTGATGTCTTTTATTATTTTGCTATTTTGCTATTCTAACTTTGAGCCATTGCAAGCAGTACCTTACCACATCACCAGTTACCAGAGGTCTTCGTGTATATATCTCTCTTACATACAGAGACATCCTTGTGCCACGACACTGGCAAAGTCTGAGTTTTTCAGAAGGCTATTCTGCTTCCTAGAGGTAGGCAGTAATTTTCTGGTACAATCTAACACAAGTTGCTGTCAAGTAGCAGAGTCTCTTCATGAAGACAGCTGTTTTGTTGGACAACCATTCTTGGTCCTCAGTGAAAACAAATAGCGGCCACAACTGTCTGACGAAATTGAGCTGTTTCAGTGAAAAAAACAGTAAGAAAACCTGTTGATTTTCTTTTTCATACTGAAGGGATACTGGACCCCCCCCCCCCTCTGAAAAAAAAAAAAAAAAACAAAAACCTGCATGGAGTAGGGAACAATCTGAAGCTGAAAAAGTTCTCCAACAAGTGGACAGAATGACCAGATTTTGGTTACATTTTAAGGCAGCATGGGTTCTTGGACTGGAAGAAATACAACCACCTGCATGAACTTCACAACAGGAGTGCATGAAGTCAGACTGTGATTGCTGCATTTAGTAGCTGCTGCTGGGCTTTATTTCTATTAATTCTCTACTCCTTGTATAAACCCCTTTATATCTCTGTCCTTCCTAACATTCTGTGACAATAGTTTCTGCAATTTAATGATGGACCTTGTGGTAAAAGTCGAAAAGTTACTGAGGCTTGGTTTAGACCTACAGTCTAACAATATAATGATCTATCTCCGTGTTGTCATGCTTTGAGAAACAAGGAATATTTCCTTACACACATCTTCAGAGCAATTTTGTATGATAAGATGCAACACTTGAATGCAACATCATTTTGTTGAAGCATTCAGTCCAAAGGACACTGACTGCTAAAGAGCCTAACAATATCCCTGGACAAAACTTTTTAAAATTACTCTTCCTAGGGGCTCACAAATCATTCTTAAATCAGATACAGTATTAAGAAGCAAACAATTACATGAAAGAAATAGAATTGGCACACCAAGATCCTGCAGACCTGTGTAACTGTGACAGACAGAAGGAAAACAAATTAGTTCAGCATGTTACTGAACAGACTTAATTTTAAGTATTACTAGTTTAATCTAAATTTTAATAATACATTACTTCACACAAACCTTCATTTATTTGTTATTGAAAACATACCATAACTCATTTGTGACAGATTACTATAGATTTTTGAACTTCCACTAGTGCATTTAAGATAAATGAGTTTTAATGCTTACTTTCAAGTTATTAAAAAATTTTTATAATACCAACATTAATTTTTAACAAATTAGATTATATTGACTTCTAAAAGAAGGCGTCTTTTGGAAGAATTATCATTTAAACTGTGTTCAGGAACCATTGTAATGATTTCCCACTTAAAGTTAACTCCCCTGTGAATCCATGGAAGACAAAACAAAACCTGATCTATGGCAGCTACAATTTGCAATGTTGTCTATATACAACCTGACCTATAGATTAATTCTGAAGGGCTAAACGGCGATTTTCTGTCTATACTTTAAATTCTTTTGAGGATGAAGTTCTACTATCTTATCCAAATTAAATTACCTGTTATAGGTTTGTGGCATGTTCTACATTTGCCCTGGCAGCCAAGAAGGCAAACCGCATCCTGGGGTGCATCAAACACAGCATGACCAGATGGTGAAAGGAGGAGAATATCCCTCTGTGTTCAGTGTTGGTGCGGCCTCACCTTCAGTACTGTGTGCAGCTCTGTGCCCCACCATTTAAGAAGGATGTGAAGGTCCTTGAA
>Ga0181612_126828_pt1 | contig 16884 bp, 8 predicted proteins | sample HoacroProtozoa21_FD_119630 | JGI IMG/M metagenome (GOLD analysis project Ga0181612, IMG submission 119630) | Hoatzin crop microbial communities from Cojedes, Venezuel. Combined Assembly of Gp0051906, Gp0051904, Gp0051908
CTACTGACAGGCTGCCAATGAGGATTTGCCACTAGGTGAAAGAAACATCTATTTTTTATCACCTCAAGCAGCGGTGTGGGCTAACCAGAGTAGTAATTGCAGTGATCGTACTCTTTACTTATTGATTTGATCGTGCAGAGAAATACGCAGTGACATCACTCGAGAGTGGTCTCTGCTGAGGGGGATCAGTGGTGATGCAGCAAGGACTGGAATGTTAATAACTTGCAGTAAAATCAGCTTATTTATGCCCTCATCAATCACTATCTCCACAGATAACCAGAAATGCACTAAAAGAATTTCCATTGAAAGACCAGCTTTAATTAACTCTAGCCCTCACACAGGAGAAACCGTGCCCAATTCAAACTGCTCTAAATGTGCTTTCTTATGCCTGCAAAGTGGTTTGATTTAGCAGTGTGCACGTCTCAGGTGGCTCATGCAGACCAGTATTTCTCAGCTGGGAGGGCCACAAGAAGGAATCACAAGGGTCAGGAAGCTTTGAAAATTTTACTGTAATCTAAATCAAAGGAAATCATGTTCATCCACTCACTTTACTTCTTTATACTTCAAGGTCAAGTATTTTCTGTAAACTTTTCCAGATGCACACAGAGAAAAAGATACAAGCTTGTCCATGCTACAGAGTCACTTTAGCTCTGTCATTGTAAATGTAAAGAGTGCAATGAAAAATGCAAGGAGGGAAATGGAAAGACAGTACGATCTTGGGTGCTCAACCAATATGTGGCATAATAAACTTTTTCTGTGTGAACAATTTCAAACTAGATCTCTCTGATTGTTTGTTTCGTTTTCAGATGAAACTCTGAAGTCTGACTCCTATAGGATCTGGATGTAGTGAGTACCTCTGAAAATAAGGACCAGTGTGCTCAGACTTAGAGATAGCTTCCCTAAATGGTAACTTTGAAAGAATAAGAAATCTCATGACGCAAAATAGTGAGCTTGGCCTCAGACAATCAGGAAAATGGACAGACCGACAGCAAAAGAGGCAGTAGGTTAAGCCTGGTCACAAACCACAGTGGTGTTTTACCTCCAAAAAAGAAAGTACTAAAACCCAAATAAAATCTTAAGAATGAGAAAGCCATCGGCTCAAGATACATCACTTGTTTGCCGATTCAGACACTTCTCTTATTTTCGTGCCACAACCCTTAATCCCTGGTGTCAAGAATCTCATCTAATTCATTTCATCTACATCCTGATGCTTCTTGAATATATTCTCTTACATTGTTACGCAGGGGTGCATGCTCATTACTTGCTACACGAACCTGCTCTACATAGTTTGTATTTGACTCCTGATTTCGTAAGCCTTCAGATTAGGTCCTCTTATTGTTAGGCTCTTTTGGATCATCTTTATCAAGCTTTTTATTTCTTCCTTGAGTTACTACTTTATTAAATTTAAATCTTTAATAAAGTCTTCTTTCCCCCATGACAATAAATGTAACATGAATAAACTTCTCACAACTTTTGTAATTTTCCAAGCCTGTTATTTTCTCACTCTGAAAGATTTCTACATAAGATGCATTATTTCTGTAGTGCACAAAATAAATTAAAAAAGATCTACACCAGAAGTATGAATAGTGGGTGAAATTCCTGCCATCAGCATACTGTATTCTAGGATTTACACATGGTATCTGGACAGTTACTGAAATGCCTGTACTAGATTAAAGGCAACTACATCTGTGACAGAGTGATTCCAATTCTTATTGATTATATACACTTATATAAGCAAAAGCCAGCTCCTCAGTTATATTTTTCTTACGTACACCTACTGCAGAATCCTTGTCACAGACTCTAGTCTTTGTGCTAATTGACAATGGCTTCATTTAGATTGTGATAGAATAGAACAAAATAACATCCTAATTCTTCTTCATCTTCCCTACTAAATCATGAACTGGGGCTTTGTTTTGACTTCCGCCTATTCTTTCACAGCATCTAGTTGCACGACACGGCTGCTTGGCTGCTGTGTCGGAAGGGGCGACTCCTGATCCATCCAGGGGAGCAGGCAAAGACATCCTTCTTTAAACGGCAGGCTGCACTTGTCCAGGAGCATGAAATCCACATAAGGTCATACAAGCCACACTTGCAGTGCTGGGGACTCCATTATTCTTTGGCTAGTTTCCCATCAAACTTGCAAGTTAACCTCTCAAGTATAAGCTAATTAGAAATCGCCCATGAAATTATCCAGACTAGCACCTCACATCTCTGTATTACTTCTTCAAGCACTCTTGAGAGTGTGTTGTCTAGATCTAGTGGTTTGTCAATTGGACTCAAGACTTAGTGTCTTTAATTAGGGATGTGCCAAAGTACCTGAATGTAATGGAGATGCCTAGCAGACAGCGCGCTCTCCATTCCACTTCTGTTTTAATGGTTTCATTACAGACGGATGTCCACAGTGATAGCCTGTATACACTTTACAGAACAGCTGATCTATTGAAGTGCTGCTGGTTTTGATTTGTGTCCCTGTTGCGCTATGCCATGTTACAACACTTTAAAATCCCTATTATGCTGGGCCACACAGAGAGTTGATGTGATATAATGTAGCATGACACTGCATAAGCAAATTAATAGCTTAATAACATGACACCTGGTGTCCGCAATTACAGTGGCCACTGCTCATAAGTTTGGTTCCTGGAAAAGGCAGGGATAATGACTTATTCATCAACTATGCTGATCATCAGATAATTCAGTACTCATACTTCCTTTGCCTTCAATAAGCCTTTTCCTTGTTATTTGCAATCATTCTTTTGATTTGTAAAGACAAATGCTAAGTAATTGTTAAATATCTCTGCCATTTCCTAAATAAACTGAAGATACTGAAAAATCATGCTTACTAATATATTTGAATATATTAATTTTAAAATGTTTGAATTAAACTACAGGAAAGGAAAAGGAGAGAATATTACTATACAAGAAACCAAGAGGCCCTGATCAGTGTAAAAGTAATGCCTTGACAAAGACAAATACTGATTTGTTGACATCAATATTTCTTATACAGCAGTAACGGTATTATTGCATTCTAAATATGAATACAAAATGCAGTGGCTCTTAGTCACAAATTAGATTAAATACTGGTGCCATTTGCCTTAAACTTCTGTAATTATTATTTGGATATTTGAACTACTATATCAGACTGAGATAGTATCAGTACCTGCTACATATACAGTGTCCATGGTGAATTCTCAGGGCCAGCTTTGATACACATTTTAAACCAAAATATACTAATAAAAAAACCTGAGTAAAGGAATATTGTACGGGGACTGTCATAAAAGTTAGAGAGAAATTTATTCCAGCTCACTGTGGCTGTTTCCATGCTAATCTTTGATGCTATTGTGCCTTTTACGGTTTACTGTAAGCACATGTACATTGCAATGGAGATCTTGAGTAACAACAGGGACTGAACCACTACCTGCTGTGCTGAAAACCTGTCTTTGCCTTTTGAAAATCATATTCCTTCTTCCCTCACTCTACAGAGAACACATACAAGCAGATACAATGCATTAAAAAAAAAAAATGCTCTTTTTCAGTTTTCTTCCAGCTTCCTTAAATTCCACTTTTAAGCAGCTACTTAAGTCTTACTGTTTTCAAAGTCACTGGCCATCTAGAGCCTCCCCTATCTTGCTGTGAAAATTTAATTCTTTGATATTGTGTTTGACTCAAAAGTCTAATTTTTAGCATCCAAGTTTCTAAATGTTTGTCTGATTCTACTGGTCATGACCCGTTCTAACTTGTAATATAAACCTTCATGCGAAGTCCATGGAAGCGTAAGATAACTTTTTCATTGAGTTCAGTAAGCTTTGGATTAAGGTTATTGTGTAAAATAATTTAAGTCATTTAACAATTTATAAGTTTCAACCCATAGGAACTTTGATCAATTCAGGCCTGACTGTAAGAAGTTCAGAACAATTCCTGCTGGCTTCAAAATCAATAGCTGGCACAGCAGCTCTCAATCTCTGTTAATTTGATCCACACTTAAGAGCTTAAGAATTTGACCCCATCAGGTAAAATTTTTTCTACGTAATCAGTATGCAAGAAAACAGCCATATCCAAGATAGCTCCAATGCTCCAAACCCTGTTTAAAAATGGTATCACTGTCTGTGCTGTAGATAAACTCAGGCTCTGTGGAATTCCAGGAAAGCTGGCGGAATTATCAACTATATGGAAATGTTTTTCAGAAATGATAAAACGGAGCCTTTCATAAATAGGAACTTTCTGCAATATTGAACTGTAAATTACTGTATAATAATATCTTCCCAAAGACAACACCTGTCATTATTGTATTTTTGCGGCTTGTTTACTCTGGTACCAGAATCAGTAATGTCCCGTCAAGCCTAGGAGAAAAAGAAGGGAATTTTGAGGACCCATAGCTGAACTCCTCAGAACGACAGCACTTACTCTTTGATTTAACAAAGTTTTAAGTTTCTCTACATTGATGCAAATGCATTCCTAAAGGTCACCTTAAGTTTAAAGAAAGCGTTGTGAGGAAAATCTGATTTCTCAGTGCTGATTCAATAGCACAATGTGTTAGCACTTTCACAACATGCTAGCACTTTTTGGGAGACTTTGCCACTGGCACTTGCTATTTTTATCTACCCACCAGGCAGCTCAGCAAAACCCAAGAAGCAATTTAACTTTGTTCATTCTTCCCCCTAGTGTATATAATAATATAGGAAGAAGAAATAAGGGGAAAACATAAAATGATCATTAAAAATGAATGAGTAGAGTGCGGATAGAAGAATTATGGGTAAATGGACTGTATCCTCACTGGCACATGACATTTTTTTACTTTGCTGTGGGTTACACAGAGTATTAACTATTTGCTCTGACTGAAATGCATTATGTTGTTGCACTGGACGAAAATCAGAGAAATAAATTCTGAATAGGAGATCAATACTGTGGCTGCTGCTACTCCCTAGCTCCAGGGGGAAGGGAATTATGCATTTTTTGTTCTGCAACCTACTTCCATTCTGTGCTCAGCTGTTACCTGGCACATCAGGTGGAGCTATGACTGTTTACTGCTTAACTGGCTGTCTGCTCTTTACCTGTCCATGAAAAAAGCAGATACAGGAGTACAGAATGGTCTTTGCAATCTTTTTCCACATATGGAAGTGTTTGGTACTTTATTATTAGATCTTAAAACCAGTACATGAAAAGATCACTGCATTTTGCCACTGACTTTTATATTATGTTATGGAAGTTTGCTATTCCAATACTAATACTACCACTGGAACATCTTGCTAACAAAGTACACAGTTACAAAGCATGTAATTTCAACTGCAGAACAGTTCTGCTGCCATCTTTGGGAGTATCAATGTGTTTTAAATGGTTTGTTGCATTGCATGCTAAGGTTACAATGATCAATCAAAAAAGAAACATAGGCTTGGAATAGCCATCCCACACTATGCTAATCAACAGCCTAAAGGCTCTCCTCCTTCAAGAAGGAATAACGACATCCACATCAAGCCTTAGTGTGCAATATTTTGTTGAAGTACACACCTGAGCTCATTTCACAACTGTTTTCTCACATAGATAAGCAGAATTCACAAAGGAAGTCAAACAACCCTCTAATAGATTTAGGATATATGCAAATAAACAGCCTTTACATACCTTTGTCGTGAAGAGGAAATTAAGGATGCCTTTAAGATGACACCACTGAAAATTCAAGTAGCTACATGTATCTTAGCACAGACGTCTCTTGGCAAAACATTAGAAAGACCAATTTGCACTCCGAGGACTCTGAAGGAGATGGCCACCAAATGGCAACTATTTTGCTTTCTTTATTTGTTGTTTGCTATGGGACCCTTGACTACATCTACTACAGCTTTCCTTAACTGATGTATAGCAGGGGTTCAGACACAAACTGTAAGTCAGGGAGGATTTCTAGTTCAATCTGTTCTACAACTGCATGATCATATTTAACACTTCGCCAGCACTTAGTTCTACAAAGTGACCTTTCCACAGCAGTTTCAGTGGTGTTCACACAACACTGATACTACAAGGTAAAATTACAATATATGGAACATGCTGGTAGCTTTTGAAGGCATTCATGAGAGTACTGAAACAATAGAGCAGCACCATAGAAAACTGAAAACCCCTTTAAGACTGTTGAACTTGTAGAGCTTCAAAACTGCTTTAATCCCAAAATGATACTGAAACAACAGATGGTTTGACAAACATTTTCCAGAAGTGCAGTTAGCTGACAAAGCACATTTCTTCCCCCTTCCCTGCCCACAACGTAACTCTCTTCTGAGCAACGTGAAAACAACAGAGTTAATAGTAATAATAATAGTAATAACAGTACTCCAGAAGCAGAGCCCCTAGACAATACACTGCATGCCAATGCATTTATAAGGTGTGTCCACTAATAAGAAAGCTGCTGTAAACCTGCTTTTCAAGTATGGTCCATCTTCTGGTACCGTAGGTCATGCAGTATCAGGTCATCCCAAAGCATCCCAAACTGTACATGGCCACCAGCACACATAAACTACAAAAATGTTCTGTGTGAAAGAATTTATGCCCAACCAGAGATCTCAAAAAAAGTTTGCAGGAATGCAGTAGTAGGTTACAGACCGTTACTGCTTTAGCTAGTAACCAGATGGCAGCAGTAGTATGTCTCAGGAATAAGTGGCCAGAACTGCTCAGTGCTAAGCGTCTCTATGGATTATTCTATCAAGAGGGAAGCACCCTACTCTTTACACGTTGTTATACTTATTTTTCACAGAATAGCAAGAAGGCACGTGGGAGGGAAGAATACATTGTTGCTTAGCAATGAAATGCTCATAGCATAGTTGATTTTTAAAAGCTTTTGCTAAATATACACGTATAAAACAAAGATAAAACCACCTCAAGTACAATGGAAAAGTAAAATTGTGTTCCTAAGAGTGGAATTACTTGGTTAGGCCAAAATTCATTTCTCTCTGTATCCGGTATCCAACAAAGTGAATAGTCAGGAAGAGAGTATAAGAAATGTGACAAGTATGAAAAGTGGTCATTCCCATGGTATTCTTTCTTAATTGGGTCAGCAATTTCAGGACTTGCTGAGCCACTAAGTGCGTCCATATCATTACTGTACCCTCATGGAAGTACCCTCCATTAATTCACGGTGCAGTTATGCAACGTGTTAAAAATACTTCCTTTGTGTTAAAACTGCATCCTGGTGATGTTATTGTCCCCTGGGTCTTTCATGGTTCCTCATTCACCTTCTCCTAATTTGTTGTTCAGGCATTGTATTCTAACAAAATATCTCCTCTGAACCACTTTGTGGCTCAGGGCTTGGGACTGACCCCCTTGCTGGGTGTGCTGAGAGGAAGGAGGTATGCAGAAGCATCTCCACTGCAGCTGCTTGTCTGGGACCTCCAGTTGCGAGACAGTGCGGCAGCACCACCTGCAAATGGGAACTCCAAAGCTAGGATCTGGCCCCAGGACCGAAGCAGCAAGTTGCAAAGCTTTCCTGACCAGCTCTTCACTTGAAAGTACATATTCAAATACTCAGGAAATACATAGATTATACACCTATAATTTGTTAAAAGAGCAGAAGATCCTGTCAGTTGCGAAGTATATAGGAATGTCAGGTTTGGCAAACTAACAATAATAGTATCTGTATAGAGAAATACCTGCCAAATCTTCTCTTTTCTACAAAATGAAACAAAGTACATAGTTTTTTCTTAAATGTACAAAAAAAGCAATTTATATTGAAACACCAGCGAAGATTTTGTTCCAGTTTGTATTTCTTTTCTCAAGTTTTCTTTTTAAATCTGTAAGTCAATAGAATTTACAAAAATCTAAGTTCATGACTTGTAATATCTTCCATAAGATTCTTTTCCGCTATGATTCACTAATATTCATGCTGATGAAAGAAAATCTTATCTACTTTTTCTGCCTAATTAAAATGTGAAGAATGCACAAAAAAAAAAAGAGAAGAAATAATCAAGCATATTTTTCTGGTTCTTTTTTGCTGGAATAACATTTTGAGAAGAGGTCCTTCTTGTTTTTACGCTATTAATAATCCTCCATTTGCAAAATCATCAATGTCTGCACAATTATAAGACTGTAATTTCAATTACTGGAGTATGAACAAGTGGGATGAAAGCATGAGTTATGAGGGAGAAACACTGCTTTTTCTTCAACATTTCACTATTAAATCAGGAAACTAACAATCTGTGAGTGGTAAATGGACTTATTTCTAAACAGAACATTGGGTAAAATTAGATTACACAGGCAAGTAATTTCTGAAACTAAGCAGATTTGAAGTACTATCAGCTGGGTGGACAAGTTGCGCAGCTGGTGTTCTTGTGGGAAATTCTAAGCACTGGCAAGGAAGAGATACTCGAATATACAGTGCTTCAAGTAATTTGGCTGCTACTCTGCTGTGATTTTCACCACATCTTCTGGCCTCTGTGATGGAAAGAGGGGAGATGAACTTCCTTCTTACACAGATTAGCAAAAGGCATCCTTACAAGTTAAGTGTAATTGAAAATAGCCTTCCTTTAGACACTTAAACTTCTTTCCTGCAAACAACAACAAATAGTTGCCACCATCTAGCACACAATTGTACACAAGCCTTTATAGTTGGCTTGCCCTGCAAGTTGAGGATTTTCTGAAAGCCTGAAGCAGTGAACACAAGTGTTGGTGCACAGATTAGTGATGACAAAAGCATCCGTCTTTTGGGAGAAACAGGAGAAAAGCTAAAGAAACAGTCAAAACCAAACCAAACACCCGACCCAGATCTCGCTTTTCTTCAGAGTTATTTACGGACTGGAAAGAGCAAAACTATGAGAAAATTACTCCAAATAAGTCCTGAAGTGTTGAGGGAAACCAGGTTTTCATAGCCTTTGGAAATTACAAAGCATAGCATCCGTAAGACTCTTGTTCCACCTCTGTTTTTCTCTCTCTGCAGACAGAAAAAAGTTCTGTCTGAGGTGTGTTAAAGAAGAGAATTACAAATCTCCTGAACTGCAGGTGCCCAGGATAATAGAAGAAGTGATAACAATATTTAATTTTCTCTATGTTACCCAATTTCATTTCATAAAGATCTAAAATATAATCAAGCAACAGCACACAGTTTGCTAGTACTGATTTACTTGCATTTGCTGCAGCAATTTCTGAAATAGAGGACAAATTTTATTTTGGAGTGCAATGTGCTGTACACTCTCATAATCAAGATGTCTTCAAGGCAAACATCTCCTGTGGGCAATTTAAGAACAGGTAATTTGAATAGCATTTACATCTCAGACTTACGATCTGTAACTACTACAGATCTTCACAAAAAAAAGAAAGAAATGACAAAACCACTCATGGTTGTAAAAGCCTTCCATTAGCAACTAGAAATATTTACTGTAACACCTTTGATTTATAGTATCACATCTTAATGGCTGAGCTACACTGGAGTAGTCGGCACATTTCAGGAACTGAAAAAGATTTCACTGTTTTTGGAACTGCTGCCTTGGACACCAGAGAAGTATTAATTTTGGCAGAAAAACGTTCTGAACACGATTTTTCAAAACAACGAAGTCACCACTACAACTATATTTCAGTCAAGCACAAAATGACAATATAAAGTGAGCAGAAACTGATTACACCAATTGTCTCACGACTATTTTTACTGAAGCTAGAACAACAAATAATCACCCATGAAGTAGTCATACAAAAAAGTTTTATCGGGTAGTTGAAATATCTCTGAGACAAGTTTCACTGAATAGCGTTTGGATTGATTGTTGAATCAGTGCAAATAATCTGTTCAAAAAAAGAGAATGTCTCTTAGAAATAGGGCAAAAAGGTTAAAAAAAAAAGTGTTGGGCGTATACTTTGTATACGTATAAAGAACAATTTTGCCAGCAGCTGCTAGGACCCATTGCCTTGCAGATACAATTGTCGTCTTGTTTTCACATCCTTGTGTGCTTTCCACAAGATGATCCAATGATCCAACAGTCCATTTCCAGACAACAGCAAAACCAGGAAATGCTAGATCTTGCAGGAGAACTGCCTACATGGGATATTTCACTTTTAGAATGTAGGTCTGAGTTCCCTGCTCCCTGCCCCCTGAATTAGACACTCTGACGCAGACATGCAAGAGAAATTATAATTGAAAAAATATTATTTTTAAAAAATATTGACCTACATTACTATAAATATTTTCTTGTGCCCAAAGGAGACCATGCATCTGATATTTGCCATTAAATTAAGTGGATGGATATTCCTGGTTTTGAAGTTATGTATTGTCATTTATTCCTGGTATGGTTGAAAAAAATCTAGTTCTAAATAGTCTGAGTGATTTTCGCACCAGCTTCCATTTCTAAAATATCAAGAACCTGATAAGAAAAGTTATGAGGGGGAAGATACTGTGATTTTTTTTTTAAGAGGAAACATGACTATTTTTAATCCCTTGTCCTAACAATAAAACTTTGCATGTTTTAAAATGAAAACTGCAGCTTTGCAAAACTCAGCTTACAAATTCCAGTATTCTAAATTCTGCTTCTTCTGTGAGCAGTGTTAATAATCATCTAGAAGACAGATAATTAAACCATAGTAATCACTGCATTTCCACCTCCCATCTCTTCTTGGTTAAAAATGTAAGAAAAACATAGCAAATGAGATTTTGTCTCAAGTGTTTTCCCCCTGCTATTAAAGATGCTTCTGTGAAAGGAGCACTTGCTGTTTTTCTGCTATTAATAATCCTCTATTTGTGACATCAGCCCATCCCCACAGCAACACACTGTGTTTCAGCTACTGGCTTACATCCTCTGGCTGGTTTTAATGAGAAGATAGACTAAAATAATGGAAAGCTGGATCACTTTTATACGCGAGGTTGGGAATTTGGCTAGTCTGTGTTTTTCTTCAGTAGGTTAGTGTTTCATTATTAAAAGGAGTGTTCGTCTATTTAATGAAACAAATCTGCATAAAAGTTTACCAATATGATGCCCATTTGCCCTCACATCAGTAGATATCAGCTGGATCATCTCTATCATTTGCTAGGTAAGGCTATATATAGTCTGGTAGTAGCAATGGGGAGAGGACTGATGCACCTAAGTCGAAATTCAGACAGCTTGTCACGTGCAAACCTAGGAAGTTCTGTACAAACCTATCTCTTGGACAAAAAAGAAAGGAAGAATAAAAAGGAACAAACCTCCATGTGATATTTGGACTACTTTAGTGCTGCCACTGTTTAAGTCTCTGATATACTGTGTTCAGGAGCTCTCATTAACATGGATTCTAATGGAAGATATTTGTATGAGCTGCTAAGTCATTTATGCTTACATAAGGCTGCCATTTACAACAAGAAGTATAATAGCATCTTTGAGCTTTTTAATTAAAAATTAATTAGGAGATTTAAGAACAAACTCATTGGGGGTTACTGTACAATAACATGTTTACAAAATTAGGTCTGGGCTTTTTGTTTTTGTTAAGTGTTTCAATCAATTCTCTGTCTATTAAATATAATTACGTATGATGCTTCCTCAAAATTATAATGTAGCATTTAAAGAGCAGCTGGGAAAGTCTGTAATTTTAACTTCAGAACTAGGGTAACCATTAAAATGCAAATAGGTGGAAACAGCAGTTTGTTGATGAAGAGAACCCTCGGCATAAAGATTTTATCCATTAATCTTGAGATTACAAAGATTCCTTCTGTTTTATTACTACTTATTACTTTTGCCAGTTAGCTTTCCTAGAACACGTCAGATTCCCTGAAGAACAATTTGCTGTTAGGAATAGAAGCCTGTTCTTACTACATAGGATAACACACATACAAACAATCACTTCTGTACATACAAGTATGCTAAGAATGTTCTATGGAAACGTCTACAGTGAATTACGCAGGGAAAAAAAAGTAAAAAAAAAAAAAAAGTAGTTCCTTTTTCGTAACAGACTTACCACTTTGAAAATGAAGCTACGTATTCCACTTCTACCCTAGCTTAAGCAAGTAGCTTATATGGATCAGACTTCAGTCTTCTGCCCTGATTTAGGAAGGCATTCAACCACTTGCTCAATTTTATTTTAAACAAGGAAAAGAAAGAATGAACTCAGGTTTCAGAGATGTATTTCTGGCCTGTGGATTTATTTATGCTGTATTTCTTTATTCCAAAGCTTTAAATGGAGTTACTCTAATTTACTACTGCTTCTGTGAGAAGAGGATTTGATCCACTGCATTCTTCAATGGAACTATATCGATGAGCAAGTAAGTAATGTATATCTGTTTGAAATAACTTATTTCAGAAATTTAAGTAAATTCAGTTTAACACATCCGTTTATCTAACAGAACCAAATCAATACAGAAGTCTGAATAAGACAACCATTATGGGTGTCACACTGTTGATGTCTTAAGACAGAGATGTTCTAAAAGGTGAAGTGTAAGAATTATGCATAGGTAAAAAACAAACCTAGCCATGCAACAACTCAGCTGAATGCACAAGCAGAAAGCAACATGTAAATCAACCATGCCACTCCTGTGAATGATACCAACACAAGTAAAGTATCAGTCACTACTGTGGTACTACTGTGGGCAAGCAGAGCTTCACCCACACTGTGGCTTTAAAGCTTTCCCTCCCAAGATACACCAGGAGAATATATTGTTACATGGTTCTAGTCAGTCAGTTCCTACACTGTGATTCCATTGGCAGACACGGAAACAGCCAACCAGTCCCCCACCCCCCCCGCCTTTCCGTTCAAGAACAGAGGATCACACAGCGTTTTGATTGTTTTCCAGGGCTGTTTGGTCCAATCACTTCATTGTCAGCATCCTGGTCTTTTACGCTATTAAGCCCATTTCTGGGTATCCTTCTGCTAAAACCAAGACAAAGCATTCTGCCCTCACTGTTGTCAAAAAGAAAACAAAAAACCATACTCTTACAGTTGATCAAAAAAAGGGGTCCTAGACACCCTGTTTAAAAAGAGATGATGTCATTACTTTGGATTGCTTAAGGCTGGCTGTAATGTATATCACAGAGTGCCTTAAACACTGGAAAGAAAGAACAGATTATTCCCTTCATCCACATATGCTCTGCCCCAAGCAGACACTGGTCAACAAATTCATCCTAACAGCATCCTTTCTGCTTTCGTTTTCTCTACGTGTTTTCCGTAATTATTTGTTTTCTTTTTATGTAAATATTAGGCACGGTTCAACAACTACTCCATCCCACTGCCATATCATGACAGGATATTCTTTCTTTGAGAGGTCATTTCCTTGAACGCATTGCTTAGACTTCTGATATGCAAAAACTAAGCACGGGTTGTGCAGTGAACAAAGAACTGAATTACTCAACTAAGCACAAAAGGATTCACATCTTGTCTGGTAAGTTTGTGACTCAGCCAAACAATTCATTAACAGACAGATGTTTACATTAGCAGTTTCTGGGGGATGATGAATCATTATTACACTTATAATGACAGTGCTCGGCTTAAGGCAACCAGCCTTAAAATTTCATGAGTTCTAGATTCAGTAAAGTTCTGACCAAAAGGAATAAAGAATAAAATAGATTTTACTGATAGAAATCCAAATTTAGTCTAGCTCTATGACAGACAAACTTGTTCAGGGAGAGAATGGAACCGTAAAGAAAAATTTCATTTTACTGAAGTAAGTGGGAGCTTTTCCTGGCTTGGCAGCATGAAATCAGAGTAACATTCTGGGATTGATTCCTCTGCCTCTTTTTCCCCTCAAAGACCTGAATTTTCCTGAAATTTAAAACCATGATATCAAAGTGAAGATCCAGAGACACCATGATTACAGTGGATGAATACTGAAAGTACCAGAAGGGCTTTTAATGTATCGGGAGAAATTATCTCAAAGGGAAGTTGGCTACTGATTCTAAAGAGAAAACACAGGGGGCTGTGGAGATCAGGGGAGATTTCTGAGGACTGGAAGAAAACAAGAAGGACAGAGAAGGCTCTGAGGAGCTACAGGCCAGTCAGCCTCACCTCGACAAGGACAAAAGCATGAACTGAAATGCAGGGAATTCCATTTAAACATAAGAAACAACTGGTTTTTTTTACTTTGAGGTTAGTCAGATACTGGAACAGTTTTGGCTAGAGAGGTTGTGGAGTCTCCTTCCTCAGAGATATTCAACCCCAGATGGATACAGTCCTGAGCAATCTGCTCTAGTGGACACTGCTTTGAGCAGGGTGGTTGGACTGAATGCTTTCTAGGGAGAGCTAATTTGAAATGTGACATATTGCGTAGCTGTCTATTAGAATTCTTCATGTATGAGCTCTGTTACACACCTGTGAAGTAAAAAGATGACTTTTTCCTCTCTGATTTTAGCATGCAAGATAATTCCATATAATCAGCATTTTCAATAAAGTAACAATTACTGAATGATATATTATTGTTCAAGTACGAGCCTTCTGCTTGTCTTCATCTGAAAATCAAATTACTTCAGCAGCTTTATTGAACTTTAAATGGGGCAGAAATAACAGAACCATTTTAAAAATAGTTCTTTAAAACAGACCAGTTTCTTCATTCCACATTCAGGTTACACTCCTATTGAAGACACTTAGAGAACATAAATAAAATGAGATCATTTACTCAAGCCAAAGACGACTCCTAAAAAATATTATAAATCTCAGCAGTGACTTTTTTTTTTAAAAACAAACAAAAAACCAAATTTATTGATGGAGAACTGAGTCAGAGAGATTCAAAGCCATATTTAGAACCTCAAAAGAAAACAGAACTAAAACACAGAATTGAATTTTTGGAATTGAATCTGGGTCCAGTGCCTTTCCAGAAGTGACCCAAGAGTCAAGGTTGAATCTAGTGCAAAGAATGCGATAAAACCAAAGTAATAAATATCAACTGCCAGTAGAAGTGGAGCGTGGGTTCCTAGCAAACAGTGTTTTAAACAATCCTCCTTGGTCTAAAATTCTGTGGAGTTCGTTTAGCAGGCTTGGGACTTATTAAGTAACACAACATTTGCAGGCAACGTCTTTACTGCAAACCTCGTTCTTTGATAATACTGAAGCTATTAACTCCTTCAGAGAAAGGAAGAAACCTGCAACACAGATTTTTACTGGCCTCCGAAAAGTAGACAATAAAAAAGTACAGTGAAATTGTACATTACTAAAAAATGTCTGTTCCCTTTTTTGGGAAAAACTGTATTTTTTTTTTGTTATTTTTAAAACACAGCCATTATCTCCCCAGTGTTCAAAGAAAAACGAAACTATATTAGAAGAACATAATTATAAATCTAATTTTTAAAATTTTCCTTTCTTTAAAAGCAAATAATATTACATTTTGCCATTTTAACCTATTTTGATCTCTTTACATAGAAAAGACAAAATTTTCAGAAAGTTTGTAAGGAACACAAATACAAAAATCTAGAGTTGTCCATGGGTGAAAATGGATTTTTTTGTTCTAACTTGCTTCCGTGCAATCATGCTGATTTCATCTGGCTGTCACCTTCACTAACCTTGTACACTAACCTTTGAAATTAGGATTCTTGTTTGTACCTTTAAAATAGCTGTAAGAAGAGTTGAGTGTGAAAGACTTCAAAAATCTTGATCAAGATGCAGAACAGGGCAGGTGAGATGAGCAAAGAGGAGGAAGAGATTATGTGTAGGCCTTGCACTGTGTGGAGCAAGTATTTTTTAATCACAGTTTCGCCAGGGGATGGAGCTTGTTGTTAAACATTCCATTTTCAGTGGAATATCTTTAAACCTAGGCTGCACTTCTCAAGGGTACTGAGTGACTTTGCCATACAGTCAACTTAATTTGTCACACTTAAGTAGCTACCATAATTAATAGTTTAATTATAATTTGTAGAACCACAGAACAACAAGGAAAAAGCAAAGTTTAATAGTTTTGCTACCAAAAGGTAATGAGCTTCAGCAAGTATTCAGCTGATACAACATGTCATGGGAAAGTAGTATTCTAGAACAAATCCCTGCATGCAGAAAATTCTGTACTGCTCTTTGCTGCAATTCTGATAGTATGTGGGAGTAAGGGAAATAAATCACAAGACATTGCTAATAAGGGTAAAGGTTGATTTAATTCACTAAATATTGCATTATCAGACTGCAGTGGTTAAGTGGCAGACAGTAGTCTGTGTTCCTAAATAATCACAAGTGCTATCACGCCCTGGGCATGACGCAGATGTAGTTTCCAAGTCTAATTAGACATATCTTAGACTCAAAGGTAAGATTCTATCCGATGATCAGAAAATACATACACCTACACAGATCTGGGAGATTTGGGAACTCTAAAACACAACTTGTAGAATATATAAATATATATATATATGAAATATTAAAAAAAAATGCTCCAGTTTTCACTCCCCAAAGAAAATAATTTTAACTTTTTTTATTCTTTCCCGTAAAAGTTTCTGTGTTCCACCATTTCTGTAGCACTATGGCAGCTCTACTAAACTGTTTAGAGTCAAGTTGTCAAAAAGATCCTTTACGCCTCATCTCTAACTTGCTTTTACATTTTGGGGCCAGAGAGAGAGAATGAATGAGCCAGCCTAGTTAATGTTCTGAAGAAAGAGTCAGTCCCAATGAAACTTAGGACTGCCATCTAAGTTTCAGCAAATAGTCTGTGCAAGGGAGAGTTGTGTTCTTATCTTTTTCTTTTCAATAGTCTGCCATAATTAAGAAGAGTCATATCCTCTTATTAAAAGCTCATTTTTCAGAAGCAGAACATGCATCCACAGAAGTGTCTGCAGCAGCCAGAGTCTATTAATTTACTGTTATTCACAGAAGTCAAATGCATGCTTTTACTTAATATCGTGAAGATAGGTCTGGTCAAGAGAAAAGTATTTTTCACCTTGAAAAACTGAAACTTTTGTGAGAAAAAGAAAAGAAAATCCTACCTAGAACAAACTTTTATCATGTGTTGAAAAAAACCCCCAAAGTTTTGGCAGAAAATCTACAACTACTCTTCTCTCTTCCCTCCTC
>Ga0181612_129784_pt1 | contig 16884 bp, 10 predicted proteins | sample HoacroProtozoa21_FD_119630 | JGI IMG/M metagenome (GOLD analysis project Ga0181612, IMG submission 119630) | Hoatzin crop microbial communities from Cojedes, Venezuel. Combined Assembly of Gp0051906, Gp0051904, Gp0051908
GGTTCACCCTAGTTCAGTCACCTATTTTTTTTTTTCTAAAGAAGGCTACATGTACCTTTTCTCATTGTGTTTTGTCAGGAAACAGTAGTTTAGAAACTCAGTTGCTGTTGCCTCTTAATGCTTGATTCACCCTATATTCCTTTCAATTTACAGGGCAGCGTTCCATCTAGTGCTTGTTCTAAGAGCTTTTCTGGGCTCTTTGCTGATCAGTCTTGAACAATCCTGCTTGCCAAATTGGCAGTCGGCAAATGAAAAATTTTTCATCACAATAAGTAGAAACAACTTCTGCCTTGTCCAATAAATCCTTGTGACAGTTTTGTAGTGTAGTATAAATGTAAAAAAACCTCTCCTCATAGGAAAAAAGAGGGATTTTTGACTGATCTGCTCCTGTAGCACTGATGGGAAAGTAAACCTTGTAATTACTTCGGCTGTCTGAAGACCAAAAGGATGGTGAGTCATGCTAGCTAGAAAATTCAGATTTTTTGATCAGCCATGTATGCCTTTTCGTATTTGTTAATGGCATAGTATGTGTTTCATTCAAATAAATTTTGCAATTTTTTTTTCCAGATTTCTTTTTCAGATTCAGAAGGATCAAAATCATAACACTAGGGGAAAGCGACTTTCAAATAATTCAGCATGTTTAAACATGGGTTTCATGTAAATATGGATGTATCTTTACATGCTTAGCTTGTACTTGCATCGATTTGCTAGTGTGTGAGGATGTTCAAGAAATCATAGTACCCGCGACGGCTGGCAAACGTTCAGTCCTTCGTCGTGCTTCCGAGCCCACCGTGTGGCTGTGCCATGCCTCTGATTAGAGCAGAGTCGCACCTGTGTCTGGAGTGTGTGTTCAGGTTTGATGTTTCCTTCTGCACAGAGAAATGGCCTAGTAACATCTTGTATGCATAACAAGGACATATTTAATATTAATCAGACCCAGCTCATCCCCATGTTCTGTGCTTGTGTTCTGTTTTGCGTAGCCTTGTAAGTACTGCGCCTTTTGTGGTGTTCCCCGATCTGACTGCAAAACCAACATGCTGCGGGAAAAACTTGATTCCCGAAATTCTCATAAGATTGTATGCCTGTGCCCTTTTTTATTATTATTGTTGAAGCTTCATAAGTATCTCTGGTGTGCAGGCTTACAACTCATTAAAAGGAGTCTCAGTAGGTGTTTGGGGTAAGTTTTTGTGGTAGGGTGGAGAGTATACTGTTTTGTACATAGCTTCGTGGAACCAAGGTTTGCTTGTTGGCCAGCACTGGAAGGATCAGGTTTGTGATTTTTTTGCTGGGTGGTTAGTTCTCAGTTTCTACAAAACTAAATCTTGCCTAATGAACAATCAGGCTCTGTAATTCGGAATTGATAGAGTCTTTGCTGTGAGAAATGCTAGCGTTGCTACCCATGTTAGCTGGTGTTCGTTATAAAGATCAGCAACTGTACCGTAACATAGGGACATAGGTCCCACTTTTGGGACACCAGTGTCTTTTTGTATCCATGGTACTGTACATGAATATTTCAGAACAGTTGAGTCGCCTTTGCCAGCTCCGCTGGTTGTTGATTTAAACATGAATGCTATTGTATTGTTCATGACTTAATGATAAGGGCGTGGTCATTCAGGATAGCATTCCAGATTAATATAATAAATAATTTCCACCTATACTTTTTTTAGATATATTAAAGTATGTAGGTCTGATGCAGGCACTGAAACCATCTTCCTGGATAATAATTATGGTATTATGCTGTTTGAGTTGACTTTTTTTAAATTTTTTTAGAATTAATCTGGGTTAACAAAACAGAAATAAGAAAGGTGGTTTCAGTAGTTAAATGAATCAAATTGTATGGTGAATATGATGGGTCTGCCCAATTCAAATGCAACATATAAACAGCTGATAATATTTATGGACGTCCAGTTCAGTGCCTTTTGGTGAGCTGTTATGTAATAAAAATTATTAGTATGCAGGACACTGGAATTCTGGGTTGGTTGGTTGTTTTTGGTTGGTTTTTTTTGTTGAACAGGCAATTGCATTTCATGTGCTTGTTCAAAGTTGATTTTTGTGTTAACTCTTTTCCTAGAAAATTGAGCTCTTGACATCTTTTATTCAAGAACCTGAAGCAGCAGAGAGATGTTTTTTTACAATGGGGAGAAATTATCCGCTAGGTGAGTTAAGTGCCAACGTGTGACAATGGTCCGTGATCTTTTCAGTTGGGGAAAACAGCTGTCAGTTGTAATCTTCAGCTCTGTATGTGAACTGAATCAGCTGCTGTGGTAGAAAGTGTTTTAGATATACCAGACATTGGGACAGGCCTTAGGTGAAGGGAAAAAGGAGGGTTTGTGACCTGTAAATGTGATTTCTGTGCTGAGAAGTGATGAAACTCTACTCAAATAGTGAATGAAATATGTAATCCTACTTTTTCTTGTATGTTTCAAAAAATGTAAGGGTAGAGTTAAGTTCTGTGAGTGTTCTAGGAGTGAGATAACCGGTAAATTGCGAGCATCTACGTACCTAGGCAGATTTAATATACATAGGTGTACGTAGGTATGTATATTTATCTCTGGTTGTCATTTTATAGTGTTGTGCCTTGTCAAACTGCCTGGTGTTTCAGGTAGATTTGAAGTGACAGTTCATTATAGTAAGTTAGATGTGACTAATTTCCTTTGTAAGTAAATTTTACATAAAAAACATGTAGAACGTAGTAAAGGTAACCTTCTGCTGTGTGTCTGATGACAACCCGAGTACTGAATTATTTACTATTGCTTTGTATTGCCCATTTACTGTTTGACGGATCATTTTTACATTATAATATTGTTACTGCATAGGACAGATTTTTCTGAAGTATGTTATTTTTAATTCATCTGTTACGTCGATACCATTATCTCATTTCCAAAACTAAGAAGTATTATTTTAATAAGCTGAGCATAAACATAGTGTGATTGCTGACTCTTTTTTTTTTCTTTTTCTGTTTAGGTGTTTAAACTTCTGATTCAATCACCACATATTAATGGGGAAGAAAACCTGATTGATTAGCATAATTCTGGTAGTTTGTTTGCCTTTTTTTTTTTTTTTTTCCAATTCCACTGTATTTGAGGAGAAACCTGAGGAAAATTTCAAGGAATGGAGTTAGCTCACAGTTTACTACTTAATGAAGAAGCGTATAACCAGCTTGGTGAATTTGAAAAAGCAGAGTTCATTTTTGAGTGGTTGCAATTTTTGGAAAAACTTTTACCAGTGACTAGCAGAGTAAGTATAATGAGACTTGAGCAGAAATGCACATTATAGAGCTATTTCTCTCTGTCTTTTTTGTTATTTTGTTTAAAAATAAAGAGCAGTGTTCAGTTTCATTTGCTTCATGTCTTTTACATACATGCAATGGAAGTATGCTCAGTGTCAGCAGTAACTTTCTAAATGTTACAAGTTTTTGGTCGCAGCCCTTCAAGTGACAGAGCCACTTGTCCAATGAACGGAATTTGAGAAGTAAGCTTTAAGTGATTTTTTTTCTATTTGTTTTAAACTCAGATTATTACTACAAGATTTTGCAACACCATTCTGAAGAATGGCAGTCATGCTTCCACCTGTCATGGCACAATTATATGGTAGTTCTTTAGCAAGCAAGAGTGTAACATCTTTCTCTGTTTTTTGTTTTCGTAGTCAAATGATAAAAAATCTGTTTCCAGCCAACTGTCCAATTGTTTGGTTCACTATTTAAAGTATATTAAGTAGCATGTGTGGATATTTAACAGTAAACTAACCTGGATAATGCTATTTAAGAGTTAATGTTATTGGTATTAAAATATGTAAATGAAATACAGTGCCGGGCTCTTAATTTATTTTTTTAAAGAACATTTAAAAAAAATTGAGATAAGACTTAAATAGATTATTATTTTAAGGGAAGTTCTGTTCTTTCTAATGCTCAACTTCTTGAAAATACACTGAAGTTCTTCTTTACTACTTAAATTACTATATTTCTATGAATTGTTTTATTTTAAAACTGGCAAAAAAAGAAGCAACAAATGACAATTTTGTTTTAGCAAGATGTAACTATTCACATGCCATAGGGAAAATACTCCTGAAATGCGGCGAGAAAGAATTATGCTCTGAAAACTGAGACTTTTTTTTTCCTTTTTTTAAATAAGAATAAAATAGTCACATAGTTGAGATGGCTTTTCTTTAAATAGAAAGGTGCAATAAAATGTTCATTTTTAATTAAGATTGTCAGAGTATCAGAATGGTAATAATGAAAAGTAATGAGAATTATAATCTTTAACTTTTAAATGTGACTGAAATTTAACTGGTTACTGATTTTGTTTCCAGGCTGATATAAGGGAAAACCAGAAGAAACTGGTTGAACAATTGACTTCTTTATTAAATAATTCACCAGGACCTCCTACCAGACGGCTTCTTGCCAAGAATTTAGCTGTACTTTATAGCACTGGAGACACTTTTTCTGTTTACCAAACAATTGACAAATGCAATGAACTCATTCGGAGTAAAGATGATTCACCAAGTTATCTGCCTACAAAACTGTAAGTATTTTTTTAAACCCCAAACTTCAAATCCAGTAATAACAAGAGAGACAGATTTACATGGCAAAAAGTTAAAATAGGAGAGAGTATGATCCCTCATTTCTGCCTGTTGTCCAGTAGAAGATTTGTACCATATGACACACAGAATTTGGGAGCCTCCCTGGTTACTATCATTGTTCTGGGTGTATCCAGCTGTAAAAAGTAAATTTTTTCTTTGGTATTACATCTCTCAAATTTTTAGACTGAGTATTACAGATAGAAACTGAATTCATCTGAAACCTGAAAGCAAATTCAGATTACTTTCTTCCCTCTAGTTATTACAACAATTTTATTTTAATCGTTTAATATATGCTGCCTTCGGGCAGAATTATGAGTGGCTAAGTACTTGTGTATTATTTTATATATTCCTTTCTGTGTCTTTACTGGAAAGTCTTCAGTAAGAAGTTCAGCTGCACGTTGTGGGGAAAAGAAAAAGGTGGGTCAGTACTTTACAGCATAAATTACCCTTGAAAGTTCAGTAAGCTTAAAATATATTTTTCTTCTTATTAGAAGTTTCTTGTTACGATTCACGTAAATGTAACATAAAATCAATCACATTAAAATGCTTTAAAATCACATTACTTTTGAAGCATTTAACACAGAGGCAATTTGAGTCAGTGTAGGCTGCATATATTAGAACAAAATTTGACCAACCTAGCTAGCTAGTGTTTACTGGATCCACTGGAAAGAAATGCCTGGAGGGATTTGAAAGCTAAGCTAAATTAATTTATTTAGGACTGTAGGAATGCTAAACTTGTTGCTCTCATTTGGAACTATAATGACCAGAGTATGCTTTAAGGCAGTAGGGTAAACTGAGGCTGGTTTATGTTTTTATGGTTTTGTTCAGTGAGGGGACAAAACCACCTTGCAATACGTATTGTCATATTGAAGAAGCCATGCTTTACAGCAAGTCAAACAAACACTACTTGTTACAAAAAAGGTGAAGAAAGTTTTTCGTAAGTGACTTACTTAACATTAGTAAAAGGAAAAAAAAATTACCTGACATGATGCATCTGAGTTCACTACCACAGGTAGATAATATAACCAAGACTGTGGTAGTATTAGATATTGCATGCGTGCAGCAGGAACCAAAAGGGTAGAAGGCAGTTGGTGATCTCCAGCCAGACAACTGAAGGTCAGGCCAGAGAGAATACCGGCAATGGATGGCAGAGTTATGAGGGGCAGGTATTTGAAAAACAAGGAGAAGGTAAGGTATTGCGGAGTGGAGCAGTAAAACAGAGAAGTACAACTCCAGGTGCAAAACACAGTTATGGAGTACCTTTCTCAATCCAGCTGGGAAACTGGGTATAGTTAGTTAGAAACCTCTGAAACATTTGTAACTGAACGCCTAAAGCCTAGCCAACAGAACAGAGAAACGTGAACTGTTACTGCAAGATGTGCAACCAAATCTTAAGTTGCAGAAATGCTATGAATAACCTTCATTCTTGAAACAATGTGCATCTTTCACTATAGCAAAGAAAATTAAAGGTAAGGGTAGAGATAGGAAAATGTCATTGTGCATGAATGATATATTACATAAAGCAGAGCAGAATCTGTCTTCCTCCTTTGCTTCACATGCTAATCCTGTTTCTGACAACCCAAGTGAAGTTTCCTGAAAATAGATTTTTGCAATGAGTCAGTTGTACTTTCCAGTGTCATAATTTTTTTTGTTTCCCTCTTGTTCCAATTCACCTCTTGTGCAGTCTTTTGAGTTAAGAGTAAGTTTGCTATACAGGGCCTTAGTCCTGCAAAGTGAATTAATTACTGCTATACTACTGGCTCCTCAGTAGTGAGATGCATTAACATTATAGGTGAGCTGTAGTATGGGACAGAGCTCTGCGGGTCTTTCTTGCTTCGGCTGCACGATGCCTCACTGGAGGAGGGGGGATGATGTCAGCATAGCAAGGAGGAATGATGGAGTCCATTGGCAGCAAGGCAGGAATGGCACAGACAGACAGATGTAGCAGATAGCCGGACTCAGAGGGCAGAGAAGTAGCTGGGGGGAAAGAGAAGTGGCAGTGTTCAGAATCCTGTTGGGTATGTAAGCAGTAGTGATAAGAGGAAATAAGAGATCAAGTGGAGAAAAAGGTAGCAGTAAACTATAGTTTACTTCAAAATAAGTTTGGAAAGAGGATTTCTTACAGTACTGACACTGAGACAACAGGCTGCATAAAAATAATTGGAATCACAGAACTCTTTATTGAGTAAAACCTTTCATCTTGTGCTGCAAGTATATGGAATACTTGGCGTTCAGTGAAGAAAGACTGCTTTTTTTCTTTTTTTAATCTTGATTAAAGTGTTGTCTTTGTTTGCCATCTGTCCTTATTTACCGTGCATGCCCATGTTGTCTGGTAGCAACACTTAGATGTCATTGTTCACAATATGTTGATTCACCTGGAAACTCCTGTAAATAAAGTTTCCAGTGAATTATTCTCTTGCCTCATCAATTATCATTTTTCTTCTTCATGTAGGTGGAAGATGGAAATGTTTAGGCAAGCATTTTAAAAAGATCCTTAGTTAGGTGCACATCTACTAAAATTGAGTGTGATGTGAATGCTGTCAGCTCAGATAAACAGGACATGTAGTGTGAATACAGCTTATTATTTTACTTTAAATTACAAAGCTTTTAGAATATCCTTTAGGGCTGCTTTTAAACCGTAAGCATTTTGAAAGTGTTTGGCTGGACAGCCAACTTTTGTAGCTGATCTCAGTGCTATTTTACCACATGTTTAAGTATCTTAGTTCTGCATTTTTTGTTGGTACCTCTCCAAGAACAATTGTTAAGGCAAAATTTGAGAGAAAACAACTTAAATGTGTATTACATAGAATGCCATACGTCAGAATGGAGGTGTCCTGCCAGAGAGGTAAAAACAAGTTTTTCCCTACAAAACTTGTATACATTTGCAGGCTTCCTTGGAAACTTATGGCTGTTGCGTGTGGTTTAACAGATAAAGTGACTGAATAATTAATGTAGTTTGGACTTAGTGAAGAAACGTTTGTGGAAAATAAAAGACAACTAGAGTCATGATAGAATCCTAGAAGTCAGTCAGAAGAGCTTCCTAAGTCCTAGGCTTTGAACTTTTATAGAAACTTAAGTATTGATGTGGAGAAGTAGCTGGATTCTCATCTCTAGTTGACTAGATGTTACGACTCATCAACAGATACTGACACTGTGTTGCTAGATATCACAGTTCAACACTGACTGACTCTTTCATACAACATTTCAGCACATGGCAGTACAGCCAACCACATAAGAGTGGTTGCAGGTTATACCAGGATGTAATAATGTAGTTCTGGTTTGGGGTGTTTTTTTATATGTTTGTTAAATATTCCTTCTTTGGATTATGATGTGAAATATATATTATTTAGTCTTAAAGCTAATTGAAGAGAGTATCTGTGATCATCAGATGATAATTTAGTAGTAAGATGGTGCAGTTGTAATTTTATGCCTAGCCACACCATGAACAAAATTAAAATCCAAACTGTTGATGAGTACAGAGTTGGGTAAAAGCAATAATGAAAAATGTTGCTTTATTTTGGCACGATAAGAGATAAAGAATATCAGTTTTGTTTTGCTTACTGTGCTTTATGATTTTGGGAATTACTGTTAATTAAGAATGTGTTCAGTGTGAGATTTTAAAGTTCTTTGTGTGAAACTTGGATTTGGTTGGGGAATAAGTAAAATGTTGTTTTGTCGAAGGGGATGCTGAACAGTGCCACTGCATATTTAAGCAGGTCTGGCCAAAGAGCTGAATGATGATTAAAAATGTAATTTTTTTTTTCCCTGTGTTCATAAAATGAATTGGTTTAGTTATAGATCTGTCAATACAAAAGCAAAGTGTTTTCCTTAATTATTCAGAGGAAAACACTCTTTAATTAAGCAACTCTTTCTTTCTTTCTTTTTCCTCAATGTTTGGAAATGTTTGTTTTTGCTAAAGGAGATGCTGGTGACCACACAGACTCCAGTTGTCGCGTATTTGACCTGGAACCTAAATTCGTAATCTGTATGTGGTGAAAAGAACGTGGCCTTATACTTTTATTTCCTTCAAGGTGTTTCCTTATTATGTATTGTTTTGCATAAATGCCAGAATTTTAATTACCGGACCATTTTCAGTCTACTATTGACCATGAAGCTGTGAATAAACCTGTCCCTGGCTACTTCTAGAAGCATCTGCCATAGCACAGTACCATAGACTGTGTGATGCAGGGCATGCTTAGTTGGAAATTAATGTCAGGGTTTAAAGGTGGATATGAAAATTGTACTTCTAACATTAAATTTATTGGAAGGTTGTATTACCTGAAGTCTTGTATTATCCAAGTTATTTTCCCAGTCCTTGTATGTATGTTTCTCCTAGAGCGTATGTGCCACACACAGACCTGTTTTTGTGTTTTGTTTTGGTTTTTTTTCCTTTTGATAATCCATTTATGTTTTTGGGACATTCTATTTAGTTATTTTGTTGTTTGCCCATTGATTACATTAGTCGTGTTAATCCCGTTCATCTATTACTTCATCCATTTTCACGCGTCTTTGGATTTGCTTTTGTTTTAGTGCTGCGGTGGTATGCTTGGGCTATTTATACAAAAAATTGGGAAGAATTTTGGGAAACAGTTTTACTGACATCGTTGGGAATGTGCTTAAAGCAATGAAGAATGCAGAGGTATTGGAACAGCATGTTTAAAAAATGATTGGAAAAATAATAGGATGCTTACTGTTGGTAGCTGGACCAATGAATAGGAGAAAGTGCATGATACCAAAATATGAAAAAATTGTGGAAAGTCACAGGATAAAAGTCAGTGTCTAATTGCAAAGAATTACTAGAGAGTTAATGGATGGATCGTAGCTATTTTTAATCTGATTTCATGAAAGAACTTGATAAACTAGAAAATTTAATTACCTTATTAATAAGAACATTTTTGCTCCAGCTTGTACTTCATGTTTTGAGTTTTAAACTGCTAGCGAGTACTTTCCAACAGAACATAGAATTACTATTTTCACTTGCTTATAGAGTTACAAAGCAAGTTATCTGGTTTAACTCACTTCAACATAGACAGATCTCCAGAAGTCTGAAAGACCCAAACCGTTGTTTACCTGCTTCAGTAGTTGGTATTTTGTATTTCCAAGGAGCTTAGGGTTGCAAAACCTTAACATTTCTCCTTTTCATTTTTCAGTCTCAAGGCCGTTACGAAATCATGCTTAGTTTGCAAAATATATTGAATGGTTTAGGAGCTGCTGCTGTCCCCTGTCATAGAGATATTTACAAAGCTGCCCGATCGTGTTTGATGGATCGATCCATGGCAGTCCGCTGTGCTGCTGCGAAGGTAAAGTGCTCTAATAGCTGTTTTTATTAAGTAAGCTCCCTAAATAAAATTCTGTTTTAATGGATGATGAACACAGCAGTAAATACATTGTTTGCTTATCTTTGTTTCTTTAGTATTGCCTTGGCAGCATAAATTCAGATAATTTTAGTATGAAGCAACTTGCTTATTTTGTTAGGGAGAACTCTGTGTACTATCTAGTAAACTAAACTTTGTACCAGTGCTTTTCCACATCAAAACATTTTTATTTCCCTTTTTTGTCTAGTGTCTTCTTGAACTTCAGAATGAAGCAGTATTTATGTGGAGTACAGACCTGGATAGTGTTGTGACCTTGTGTTTTAAATCCTTTGAAGGTTCCAATTATGATGTACGATTAGCAGTTTCAAAACTTTTAGGCACAGTATTGGCTAGAGCTCTAACATCTAAACAGACAACAGGTAAAGTATGTACTTTGTTTGCTGATTCCTCGTTTGTAGAAATCTGTCAGATGATAAGAAACTCAAGTTCTACTGAAGCCTGAAGTAAAATCACAATGTAAGCTTCATCGGGTTGTTCACATCTCTGGTGTCATCTTTTTTGTAACATTTTTCTTGTGAAGGGCTATGTTTTTTGTTGTGTTAACATATATGTGTTTATATATATATATGTTTATAAAATAATAAACAAGGAAAAATATTTGGTAAAACTGTTTTTCCCCATTACAAGATTGTTATTGTATGGAGAGAAATTAGTAGCCTCAAGCATTTTCCTATGAATTTTTTCAAGAGAATTATTGTATTACAGGAAACAATCAGGAGCTGTCTTTTCCCAATAAACGTTTTAAAAATAATGTTCTGACCTCTTTATAGACTCAGTAATTTTGTTTAATCTTTGTAAGCAATGTAGTTGTATTTGTAAAGTGCTACGATAAGGTTGTAGAGGAAGCTCATCAACTGTTTGATTGGCTATTTTTAGTTATTTTAGTTATTTTTAGTTAAAAAAAAAGAGACAGCTAAGTGAGACAGAAGCTAGGTGGGGGCTAGAAAGGGCTGGGGGAGAGGTGGAGGGAGCAGTACGTGAAGAAGTGCATAGTCCTGAATTTTCTGCCTTGTATCTGATAACCTGCTGGTACTGGGTTGGGTTTTGGGTGTTTGGGGTTTTTCTTGACATTATAATCTCAAATCCTCTCAGCCCTTTTCCCATATCAATACTTGGAAGAGAATGAAAAATGCAGTGAAAATTTCAGGTCACCTAGTTTGTACAGTGTTCAGTCATCATGCTCAGTTTGCACGCACATGTCCCAGCAAGTATTTTAAATTAATAGAATAGGAATTAAGGATAAATAGTTTTCCTAGAAGATCATAAACATATTCTATTATTCTCATTCTTTTGGAAAGGTAATTTATTACTAAGGTAAGATGCTTTTGTTTCTAAGAAAAACTGTAGCAGTGCCCTTATCTGGCTAAGCATAGCAGAAAGGTGATCCGCCCTGTCTGGAGTTTGGAATAGAGGTTTGTCTTTGGCAGTAAGCTGGAATGAGACAGAGTTAGGGCTTTCACAAAGCTTTGGGTGGTAGGAGTAGGCCATGCAGACCTTTTTGCAAAGGGAGCTTAGGTTAAATGGTAAACACTCAGGGACGGTAAAAGCTTGTATACGTATTAGGTGATGGCCTAAACAATTTAAAGATAGCTGAAGCTGGAAAACTTGAGAAATATTATGGTTTGCTGGAGCACTGAGTCCTAAAATGTCTTCGTTTCTATTGTGAAATTATGCTTGAACAGTATTTGGACTTGATTGTGCTACTGAATTTGTGCAGATTGTTTTTTCTGAAACGAATTAGACTTGAAGCTTCTCTTCTGTAATGTAACAAGTTTTACAGAGCTGTTCCTCTAAAGATTTATATCTACTCTTAGCATCCACCAGGCATAACTTCCGCAGAATCTCTTTGGAAGAAGTGATGGAGCTGTTGGGAACTGGATTTCTGCGCGGAAGTTGTGGGTTTCTGCGAGCCAGTGGTGACATGTTGAAAGGGACCAGTTCAGTCAGCAGAGATGTTAGAGTTGGAGTCACCCAGGTTTGGATTACGTTAGTTACGATTTTCTGAGATGGCAAAACAGTCCCATAACAACTGTTTTGTTCTCTGTATATCTCTTATTTCATCCTTTTTTGTATCTGTGATAAAATGTATGTAATTTAGAGTAAGGATTTACATCTTGAGTTATGCTAGAAAGAAACGAAAAAACATTTCTGATGTTGCTTGTTGTTTACCTGATAGTTTGAAATTCACGAGTAATAGATATTTAATTTTGAAAAAGCTCCTTTGATATGAATGTCAAGTAAGTGATATAAATAAATACTTTCCTCAAATTTTTAATTTAAAACCTAATGTCTTATGTGTAAAAATGAAAGGGAGAAGTTACGAGAATTCTATGAACTTGGAATAGTTTCCTTCTCTATAGGGACATTCCCATTCTCATTCTGAAAGAATGGTTCTGCTTTGAGTAAATGTGTGAAAAATAAGGAAAACGGATTTTAGTGGAAAAAACCAAACATCTGTTTTTCTGTGTTCCGGGATGCTCAGTTACAGGATAGAATCTTGTTAACTGACCAGGACTGAAGTCAGACCATATAGTGCATGCTGGTAAAAATGTTTCAGATAATAACAGATTGGCTTATTCCTATAAATATTATCTTAAATGGCATTTACATGCTAACACCTAGACATGCAACTGTTAAACCTGTGAATCAAGACTAAAGGTCATGATGAACATGTGCTTATCAAAAAGCTGCAATTATTTTAGTATGTCACAGTCCCCACAGGTATTTGATATGTCCCTTTGCCAGTATGGGAGTTTTTCAGTGCATTTCAACTTCTGCAGTGCAAAAAATCTGTAAATTGGCTTGAATTACTCATAGAAGCTGCCAGACTTTGCACTGAAACAGCCAGAATTTGCTCACAAATTGTCTGCTATGCTCAGATCATGCTGGGTGGAAGCATTAACTTCTGGAAGAGAGACAGAAAAGCTGGGGAACAATAATACCTTGACAGCTATTTACCTAGAAAATGCATGCCAGACTCCTAAGGTGTTCTGTATACATGGTGGTTTTATTAGTTTGCCAGGAATAGATATTTTAGTTTAGTGCTTTGACTCTTTGTACTGGTATTTGGAGGCTGTCTCCTTTTGCATGTGTTTCTATATTAACACAATAGTACGTTCTGACTGTACCAGAACAGTTAAAATAGTGCAATGTTTCTATATAAAAACGTTGAGAAATAGTGCGTATAGCAATGCCTGTGAGTGGAAAACACTTGCAGTTATAAAATGTACCAATTATTATGGGAATTGCAGCCTATTATAAATCAAAAAATGAGAAAAACACTGAAGATGACTTCTTACATATGGAAGAAGAATTTATATTTGTTTAAGACAAGCCAGGTTCAAGATGTATTTCAAAGTGTAGCCATGACAGTATGACTCTTCACAAGTCTGTGAAATTCCTCAGTTTTCAAATTTGTAAAACAGGGGTAATGTACGTTGTGAAGCCTAAGTAGTGTTTGTCAAGAGCTATTAGATCCTAACAAGATCTCATAGTACAATTTCTTCCGTCTGTATTACTTTCTTTTACATGAATAATTAGACACAGACAAAGTATGTAGTGGGCAAATATAGCAGTTCATTGGTATGGTTGTGAACTTGCTTGTAAGGAATTTTATGTATTGATTTCCATCTTCTCATTTTTTGTATTCCATTTTCTTAATGGTAGCACATCTATTCATTAAAAAAAATCCAATGAATGCACATGGAAAGCATTTGTAAGGGAGCATATTATGCGGCAAAATAAATGGTCTTGTGGCAATTAGATTTGTAAAATGACTCTGCATTCTTTCTCCTTGTTGTGAGAGACATCATCTTTTTATGGTACCTCCGTTGCAAGACAAACAATTAAAATTCATTGAGATAAAGAGCAGTGCTTGGGGGCTGCAAATATTCCCTAGTTCAAAGCCTATAATAACAAAATTCTCTCAGGGTTATGGGTTATAGTTTTGTAACATAGTAGTTCTTAAAATGCATTCATACATTAAATTTGGGTTCCATGTGCAGAATGTTAAATAGCTGGAAGCTGTTGTTCAGTGAGACCAAACACAATGTTTTACATAACAAGTGTCTATGCAGGGTAAACTGCCATTTCTCACACTCTGGAATGAAATAACATGGGCAAACAGCTTGAATTAACTTACAGTCAAAGCAGGCTACAATAGTGCTAGTACAGTTTTGGTAGCAATTTAAATTACTTAAGTAGATTAAAAAAAATTGCAGCTTCCTGAAAGTGAGAATATATGTGATTTGTGGATGCGTGAATGTACAAGTAATCTCAGTTTAGTGGCATTCTAGTTGTGACAGTGTGCAGAGATTTAAAAAAATTGTGTATGTGGGATAGCTGGCAGTGGTTTTCCAGATTATATTGCTCTAAAATATGGCTTCTTTTCAAATCTCTTCCAGGCATATGTGGTATTTGTCTCTACATTAGGAGCACAATGGCTTGAAAGGAACTTCTCTGCCTTCCTTTCCCATATTCTAGATCTCGTGTCTCAGTCTCACCCTAAGGCTATTCAGAGTCAGATGGATGCTATCGGCTGTCGTCGCTGCGTTTCATTCATCCTTCGAGCTACAGTAGGAGGCCTTCTTGGGGAAAAAGCTCAAATTGCAGCTGCCAAGGAGATTTGTCAGACCATCTGGAGACTGAAGAAAGTTGTGGGTATGGGTCTAACAAGATTATCCGTTTGGGTCTCTGTTTTTCCTTTTCTAAGTGATTGTCCAATTTCCTAATCCAGAGACTGCAGAAATAGAATATATAGTGCTGATTTATTACCATAAGAATGTAGAGGGCTTTTGATGGACTGCTTTGTTTTTAACTTGGGCTGATTATTTGTTTGTGTGTGTCTGTGTTTCTGCATGTGTGTACCCACACAAGGGTAAACGTCTTTCTTAATGCTTCTTTCCTGGCGAATAGAATTTTAACCAATTACAAATATAATAAAATAATAAATAGAAGCAGTAACAAAATATAGACAGTATTGTAAAGTAAGTTAAATTGGCTGTTAATGTATAGCCAGATTCTGCCTTCCTGTTCAGAGCAGCTGACACTACTGCAGGTTCAGAAAAGAAGCATTTGTTCCTAATTGACAAAATGAGCATTCCTCCCGAGGAAAACAGATCTCTTGCATGATAGAGTCTTGTACACAGCTTCCAAAAAAAGCTGCTGATCTCCCACCATCATCCTTGTAGGGGAAAAGGAGGAGAATGCTGGGCATAATCCATCGTCCCCTAGTGTACAGCTGCATGTTGTATCCTAGTTGAATACCTAAATGTTCAGTATCTAAACCAACATAATCATTTGTGTCTCAAAAGATGAACTTTCAAAAAACTCCAGATTTTTCCCTCCCTTTTTATTCCTTGTCCCCAGTGTCTCGCTTGCTGTCATACTATTTCACTCTTTCCTTCTCTTTCTTTTTTCCTACTGTGTAGTAAAATCTGACAAGTTATATCAAAGCATGACCTTTTCAAGTCACTTTTGCCGAGGCTGAGAATAGCATGCTTCTTATAAGCTACTGTTCCCTGTCACTTAATGATAAGCAATTTGGTAGTTTCCATTTTATCTACTCTTCTGCCCTCACAGACATTACTACACTATTCATCTGAGTAATAAAAATGCGCTTTTCTCAGTGATGGTAAACATTCATGAAAATAGTTTGGTCAGTAATAAAAATGGTAGTGATAAAAGCTTGTTTGATGATATGAACAACTTATCCTAGCAAAATCCTTGTTCCAATCTGTTTGTTTCACGTTGATAATGTTTTCATGGGAATCTTCTGTCATGTTATCAGATGCTGCAATGAGTGACAGTAACTTGGAAGCAAGAATTAGTACAACAGATGCAACAGTAAGTCAGCATGTGCTTGTGTGTGCACTTCAGGAACTCGGAAGTCTCATCCATGGCTTAGGAACTACAGCAGCACCATTACTACAAGACTCCAGTACAGGTACAAGTCCTGAAATATTTTGTGAACCAGAATACAAAATATATTCCTTTTTTCACTGTGATGATCTTTGATTTCTTATGGATAGACTGTCCATTCTTTCAGATCCGTTGGGATCCTTTGACTGGCATTGACTATAGCAACCTTTCTTCTGGTGTGTAGTCTCCTCCCCTGGACCCTCCTTAGTTCTTCCTCTTCTGTTTTCTTCCACTAAACCTGAAGCAAAAAAAAAAAAAAGAAAGAGAGAGGAAGTTGGCTGCCTGACATGCTGTGGGAAATCTTCAGGCATTGCCCAAAGAGTTCTGTGTTTTCTCCAGCATGTACTAGTATGTTAATTAAAAAAAAAAAAAATCATTATCAAATTTAACTCCGTTAAGGGTTGTATTTAAAGTCCAAAACTTCATAATCTTTACAGTAAATCAGTTTGATTGAGCTGGGTATCTTCAACTACTTTTGTTGTTTTCATTTAGCAGCAGTGAGAATTTGTTTTTTCTGGATGAGTTCAAGTGGGGATCTGTTTCCACTGCGTGGATTTCTGCTGCCTTAAGAATACTTACAGATATTTTCTATGCGTGTTGGTGAATAACTGCATAATATGCTAGGTTTTCTCCATATTGTTACTTTTCATTCAGAGTAAATTTTTTTAAAAAAGTATTGAAGTATTTAAATTTGATGAGAAATATTTCACAAAAAAAATCAATAGTACTTTTTAAAGAGAAGTGCAGAAATTGCATAGTGGTTATGTTCACCAGGCATCTGTATACATTTTTGCTTGTTTGACAGTCTGCTTGCCTGTTTCATAAGAGTGTTCATGCATTTTATTTTTCAGGAATTCTGGAAGCAGTGATTTCTGTCATTCTTCATCCCAGCATTTCAGTTAGACTAACAGCGGCGTGGTGTTTACGCTGTATTGCGGTAGCTTTGCCCTCCTGTGTGTCCCTCCTGCTGGATCGTTGCATTGAACGTCTTAGTGCATTGAAATCCTCCCCA
>Ga0181612_149315_pt1 | contig 16884 bp, 7 predicted proteins | sample HoacroProtozoa21_FD_119630 | JGI IMG/M metagenome (GOLD analysis project Ga0181612, IMG submission 119630) | Hoatzin crop microbial communities from Cojedes, Venezuel. Combined Assembly of Gp0051906, Gp0051904, Gp0051908
TGATTTCATTTGGTTGTATTTATGAAGCTTGAACATACAGACATACTATTTTTGAAGAGTCTGTCACGTATATTGGCTTCTCTGTAGCCCGAGAGAGAGTGTGTCATAGTCTAGACCTTGTATTATAATGTATTGTAATGACTTGTAGTGCATTTTACATTACCATTGTTATATAAGCAACCTTTCCTTTGGAGTCTTTTTTATGAATTTCTGATGCGAATGAATATTCATTTCAGACGCTAGTTACTTGAGAGGAATTAGATGCTGTCATGATCATGAAATTAAATATTAGCCACTGCTAGAAGAAATGTAAGCTAGAGCTGTTATTTCTTTTGCAATGGTTATTAAGCTAATGGAGCCATAATTATTCATGCTAGTTGTTCTGACAGTTTGTCAGAGAGCTGAGTGATAAGCTAATTGATAGTTGACCTCTGAGAATAGGAATCAGAAGTTTCAGATTGCAAGCCACTTGTTGTTGTGAGCTGCTTTCAGTTCCATTTCTAGTGAAAATGGGGAAATCCTTGATTTCAGGTAATTTAATCATACTTTTTCAGTACTCTCTTTAGTTTTGTGTGCATGTTATCTGTACCTGTACATCATATAGTGTACTTTTTTATCCTAGGATGAGCGTTGCATGACTCCATTGGTTATTCTGGCATCCTTTATGCCCCCTGCTGCTATTCCTACATTCAGGTACTACTTTTATATCCTAAATATGGATGACAAGAAATCTCTTGTTGACTGTGTATGTTAATTTTTCATGGCTTGATGTATTAAATGCCCATTTGGATAAATTAATGCACTAAACAAATTTGATAAGTTAGTAAAACCTGTGAGGTGCAAATACACCTTTAAGCCATTTGTGAATCTTTTTTAGTATTATACTGGTTGATTTTCTTTACATTATTTCTGCACTAATGGATGTAAAGCTAATGCATCTCTTTCTTTTGTTTGTTTTCTTTAAGCTGTGGTGTGATCTCCAGACTTAGAAATATTGACAATGGAGCTGACCAAAGCAAATATTCTACCCTGATAGACTGCATGTGTCGCTGGGGTCAAGTGGGACATATTATGGAATTAGCCTGCGATTGGTTGTCTGACACGCTAACCCCAGGAAAGGTGTGCATATGCATATGTCAAAGAATTAGGGAATTGCTAGATTACATAAAGGCATCAAGCTTCCCCACCCCACCCCTCCCCCAAAATAGAGGAATAGAGGAAGCCTTTTTAATGCCATATTATTCTGCTTTAGAATTAATTGTAAAGGAAGATCCTAACAGTACTGTAATGGTTTTGTGCTTTCTTCTCATTTAGAGTATTAAAACATCTGAACGACGAGTACGTATCCGTGTAACACATGAATCGAAGCCAGAATTAGGGATTGATTACATTGAATATTTATTGACCCATCCTGTTAATCGTGGTTGCCTACTCTCTGTTCCTAAAAAGAAACTGGAGAAGCTTTTGAAAATTCTCGGTGCTGCAAAGGTAGTATTCTTCTTACCATAAACAGTGCTTATAAAAGAGTGCTTAACATCATATATTGCCTGAGTCAAATTAAAGGCCTGCAAGAAGAAATAAATAAGATTCATGATCCCCTCTTCCCCTCTATAAAAAAGTTTTCCTTTTGATTTGTACTTCAAACTAGAAGTATATTAGTTCAGACTTGTTTATAGATAGCAGATTTTAACCAGCTTGTCATTTTTAGGTGTCTCAACATTTTTGTGTTCTAGTGGTCAGCATTTTTAAGGGACCTGGCTTTTGGAATGTACTTGTGAGGAATAGTCTGAAAATCGGTTATGGTATTGCAAAATGAAAGTAATTGAAAGTATGAAGTATGCTTGTTTTTTGTTTAGGTTTTGGTTTGGTTTCTTTTTTCTTTGGGGTTTTTTTTGTATAGGTTTTTGTTTTAAATCTTACATTTGAAAGGATTTTCTGGAAAATATAAATGTAAACCTTGATATTTCAGGAGGTTCTTGGCTCAATTCTGAAAGCAACTGATGCAGGTTCTGGTAGCTGCAATCAAGCAACTGGCCTAAGAGCCTTCAGCCTCTTTTGCAGGTTGAGTATTCATCTTCAGAACACGGTATGGTTATTCTTTTTCACAGCTGACATTATAAGGAAATTCCAAAAGAATTGAAAAGACAATTGGTAAACTTCTTCTAATTTTTTTCCAGTTTTCTGAAGAAGGAAAAGATTACCTCTCGCTTCTGAAGGAGACAGGTGCTTGGATAGAAAGTCAAGTTGTACCTTTTATACTAGCAAGTGATCAAGAGGATGGCATTTCAAAGCACAGTAATGTTTCTGGATTAATTATCCAGGTTAGAGGTCTCTTATAAATACAACTGCTGCCAATCTGCAAAGCCACATACGTAGCAATTGTATACTGACAAACACAGTGCACTGGAGCTTTTGGAGCCCAGCAAGCCAGTGAGCTAATAAAATACAGTCCTGATGGTTCTGAGGCTACAGTTTTTTGCTTTTGCTATTCCATTGATTGCTTAAAATCACACACTTTTTTTTTTTTAAATGCTCTGAGTTTAGTTATAACCTTTATATTTTATAAATATAAAAATATATAACTGCACATACCCTAGGAATTAAATTATGTAGTTGGAGCGAAAAATACCTTGTTCTTATCAAAACTTTTTTCACCTACCAGTGCATAACAGGTATTCTCATCATATCTGTTGCAGTGAAGTTGGAACATGTTTTATGTTTTACACTTGTGAAAATGCCTGCTCAAGAAATTTCTAGCACAGCAGGCAATGTAACCTGGGTTTCCTAAATTTTAGGTTTCTAGCAAGTAATGCTTGTCCTCAGTTTCTCATCCCCCTTATTAAATAAAGGTAATGTTTATGCTGTTTTATGAAAAATGCACTAACATAAAGTTAAGATTGTCACTGAATCTCAGTTCTGAAAAGAAGATGAAAATTAATTGCTGAAACCAAGGCTATAGTTACGTGGTACACTAGCGCTTAATAGCCTGTTCTTCTGTAGCGTAGAAGGTCCTGGAAATGACATAGAATCACTACAGCTGCATACATTGTGTTGAATAGCACAATAGATGACTTAGAGGGCCAGGAAGGTGGTGTGATTGTGAGAGAGGATTTACATCTAATCATCTGCTTGTTTGCTTCCTTCCTTCCTTCCTTCCTTCCTTCCTTCCTTCCTTCCTTCCTTCCGTCCGTCCGTCCGTCCGTCCGTCCGTCCGTCCATCTGCCCCAAAGTAAATAGGTAACATCATACCCTGAGGAATTCTGTATATTTCATTCTGGTGCTGAGTCCCATAGAACATATCTTGGGAAACCAGCAGAGAGGTGGGATGTTGAGTTACCTGGGAATTTAATAATGAGGAGGTCAGTCTTGTACTAAATCTTGCTGCTGCAGCCAAATGGCTTCTTGAAAAGTGTAAAGAGATAGTAAACTCAAACAAATATTGTAGTTGTTCCTGGTACAGATTTCTTGTGTGTTTCATAGGCTGTTGTCTCTTCTCTCTGAATGAAAAATTTAGTAATGTGTATCATAACTCTTTTGTGGCTATTTTTCAGAAGTTTGGAGGCACAGAACTCAACCTTACAGAAAGAAAAGACACAAAATAGGGAATATTTACTGGCATTACCAGAATGTTTACGATCAATTTCCTAGGTTTGAATACAAGATGAAAATTAAACTTTATTGATAAGCAATAAGATAGGCAGCTGTCACCTTTAAACCCATCTTGTCTGAAAGTCAAGAAGAGAATCCAGGCCTCTTGAATCTCCTGTAATAAGCCACATGCTTATTAAGCAGCTCCTATTTGCTTCTTGCCTTGTATACTGTTTTTTATTCGAACAAGGTATTGATTGTGCTCTTTAATGTTTGGAGTGTATATTTGATAACAATGCTGACATTAAAAGTGGACCTAGATTGTCTCAAAATACCCATATAATATACAATATTTACGGTTGCTTCTTTAATACTGTTGTATATGAGAGAGGACTGGGGTGTCTCTTTTTTTTCCACTTGCATTTCTCTATTGTTTTCCCTGTGACATAGCCCATTCTTTCCCATTTCACCCTTCCTTCTCTGCTTGGTCTGTTACTCTGTTTTGCACTTGCTGTTATGGGCACGGGTTCACCAGGGGGACCTTTCTCTTTAGGCCACTGATGTGTCAACTGGGGCTGACAGGCCCTCTGACACAAACCCCAGTGTCATCACTGACAGTGTCCCTTACCCCTTATCTTCATTTGCCCTTCACAGACACATTTGATTATCTAATATAGGAGGGGGGTAGCTAGTTTTGAACTATTTTCTGTTACATTCCCATGACATATCACTTAACCCAAGGTAGATTTTAGCATTGAGCTATGGGTCCTTTCAGATTTTGGTCAAGGGAAAGATTTGGGCTGACTTTAGGCACTGTCAGTGTCCTTGAACAACCCAGCTCACACATACATAGACTGGTTAAAAATTCTCTACTCTGTCTATTCATTAGTGTTATAAGCTATTTAGTACATAATGTGTGTGCATCTGTAGGGAAAAGCTCTTTTTGTATGCTGTTTTTAATTTTGCTATTGAAGGTGGGTAGAGATGTCATATTATGTCTCAGTTAATGTTAAATATCAATGCCTCTGTGAGCCTGAGTAAAAAAGACAGAGGATTTATAGCCTTCGGAGAAACTGTGTTTACTGGAGGAAAGGGCAATGGGAGCATTTGGAGAAGTGTTTGGAGCTCCTGCTTTTCAAAGGTTGCAAACTGAGTAACTCCAAGTAGATGCACCAGATTTCAAGGCAACTTGGCTGAGATTTTGCAGTTTTATTTTTAGATTTTACTGAACGAATACTTTATATAAATTTTGTTTCTCATACACTTCTCCATTTCTTCTCTAGGCCTACCTGACTGTATGTAAAGATGTCATAATGGTTGGCCTTGGAAATCTCACGTTTCAAGCACAGCTTTTAGATCTGGCTCTTTTAGTTATACAAACAGGTACAGTGTTTCATACTAACCTCAACATCTCCATATATACTTTGCTGACTTTTCTTATCTTAGCAGAACTGTTGCTTTTAGCATTTTGGAGTCTGTTTCTCAAAAAACGGTGTTTACTGCTTATGCTAGCTAGTAACAGTAATATGGTCAAAAGTTGCAGCAGCTTTTCAGAAAACTGAAAACAAGCAGAGAAGCAACCCAAAACCATGTCGCTGTTGATAACTAATGTTTCTTCCTTCCTCTTAGATTCCAGTTATTGCTATATAATTCAGGGGGTTTTATATATATATATAGCTATGTCTATAACTTTATATATATATCTATCTTTGTGTTAGGAGGCACCATGGTAGCACTGTTTAAATTTGGTTCACATTTGGAAAGTTATGTCTACAGTACAGACAGAATTAGAGCTCAATTCCTCAAGAAATCTACAATTTTAATCCCTATACTTCAAGGATTAGAAGGAATACTGATTTATACTTAAAATATTGATTGAACTGTGTGAAAATTTCAGCTAAGGATGCTCAGAAACTAAATAGATTGTCTACATTTGCAAATAATAGCTATTTATGTTATATAACTGAGTTTCATTCTAAGCTTTTACCTGAAGAATATCTCATTACAGTTTTTATATCGTGGTATTTATCTCTTTCTCTAGAGAGAGGTGCCTTTTGTGCTCCAGTGTTACTGTATGCTCTGAAAGAAATTACTGAAGTTTCTTTAACTCGGAATACTGAGACAGATGAAGTGGCAAATCTTTTCCATGCTGTACAGACTGTCTTCCAGAAAGTTTTAGAATGTGTGGCATGTAGACTCAAGAAGCAGCAGGAAGAAGGGATTCAGGTATCATACTACACTTGAAATTACCACCTAATGTGTAGATGAATCCATACTTTTTACACAAATGTGTTAGATACTATGAGGTTGTTATTTGAGTCAACATCTGATGGAATTTTCAGTTAAATTTTTAAGTTTCCTTGTTACCTATGGGCTTTTTTAATTCGTTGTTGGTCTTGTCATGACAGAAAAATTAGTAAACTGGAGAACAATGCATTCTGTTACCAATGATCCTGAATTACCCTAGTACTCATATGGTATTAATCTTATTTGCAATTAAATGAACTTTCTCAATCCAGAGCAAAGAATTCGATTATATATATTATGAACTTGGAAGGGAGGAGAAATTTCTTTCAGCCTGAATTATATCAGCTTCAAAATACGTATGATGTCCTAAAGTTCTTCAAAACCTCCTACCTCCACAGAAAAGTTATCTTCTTGTATTTTGCAGCAGAGACTAGATAGTAGCGAGGTGCTTGGATCACTCTGGAAAATTTGATCGTCTGCTTTTATGGACTTCTGAAAAACGTTTCAGTTCCTTTTTGCTACAAGCATTGTTTTGTTTTTTTCTCTCAAATTTATGAGTAGACTTCCCAGACACGTTGCTGATTGCCCCCTCTGATTCTAGGTGACTAGAACACCTCAATAGCTTTCAAGGTGTGATCTGCACTCCCATGCAGAGAAGCTTACTGAAATATTTCAAGTGTACTCAAGCAATCTGAAAAAACTGATCTGTTTTTCTTTGGTTTTAGTTGATTCACTCTATTCAAATGCCTCTTGGAGAATTCATACATGCAGTCCAGGGCTGGCATTCATCTTGCCCAGCAGTTCACCAAGGTGTACTCTCTACTCTCCTGGCTGCAATAGTAGCAGAGATAAATTGTGTGCTACAGAAGGTAAAGTTAATGCTGACTTTTTTCACACTTACTGCCTTTTAAACATTTTGTTGGAACAATAGAGCTATGTTCAGAAAGCGTGATCTTTGTACTGCAGATCAAGATTTTGTGTGTGTTGGCATGGAACAATCAGGAAATTTTATTTGCCATAATTTCATTTTACGGTGCATCTCTCAGATTTATGAATACAGCCATGTAAGAACAGAGTTGTCCTGATACCTAGCTCACTATCTACCTCTGACAGAAGAATTTAGAAAGTAGGCAGTGCTGGAGATTAACGACATGGTTTTTGAGATGTCCTTTCTATGAGTATTTGGGGCTAGCTGGGAAGAAGTTAACTTTCTTCAAAGCGGTCCCTGTGGTGCTGTGGTTTGTATTTGTGGCTAAAACACAGCTGAGGGCACACCAGTTAGTTCTGGTTGTTGCTGAACAGTGCTTGCAGAGTGCCAAGGCTTGCTCCCTTCCCTTCACCCTCTGCCCTAAAAAAAAAAGTAACCAGGCTGTGAATGGGCAAGAGGCTGAAAGAAGACACAGCCAAGCAGTTGACCCAAACTGATCAAAGGCATATTCCATACCATATGGTATTGTGCTCAGCTATAAAGGCTCAAGGAAAGGAGGAGGAAGGGAGGTTGTTCTAAATCTGCCTCACTTTGTCTCATCCAGCAATGGGGAACTTAAGAAGTGAACCACTGATTTGTGGAAGATTCTACTGCCCTGTTCTTGGAACTGTCCCATAAGGTTCTGTAGTCCTGTTCCAAAGCAGGCTGATGTCTTGCTTGGCACTGAACTCTTATGCATTCTCTGCTTCAATACAGATCCATTTCTCACACCACATTTTCTTTTTTGGTTCCTCTGGTTTTTATCTAGAGGATTTCCAACTATCTGATCTGAGTTTCTCTGGGAAATAAAGAAAGAAGCTCTAATGCTGAAAAGAATATATAGACAGAGGTTGTCGTATGTGCTGAAAGTCCAAGAAACCATTACTGTCCTGGAAGGAGAAGGGTAACATTCCCAATCTATGTTCCTAATGCATGTAGTGTTCGGAGCAAATATGGCTAGTAAGACTGGAAGCTCTGAGAACTAACAAGGAAGAGCAGAGGTTCTTTAACAGAGGCTATACTCTTCCTGTGGTTGCTAGATATGTCAGAAATAGAGCAATAAACGGTTGCCAGAAAGTACTGAGTACAACAGAGCTGCTAAGATTCTGCGTTACAGAAGGAGCGGAAACAATACCGGAGATTTACCTGCAAATATGAATGTATCAGCTGAGGGGCTGTGGGATGAGAGCATGCTGTTTACAGATGCTGCAGAGTAAAAGTTATGGTCTTGAGTGATACTGCAGACTCATACTCCTAGATTATGAATGTTCATCACAGTAAGTCATCTAAGATGGGGTTTGCCCTGCCTCCAGGTTATTGGACTAGTAAATTAAAATTCAGTTCTAACTAAATGCTTGCCGTGCTATTCAGAACTTGATACCAAAAAGAGCTGACACAGCGAATCAGGAAATCACTGTCATGTAAGTTATTTTTAGATATTATGTGTGCACATTTAAACTTGGAAGCACAAAGGATATGCATTTGTGTTTACTAGGCTGTGCCTTTATAAATAATGACCAACAATGCAGTTAAATGAAACTTCTATTCAGAACAACTGTGGAAAATATTTGCCTTGGTACAAGTACTGTTTATTTGTTTTAGTTTTAGCCTTTCTAATTTAAATTTGTTTTGTTTATTTGGACACAACAGAATTGGATTAAGGCTATTCAAAGAACACATGTGAATGTTTCTTCTAATTATTTAAAGATAGGTCTTGGTTAGTGTAATTATTGAAATACAGATTTGCTTCGATGTTTTCTGCATACATACATTTCTTGATTTATAACAGTTGTTGACATTTTTCTTTGTTAGGCTTCCAGTGAAAAAGACTTAACTATACCAAAGACTATTTCAGACCTTCCTCCTCTTTCAAGCAGTATAATGGCCATAATTATGAAGTCAGTTAATGTTGTCAGGTAAATGTTTCTACATTAATTTGTCCAAGTTTGTTGTTAATGTAAAACAGCTTATATGTTGTCAATATTTTTTTAATTTCTAAATTCAAATAAATTTTGAGGAACTAGATGCTTACTAAATTTACCTGCAATACTTTGTAATCCCTTTCTCTTGATATATTGCTTGTAGGTGTTGGTTGGAGGGTTGGTTCCCGTTTTTTAGCTGCGTCTAAGAGTGCTTCTTATTTACAAGACTGTTCATCTAAATGAGTTCTTTAATCGTACATCTTGGCTTGCTTCTTTCATAAGATACTTATAAATATTAGTCTCAATACAGAAGTATTTGAATGAGATAAAATGTTCACCAGAAACAGTATTAATTCTTTAACTGAGCATCTGAAATGAGGTGACAAACATTACAGCTGTATTAAAATCACAAAATTCAAAATGGTTTTAAAGTGTCTGGGTCCTAAAAAGCTCCCCTAAGTAGGGTTAGGTCTTTTTGGTTTTTTGTCTATATTTAGTGGGTACCCGGAATATGTTCTAAAATTGTCACAAGTGAATTTCATTATCTTCCTTTGCTAAATTTTTTCATATTCAATTTTTATTTAAGTGACTATACACACCAGAGTTATTTTGAATGATCAAGGGGCTAATGTGTATTCCTTAGAAGTCCTGTCATTCTCCGTGACTTACCATAACTAACTCCTACTCTTCCACATCTGACAGGCACTGAATATCCCTGTCTCTGCTGTCATGAGATTTTTTTTTTTCTTCTCAATCCTTCTCTAGTTCTAGCTGACTTTGCAAAACATAGGACTCCAGAGAGTCCAGCAATAGGTTTCCTAATCCAAATCTTGTTCTCCTTACACACCTCTTTTTAAGAGAGACGCAGAAATTCAATGAATTCTTCTGAAACTTTTTCTTGTAGTGGTCAAGGAGAATCTTGTCCATTCTTGGTGGAGAAAACTGCCAGATTGTTTCTATGAGTACTTTGAGAAACATGTTGTCTATCTTCTAGTATTTATCTTTTTGGTGCAAAGCAAATCTGACTGAGGAGATAATTCACATCTGGTTCCACTGGTGCCTCAGGACTGAGACTACTTTTAAGGCTGTTTTATTATCTATATTGATAGGCCATAATCAAAATCCAGTAGTAAATCATTCAATATGTCAGAAATTACCATCTTTCCATGCCAGTGTGAAAGACTGACAGTACAGAATCTGATATGATTTTCTGTTCTGTGAACACACAATCATCTTGCACCAGGTTCTGTAGCATCTACTGTGTTTCCAGTTACTAATTAGTCAATCTTTAGCACTGAATTTCAGTCCTCAAACTGCATGACTTGGCAACATCTGACCAATTGTGTGAGTATCCTTTCCTTTAGTAGGGAACTATCTGTACAGGAACCAATTACTTCTCTCTTTTACTTACATGTGTTTGTAAATAGCGTGTTGTTCTGTTCTATTTTATCTTTGCCTGAAGGCTCATGTGACCCTGGTTGAGAGGGAGGTGTGGAAAGGCAGCTGCATTGAGTCTGCAGTGAGACTTATTACCGGTTGATAAAATTACAGTGTTCCTTCATGGAACTGAAGAGTGTGCTTACTGACCTGACCAGGGATAACAATAAAGTCAAAACTCTGACTGGAATACTATTGTCTAGCAGTTTAAGAGTAATATGAAATGAAATCGATACTTGGTGAGATTAGTCCACAGTGATGTAATAAAACTGATGCAATGAATGAGCAGCTTCATAATACTGATTTCAGAACCAAAAGATGTTTCATCTTTGTCAGCTCTTTGAAGCTATATTTGAGCTTCTGCAAAGCTTATTTACTGATTCGCTAGTGGAGGCTTCTTAGCTACATGCTTCATTTTGATATCTTAGCACAGTAAGAACCTGAAGAACAATTAAAGTCGGAACAGGGTATTTATGATGTTCAGTTTTGGTAACAGAATATACTATTACCAAAGGTATTTTTGACCTGTTTTAGGAAAAGCTATTGTAACATCTGCTGCTCTCAGTTTCTCCTTTAGTTCTTCACAGAGTATTTAGTTTTGTGCTCTGAGGAGCATGAGGCTCACAGATCTTCCCATCTCCTGTTTTATCTCTCTTGTTCTTGTATTTTTCTCTGTTTTTGAGAGTTGCCTCTGAGTTAAATTTGTTATTTTTGCCATAAACACTATAATGACCCATTAGTGGTTTCATTCTGTAGTATTGCCTTATTCCATATTGCAGTTTAGTTTGGTTGCTAGACCTCTTCCTTGACTCCCTTGTTTCATTTTTATTAACTTAATATATGTGCCAAAATGCCTCTAAAGTTTGCTGCTCACACTATCATCTCTTGCTAAAAGTGAGTCTCTTAAGATACATGTAGAGTTAGTATTTATTTCAGACTTTACAATGAACATTTGTTTTGATTCCGTTAGTCCGTCCATACTTTCAATATCTAAAATGTAGTTTGGAAGTGGTTTTGGGACGTGTTTAGTTATAAATGTTCTTCATTCATTGTTTTGTAATTGGAAACCCATCTATTTTAATTTTTATGAGACACCTATTTTAGACCAAAGTGTTAATTAAACTTCAGTTTCTAATCAGGCTACAAGTAGTAATAGTTTTAAGGGCATGAGTAGTTACTAACAAAACATTGGAGTCATATAATGTCTTTTTTTAAACTTCCTTAGACATTGAAGTTATAAATTTCAATACATATTACGTGAGTTACATTCCAGTAGAAGCAGTATTTTCACAGATCGATTTTCCCAAAATACTCCACAAACTCTTCATTGCTCTTGACAGCTACTTATTCTGTGTACAAACTTTTTTAGTTTCTTCCCAAGCAATTTACCATTCTGCTAACTCAGATATTCTCAGTTCCAGAAGAAGCATGTAGTCTTCCATTACCCAATAACCACTGCTTTGTCCTGCATGGTATCTTTGAAGTTGTGGTGGCAGGTTAGCGTAATCACAAACTTATTGTTTTCGGTGCTGTTTTGAAAGAAACATGATTTATAACATATTTTTGCTTTATTTTTTCTTTAGGTCATTTTTAAATGAATTGCTGGAATGCATTTTCTCTGAGGAAATTGAAGGGGTTTTTAGCCTAACAGCTACTGTCTGCATTGTGATTATAATTAAGGGTCAGTCAAACCATTTTTGTCCACTTTTTTTCTTTCTTTCTTTATGTGCTACATTTTGAAAACGGAGTTCTTATACACTTCAACAGGCACTTTTCCTCATCCTGTTAAGTTGCCATTTTTCTACGGGATTTAAAGTTATATCACTTGTAATTTATATTTTTAAGCTTTTGACTTTCAATCTTTGTGTAGTGAGTTTAAAATAACAACTGTCTGCTAATTCATAGAGTCCATCTCTGTATTATGATGTGGGGAAATACACAGTAATTAATCCAGGACAGTGAAAATCTAATTTAATATCCAATCTTTCATTAAACAATCTTTTATGTTAAAAAAAAAAGATGAAAATATGTAGAGGTTCCTTTGATAAATCATTGGTTTTGTCCAACTTTTCAAGGTAATCTTATTTCAACTAGGTAAGCACAAAACTTCACTTCTGAGGGATATTGCACCTGCCATTCAAAGGAAGCTGATAACATGCAAGGATGCTGCCACAGGAGAATCTAGCAGCACTGAAAGGTAAATGGCCATGGGAAATGAACTCTAACCTCTGCTCTACCCGCTCGGCAATAATTTGCTGTGGTTTGTGCTTACATAATACAGAGCGCTCTGAATGATTGCAAGGTTTAAAACAGAAGGTAAAAAAACTGTGACGTATTGAGCCCAGCACAGTATTAAATTTCCTGCCCGTGTATTTGCTGTGATTGCAATCTTTACATATTTAGTTTGTTTTTTTGCATTTAATTTGAATGTGTTATGACTTGATCCTGTATATTTCAGGATTCAGTTCTGAAATTCAATTCTGTTAGCAGGTGCAGAACAAAGCAGAGGCCCTTGCAATTTTTAATTCTTCAAATTGATGATCCTTACTATTTAATCAAACAATGGATGTAGACAGACTTTAAATTAAAACAAACAAACAAAAAACCGCAAAACAACTTCATTTTTACTCAACAGTTTCTTGCATGGCCCTTCATTTCCATGGCAAGCTCTTCTGGTGGATCACAAGCCCGAGGCATGTTGTTCTATGGCATTGCAGTGGCTAGACATGGACCTTTGGCAGCTATGACTGAATTGGTGCCACTCATTTAAAGCCAGTAGTAAAGCTGAGCTGTTACTGTATGAAAAGTAAGATAGTTTATCAAGGAGGCCATGCAGGCTATATCCCTTTCCTGTTAGGATATTTCAAATCCTTAGAGTTTGCACTTGAGTTGTATCAAGAAGCCCAACAGCCACACTAAGTGCCCTGGCAGTGGTAGAACTTTGAGAGGGTTGTGCAGTAAATATCCATTTGGAATTGTTTCAGAAGTGCAGAAGGTAAATAGGATTTTTCAAGGAAAAAAAAAAGCCTCCTATTGAGGACAATACAATACAGTAGCTGTGCTGTTGCTAACAGAATATGCATTCATTCATTCATTGAAATCTGCTATTAGATCAGAGCCAAAAGGGTATTATGTAACTCTCTTTAAAGAGATATATAATATTAAGAATTAGAGCAAAAAGTTTTATGGTATATATATATAAGCCACTTCAGTTATTTACCATAAAAAATGAGATTTATTTAACAAAAAGGGGGACCAAAAAAAAAAATATGACTGCACCTTTTAGTTCTATTTCCTGTCTGACATAAGTAAATAGAAAACAGAAAATTTGCTGTCAAGACTTGGAGTGGTTTCCAAAGAGAACATTGTGCTCATGTAACATAAAATTGATAAAGAACCAAAAAATATCTTTTATAAAAAAAAAAATCACTTCGTAATTGGACTTCTAAAACTCAGAATGATGTTGTTTCCTGGACAGATTGCTTTAATTAGTTGCTTGGCTGTGAACAAATTTCTTTTGTTTGGGACCTAGCTTAGAAACAAAATCAAACAAAAATAAACAAAAGCAATTTTTTTTCCATGAAATCATTTAATGTTGTGTTTCCAAGTGTTCTACTAGAATATTTTTAAAAATAATAATAATGGTATAAAAAAGAAAGGTGAGCAGCAGAGTATCATGATTCAGTTATGTACTTCTGTTAATCCAGACAGTAGAAAAGGCTGAAAAATTAAAGCAAATCTTAACATGACTAAATAAATAGGCATATTAAAATGAATAATCACTACCATTTGAGTGCACTACTGACTATAAATTTCAGTCAGAACACAGATAATTGCTTGATGAATCTATATGATCATCTGTGCCCAGTGAACAGGGACAAATCAACCTGGAAGTTGGGGCAGATGAAGAGCGTAAGATGCTACACAGAGTTTTAATTTCGTGATATATGAATGGCTCCCTTTGTGTAATACAAAACCAAGAGAGAGCTGCAGGTAAAATTAAAAATTAGGAACACGAACGTGACGATGGGAAGTATTTTTAACAAAAGTCCGAACTGCAATATGATAACACATTTCAGAAGCACAGCTTTGCAGAATTTGGGAGGAGTCATATTTGTACAGGTATGTTGGGGATTTTTTTCTCTCCAGAAGGGTAGAAGAATTCATGCTGAAAAAAGTTTAGGAGGAAGTTCTTCAGTGATTAGGTTTTGCTTGACTAGCTTACAGCGTGTTTGCACTTTCTCAGACAGCCATAATGTTGGGCCAGGCCAGGCCTCTAGTGTCCTCTGACAGGCCATTCGTAGTCCTCCAGTACTAGTGTGATAATGCGTAATTAACAGCTGATTATATACAGTCAGAAATGTGTCCTGTTGTTTGTAAACTATTTTATCATCCCACTCAACTTACCAAACACCAGAATTTTAGAGATCTCTGATCGTTACTTGGAGCACAATCTTATAATACGTACTGCTGCACTGATGCGTGCTAAAATATATTACTGTTTTTTTAACTCATACTTAATATTATTATTACTTTTTGCTTCTGAATGCATTATCTCCTAATAACTCCTTGAGGGATTAGTTTTTTTGATACCCAGGTGTACCAGGAAATAGTGACATTCTTTAATTTCCCAAGAGATCTGGCATTCTGTGCCAGCATCTTAAATTTAGGCTTAGAAGTAATCTATTATGCATTAGCAAAGAAAGAAAAAAGTAAAAATGCTGTCTGGTCTAGTAATTAAAGTGCTGCCCTTAAACAAGGAATTGTTGCAATAGTTCAGAAGCAAAATTTTTCTTTGTAATTTAGTCTTCCCTCTTCAGCTGAGTTAGCAGTTTAAGATGGCCCTGTGGGTCTAATATTTTAAAAATGCTGTTCAGTGCACTTAAAAATTCTGGACAACGTATTGTATATTGAGAGAATTTCCTCCAGAGTAATGGCACACACATTAGTTTCGTTTATAAAATGCAAATATTTATGCCTAGCAAAAAAATGCAAATAAAGCTGTCAATGCAGTGATTTGGAGGCTAAAGAAAAATGTTCCATGCTCTATAAAAACAAATGTGCTACAGAATAGTTACCTTTGAGTTAATATTTTGTGTTTACTTTTATTAACATTTTGATATATGGGTATTAGAATTTAAATTTAGTTAATGGCTGTGCTGAAAGATATTTCTTTAGTATTATCATTTAGCTAGCCTTCCAAACTCTTTCTCATTGCACATGTAAATAATGATTCTTTAATTATTTTGTAACATAACTTTGTGTGCGCTTTGTCTGCCACCTTTTTGAAAGTGCACTAAAAAAGTGCCTAGCAAAACTGGCGTCGGTGCGTCTTCTGGGGAGGCGTACAGTCATTCGGGATGACGGCTTGCTGTCCAGTGGCCTGCTGGTGGGTGGTCCAGCGTTACAGATCTATTGTAGTATTAGCCTTAAATTTTACCAACATAAAATTTATACAAAGTAGCATTGTGTCTAAAACCACAGTACTTAACTCAGTATAGTAATTTTATAGTACTTTATAATACTGGCTTATTCCGCCAGTTGAGTTCCATCATGGCCTAAAGGCCGTCAGCATTACAGCGGAGCAGCATGTGACACACCCATGGCGGCCTGAGTTCAGAGACCGCTAACATCGCATACACGGCTGTGGGAAGGCGGAGTTGCCTCTTGCATTTCAGGTCTTGATGCCTCATGAGGAGTGCCCAAACACCTCGTGATTAATGACTGAGTAACCTTGCTTATTTGGGGCATCAGTCTAGGATTATAATAATAAAAATATGGAGAAAAAATGCTTGAGAAATACAGGTGACAGAACCTTTTGTAAAAGTAACGTGAAGGATAAAGTTTAAAGCGGTTAAAAGTGAAACAATGTTTTGACAGAAGAACAAAGTGCCCATTTTTGTCTTTTAAGGATATTTTAGAGCAGTGTTAAAAGAAGTGGCACAAGAATGCAGCTACAAAGGCTAGGTGAGTGACTATGTCAGGGAATGCAAGAAAATAAAATGGGCTTGCCAAACGGAAATTCCAGAGCTGACCTTTGAGATTGTTTAGGGAGTAATGGGAGACAAAAGAGAGTCAGAAAGGGCCTAAGATGGGTGTATATGCGGCTGAAGGAGGCAGCCACTAATAAGGATAAGATAGAAAGCTCAGGCTTGGAAAACAATTGCCAGAGGTGAGGAGAAAAATTATGAAGACTGAAGAATGAGGGAGAAAGGAAGACAGTAAAAGAACGAAAAATGGCCTTAGTATGAATTATCAGTAAAGGAATTGACTATTTATGTTTGAAAAAAGAGTAAAAATGCTGTGAAGAAAACGAGTGGGTTCTTTAAATAGATGATGAAATATTAGAAAGTGTGCTTGAATTGACATAGTAATTTAAACTGCCTTGCTGTAGATTACACTATAGCTGGAGATGATCAGCAGAAAAATGGAAAAGTTGAAAGAAGAAAACCCCAGCTATTTCAAAAGTAATTTGTAGAGGCGTATTTAATACTTAAACTAATATGGAAAAACTTGTCAAAGAAATCATGGGGTAGCTATACTCAGAATCAAGAAGTTAAGGATTGATTTAGCATATCTAATCCTGTTATGCATTGTTTTATGTCCTTTCAGAATCCTGTATGAATCATCTATGAAATTTTTGGATGAATTTTTGAATCCTTGATCACGCAGAAGCTTTTGTCGTGACAATTAAAGGAAGGAAGATGTATTGTTTTTTAAAAA
>Ga0181612_182040_pt1 | contig 16884 bp, 8 predicted proteins | sample HoacroProtozoa21_FD_119630 | JGI IMG/M metagenome (GOLD analysis project Ga0181612, IMG submission 119630) | Hoatzin crop microbial communities from Cojedes, Venezuel. Combined Assembly of Gp0051906, Gp0051904, Gp0051908
ACAACAGTGATCAGATTTTGTGTAGTTAAATACTTACTGATATAAAAAGCAAAGCAAACCTGAGTTTTCGAAGGATCTTGGGAGGTTTGGGTTTGCCAAGCTCCCAGGCTAAAGAGACTCCACAAAGTCTGCAGACAACAGAGAAGAAGTTGCTGTGTAGATTCCCTCGGGGCTCAGAGCAATAGCTAATAAACAGACTGAGGTCTTGGGTATCAGGCTGTAATCTGCTAACTCTTACAAATAATGCATTTGCACTATTTATGAGGTTACCCACGCATACTTAAATGAGGTCAGCGTACTTTCCAATAATATATGTTAAAGACAGCATAAAGTTTACCACGTCTTGTAGGAAGATTTTTTCCAGCAGTTTTAGGAGTTTGTGAATATTTGTCAGAACTGCTTATCAAAATAAAATGAGAAAGTTGCTTCAGGGGAGAATGTAATTAAAAAGAAATAAAGTGAAGACTTGTACGGCTAGGTCTAGAACTGGTTAAATCGTTTCCCCCCACTTCTCTGTCCCCCTTTTCCCCCCTACACCTGAGAATATGAGTTTGGGAGATATTCAAGTTTATAGTAAACTCTCGTAGATTGTATTAATCTGGTTCAGTAGCAAACATTTACCTCCAGGAACATTTAACTTCATGCCAATAATACAGAAAAAAAAAGGAAAAAGAACTACAACTTCACAGTTTGTATAGAAGTCTACTGAAAACTAGGTATTTTACTATGTACTGGGTATTTACTTATCCAGTAAGGGAGTAAGAGCATGGTGTTGTATCCTGTCATAATTAAAATACTGAAATCCAAGTTTCATGGGCAATAGGCACACTAAATATTTTGTGAACAAACTGCTATAAGAATAACAGCATAAATATAAAATAGTAATGACATCATTAGAGCAATGAGCAGATACATTTGAGAATACTACTCTGTTGGAATAGGTAATGTAAAATATTCTTTGCCCATCTGTGGACAAATCTAAATGCAGTATTTTGTCTCAAGTTACTAAGTTGGTGTCCTTAGCACAAGGAATAAATTATTTCCACAAATTTGTATTTTAAAAAAAGTTACAGAGAAAAGACTAGATAAATCTGGTCTTCTGTCCTGTTTTGGGAAAGTATCTGAGTTTTCATTCCATAAATTTTCTGGTTTGCATTGTGCATGGGGTCGAATTATTTCCCTCCCTTCCCCTCCTACTCACTGCCATCAACAATAAACCCTTGCACTGCAAATGTCAGCGTGTGCATGCAAATACATTGCTAGAGACCACAGATTCCTCCAGCCTGCTGGCTGAAATGCATCACTGGACCCTAGCGCAGGGGCTGCATTTTATGCCTGAGGGCTCCAGGTCCTGTAACAATGTCTAATATGACTATGTACAAGGTCCTACAGAAATAGTTCGTTGAGGTGGCAACTGAAGAAATGGGGTAGTCTGGTAGATATTCCTTGACACACTCCAAATGATCCTTGGCATCTAGAAATGTGATCTGCTCCAGGAACAGCTTTTTTTTTTAGGCATAGCTATATGTCAAAAGTAGACAACTCGTTTTAGAAGTACTCCCATTGCACTTGTCTAATGAGAAGTGACATGTTCTTTGTAATTCACTTTATTCCTTGCTTGTCAAAATGCTTACATTTTACAATTGCCTCGTCTCTCATGATTTGAACCACGTGATAAATGCTTGAAGTTCTGGCTTGTGCTTCCCTGCACACTTCGGTGCAAAATCTTTCACCCTCCAGAGAAAGCCACCTAAATAACATCTATTCAGGCTTTTCTTGCCTCTCCTATCCTTAATTCTTTCTCTTTACAAAAACAACTCTTTCTGCATGACCCTTAGTATATTTTCATTTGCTTCTTTCCAGGCTGGGTACCTCCTCTCTGTTCCATCATGCTGCCATCCTCTTGTTACTTACATCCATCCAGATCCCTTTGCTTCTCAGAGTCCCTCTGGTGATAACTCGCAGCACTAAAACTGTCACATCCCTTTTGCTCATGACTGGATCTAATCTGAAGGGGCATAAGCCATACAGATTTATCCAGGAGGATATTTGGTATTTGAGCCCTGTCTTGACATCTTGACATGGTGCACCGATGCACCATCCTGTATTTGCAGTAGGAATGCTTAGGCATAGCTTGACTGGTCTCTCTTATACAAGTGTGGCTTAAGACTGTGTACAGCAGGTGAGATTGGATGCAAATAACCAGTACAGAATCTCTCACAGAGTGCAGACATTGGTGAGCTGTGGTGTTGGAAGCTTCTCCCACACCCAGAAGACTGAGTGCCTGGGCTGACACGTAGGATGGCAAAAACGACCATGTGACAGAAGCAACAGTGAGAATGAAAAGTCACTTGACTGCTTACCTTTCTTTCAAAGACAGACGTGTTCAGAAGACTGTAAGAGCAAAAAAAGGGGCAATCTGTGATGGAAGTAAATTTTAGCAATGCTGAAAGAGGAACGTCAGCGTAGTTCTAATGCATTCACATTTTTGCTAGGGTGTGCAATTGCATACAGGATTCTGTTTTTGAATGTGTGTTGTTCATGATGGACTGTTTTGAATAAACTAATACGTGCTTAGCAGGATCACTACAAATGCTGTAAAATGCCAGTTTACAAACACAGCTGAGTAAGTGTGTGTCTGCATTTGAACACACAGAATGGTGTACTGGGTTACAAACACATTTTCCTTCAGTTGTTGGTGTCTGCCTTCACAGCTCAGTTTATTGTGCTCACCATTCAGAAGAAAATAGGACTGAGAAAACGACTCTGTTTTCTCTGTAATTTTTCACCAACAGTTTTAGCTATAGCTGAAGCTACGGGGTCATCCTTTAATTCCCTGTTTGCCTAGGCAAGAAATACAATTAATCACAGTTCTAGCACCAAGCAATAACCATTCCATCCATTCTCAGCACAATGCTCAACTGCATACTTAAATAAATTGCTTTGCTGGGTAACAAAGACATTATTCTTTGCTTTAAGTGTTTTGCTGAACTACAGACTATATCCCTAGGCTATAGGTAGTCCCTGTAGCACAGATATCAACAGATTCTGCACTTTTTTTAGCAGATCTGAGATGAAAACAGTAGAATGCAAACACACATGTAACAGGAAATAGTATAGAGTGCAGATAACTCATGCGAACTAAAACAAAGACATGGCAACTGTGTGTCATTGCACGGTCAATTATAAACATTTTTTCTGTGGTTCCACTGTGAAAAGAAACAAAATACAGTGTTACTGTACAGTAACTGTCAGACTTGTCAGTACTGGTATAGAACCACGACTCTGACAGATTGAGAATTTAAATACGTAAATACGTAAATAAAAGAGTAGATAAGCAGTAAAATAAGGCCACATATTGTACAGGGCTCTTGTAAAAAAATATGAAATATTTTGTATATATTTTATATCCTTTTCAACATTTAACAAGCATGTTTTGTAACAGAACTAGTTATACCCGTTGGAATGATGCTTCTCAGTACAGTATTAATCATCAGAACTATTCCACAGTTAAGACATTCATATTAATAAAATATGTATTAAAAAGAGAAAAATATTTATGAATATACAGGATCCTTTTAATTTTATTTATTTGTTTATTTATTTATTTTAGCTCAGAAGGCTTTTATTGATGTGAGTAGGGAATTTATAGTTACAAGGCTTAGGCCTCTATCCATCAACATCTGTCCAGGTTTGCAAGAAGTGCCACTGAAGGCCATAATGTTATTCATGTGCATGAAACTGGGAGTGATCAGGTCTGGGCCTGAATAAGTGACTGTGCATGATATATTTGTCTCTAGGAGCCCTCTCCCTTTTTCCTTTGCAGGTACATTTTTACGCTATGTAAAAGTTCAATGAAGTAGTTCAAAGGTGAGATGGGAAATAAAAATCTCTGCGAACATGAATCAGAGTTGAATTACTAATAAGAGGTGTGCAAGTGATGAATATTGGCAAAATATTAAGCCTCAGTGCTATATTTCAGTAGCTAGAGCTTGTCATGACTTGCATGGATCAGCTCTGCAGACCATAAACCTAGGGCCAGTTTCACAGCATGCTAAATGGCTTTTCTTTTGTCCAGCAATAGCGTATGTGGCATTGATCATACACTGTGGAAGATACCCACCTGTGCAGGCCACAGCAATTTCACACTGAATTTCAGCTCTGGCATGGACATTGCCAGCAAGTTCTGGCAGAAAGGGACTCCTGGACAACCTGAATTAGTAGACATCTCTACTACCTTCAGCTTTAAGATTTCTTAATAATAAAGTCCTAAGCAGGTGCTTAAATTTGACTGTTAGAAGTTTGATATAGTTAAAAAAATCTCAAGCCTCAGTTTTCCTCTTTGTTGGTATTCAAGAACTGACAACCCAAATTAACCAGTCCTCCTTTTCTTTGTTGTGACTGAATTTCCATTTCTGTTCTCAAATATAACGTAGCAGTCAGCTGCTTATTTCCAGTCATTTGCAGAAGAATGTTTATTTGCATCTATTCATGGAAATGAAACATTGCAGACTAAATTTCATGGTCTAGATGATGACATCCATCCAACTGATACCATTTCTTATGGCTCATGTTGGGCCCCAATTCAGTATAATGTGGTAATGAGGACTGACGATCACTAGGAATACAGAAGTCTTCATTTCTACCTGGAAAAAAACCCCTTCTTTCTCTTCATTAATGGCAGATGGAAATTATTCAACCATTATAACATATCACTCACTGCCTTTCTGATATGATATAAACTCTCAGAAAGACAGCGTCTGTTTCTTTTTCATTCCAAAGGTCAGAAATCTGGTATGTGAAGAAAAAGGTGGTTAATATTGACTGATATAACTGTGAGAGCAGGTGGGCCTTTTCAGAATACTTGCTGTCTTTAGCATTTGATCTAATGATGTAAAAATATTGTCCTAAGTATCACATTAATCCTAAGATTCCATATGGAATATTTGACAGCTGTTACTTGGGGAAAGAGAGAATTTCAGCCATCTATAAGTCATGCTTTACTCTTTCCCCTTTTTCTCCTCCTTTCTACCCCAGCCCAAGTGTATTGACTCAAGAGACCCTCCAGCATCCACTCCTTTTCCTGAACCTTCTCCAGTGCCACAGGGATCCTCATGCTTCCAAGTGCATTATTTCTTTTTTTCCCACACCTGCACAAATGGTATATGACTGTCCTTTGTAGAATACTTCATTCTGTATCAAATGGAAGTGAGTTTTACGTCTCCCTTGGTTAGGAGCATCTTAAAATCTAATTTATGCCTTTTGTAATTTTTGGTGTCAGGCTCAGGTCTGGGAAGAACAACATGTAGGCAGGCTATTCTTGTAATTAATTGTTTGCTTTCTCTGTCTGCTCTGCGAATCTGTTCTTTGTCCTGCATATCTGATAACGTCGTGACTCTAAGTTTCTTTATAGCAATAGTAGCTAATGTACCTTAATGCACTTACATTTCAGAGTCTTCAGATGGGTTCCAAGCTGTGGTCTTATTAACAGAAACCAGAGCAGGGTGGAAACAGCCTTCCTGATAACCACATATTCAAGGCCTCTCATTCTGATTCTTCTCTCTTGCTTTTTCCGTGACCTCTCCCATTCCACTCGCACCCCAGCCACAGTCTAATCGTCCTTATTAGAGTAACAAACATCTTGCATTCTCTAATCTATTGTTTCTAATCTTCCAATTTGCGCTTGTCCAGAATGTCACATCTGTAAACACAGACATAGTCCAGTGCCTTCTGTTCCCAAAGCACAGGCATCCACCGTGCGAGTGAATGAGGAATCCTTTTACTCTCTAGCAGATTTAGAGTTGAGGTGTTGAGGTGCTGGCTTTGTAGGTGGAGCAAAGGAGTGTTAAAATGTAGTACGTAAACAGCAACATTAGATAAAATGACAGGGTTTTTTGCCCTTTTGAAATGCTTGGTTTATAATCAAACAGCAATAGGCTCATTGTAGTAGAATCACAGCTAACAGAAAGTACCACACAGACTGGCTGAAATGCTAGACATTTGAGGGACCTAAGAGGATGTACCCATTCTATCACCATCTCTCACCAGCTTGATTCACACCGACTGCTGAAGCCCTAAGAACATACTGGATCAGAAGTCCATCCAGCCTAGTCACCTGCCAGTGATGTGGATACCTTGAGAAAAAGAAGAGAAGAGACATCCAGCGATACTTGCTCAGCTTCCCAGCACCTGTGGCTTAGAAGTTCCTCAGATCCCAAGCAAATATTCGTTCTATAGGTGCAGTGAGTGAGAAGCATCCAAATACACATGTAGTTAGGCTGGGCATGTTCAATTAAGTCTTTTGAGACCTGGAGGTATCAGGTTTCCTGGATGTGCACTGGTGTTCCTTGAAATGCTTACAAATTAAACACTGCTGGTCTGCTGCAAATGAAGATCAGTGTGCCTGGCACATGCACCAATACTTCTTTCTAGGAGTCTAGCACAGATAAAAAACAAGAGAAACAGAAAAAGAGAACAGACGATATCTCTGCTTGAGGAAAGAATGGAGGTACTAACGAACAGCCATGTTCACTCCTGCTAAAGCAGGACTGTCAAAAGTTCACTGCTGTCAAAATTACTCTCAGCGCTGTAGGCAGCTGCTCAGTCTACAGATGTCACTTTAGATACCTAGTCATCAAGCCTTACCAGAGGTGTACCATAAATTAGGGTCACCTTGAGCCGTGGTGATGTGTACATCTGAGGTCAAAGAGACTGTGACCACAATCATCTTGCCACGTTCTGCACAATCTAACCCAAAGTGAGAAGATCCAGTATTAATTTAGAGAATCATTCATGCTCCCTGAAAAGTTCTCATTGTTGGCTTCTTCTGGTTTAAACAGATGAGAAGGACAACAAGAGAAGGAAAGATACATTGCAAACATGCCAAATGGACAAGAGGACAGTGTAGGAACAGTGATTTTTGTGGAAGAGTTACAGTGCAATTTCACAAGCTAATGTCAAAAGAAAACTGTCAGGCTATAAAAGGTAGTCAGGGATAAAAGTAGGACAATGATGAAGAGAATCATGCAGGGGAGGTGAAAGTGAACAGGTGATGGGATGGAAAAGGAAAGGGTTTTAAGCAAGTGATCTTTTCTCAGCAAAAGAACATAAAACTAGAGAATATCACAAGATCGTCAGAATGGCAGCTGGATGTCCTTATCGTTCATAACTATAACAGCTTTTAAAAGGGTGGAAAAATCCTAACTGAATAACCATTCCTCTTTTTTAATAAAGCATCTGATTTGCACATTCAGAGGTTTCATAATAACCTCTGGCGAATAAGTGCTAATAGATTCAGTTTTCATGTCTGCACTCCAGAGTGAAAAAAGGGTCAGAAAAGAGTTGCATTTTTTTCTCTTCTCATTTAAAATAAGTGATATTTTGACTTTTAAGGAGCCAAGTGCAGTTCACGTGCTTAGTTTCCTCTGTGCCGCATATAAAAACAGGAAAAGCCAGTCTTTTGGCTGTGCTTCTTTTTATTGTTGGTTGTTTGACATGTTTTTCTATTACAATTCACAGCAGGGAGCGTTTATCTCCGTTATGAAAACCAGTCGGCCCATTGTTAGGAAAGAAAGCTGCACTTCCCCAGTAGGAAGTCAAGTGTCTCTACAGTGTCGTAGAAAGGCATTCTGCAGTCGAAGACAACACATGTCGGTGCTAGGAGACTACGCGCACGCAGCACTGGTGCTCCTGTCTTTGATTAGAACGGGCTATTTTCCCCTTGCACACGTCGGGAAATGGTGGTGTGCGCTGCGGGCAATGGCAAACCCAGCAGTAGTCCCGCTTCCCACCCGGTAGAGACGGGGGAGGTTGTGGTAACGGCGCCTTTTGTGCAACGTTAGCTAGCAGAAACTGTGAGGTTTCTTCCTTTCTTTTCCTGATGTCGGTTATAGTGAAGGAGGTGCTCAGCCAGTTGCTGAGAAATGTCGGCTTTACACACTTGAAAAATGTAAATATTGCACCTTAAATTTTTCTACTTCCTCTTTTCTTCCAAAACAGTAACAAATATAATATTGCATTCTGGTTTATTCATATTTTCTTTTTTTACAGTCCTAACATTGAGAACTCATTTTGACTTTTTTTTTCCCCAAATGCAAATTCCTTAAGCATTCACATCTGATAGTGCCTAATTATTGCTGTGGGCATTTCTTAGAATTTACCTTCCTGTTCTGCAAATATGGTAAATACGGTGTTTAGCTCAAAGGCGTAAGTGTGACAATTCAAAATTAAACCATGGGCTGGTCTGCTTCTACCAGTCAGTCTTATGGCCAGAGCTTGAATGACATTACATATTTGAGAAGACCTATTAGTTACCTTCAGTCCAAGTTGAATAAATGTGACTTCATCTGTCTAGATCAAACAATAAGATGTATTTTAAATATCATCTAAATTCTTAATCAAGGATAGAAAAGTCAGTCTGTGTGATATTCCACAATGGACTTCAGTCAGAACTCAGTATCTACTCTTTCAGCAAAATTGAGATCTAAATTCAAACTTTGTGTTTCAGTAATGCTGTTGTCAAAATCTGAGTCAAGAACGGAGAAAGATAGGTCTTCATCTTGATGTATATTGTGTGACTTGGTCATATATCTGGTAATGTTTAACATACATAATATAATTACTCTACTCTCTTTTTAAGTCATTATACACAGTGTATTGGATAGTTATAGTTTGTTTATGGGATTAATCAAAATATTGTGTAATACAGTATTTATTATTATTAATATTTCTCTTGGATGAGTATTTGTTGTTATACATGGGTTGTAAGTTAATACCAAAAGCTTTAAGAGTAGAAAGCAAAACAAAGATAAAGTATAACTGAATTCTCACCTTTGAAACTGCTAGTACAATGCTTTGGTTTGTGTACTTGCCTTTTGGGCTCAGTTTGACCTTTGTAAACTGTATAAAAGTGGGAGACCAGACTCTAGAGTTCATATTCTAGCATCTGCCTTGTGGACTGTAATTTTTTTAATACAGTCTGATTTTCACTGCTCTCAAATGCATACAAAGCAATTGTTTTAGTGCAAGGTATTTAATATGTCATCAATTGCCTTTGAAATTTACATTGTTCCTTATTGCTTTTGTTCTTTTATTGAGTCCTTAAAAATTCAGCCTACTAGATTAAAACTGTGGGAAAAATATTCATACCAAGAGATCTTACAAAGATAAAAAGCTCACTGAATATAGCTCTTCAGTTCTGGCTTGTGTAAATACAGGCAAAAAAAACAGAACAAGAAAAATAATTTATTCTAATGAAAAAATACAAAGCAAACAAATTCCAAGTAGTGGGGTATTTTTGAGTTTGTTTCCCTAAGATTTTAGAATTCCACATAGCAAGGAATATAAACTTCCTCATCAAACTGTGTTAAAAGTCCAAAGCATTTCAGACTTGAATTCCTCTGTGTTCTATTTATTGTTATCTGAAAATATGCAAGGCTTTGTCCATGGGTAAATCATCAAATAGTATTAAAATCTACAGATATCCAGCATTTCGAATATCCACCCACATACACTCCATTGTACAAAAATAGAAAAAAATTGGTTTTGGTAACTTTTGACATGATATATAGTATTTTTTTAAATTTTATGCCCTGTTAATTGGGCAGTTTCTGCACAGTTTCTTTTTTGTAAAACTTACATTGCGATAGAAGTGACTAATGTTAGAGACTGAAGTACTCCTGTTGATAACTCTCTGAATTAAAATAGAATAGAAAAGGACCTAGAAATCTTTGAAATATTTAGATGGTGAGGGCATATTTGGGGATTGTATCAATACAGATCTTATTATAAGTCTAAAGTGTCACGATTTAGCTTTGCTGATCAAGGGACATAATCAAGACAAGGGTTCAGTGCTTTCCAGGAGAAGAAACTCACTCCCTGGCAATGGATAAATTCCAAAAACATTTTGAAAGGGAGATCAAAGTGATTTTGCTGCCTTGCTAGGTTTGCAACCATTAGCAGAGGTTACTTCTAAAGAGCAAATAGTTGCCTTTGAAATGGAGTAGACTGTCTCAGGTATAAGGTGTCTCCAAAAATGTTCCCCGTAGAGGAATACCAAAGGAATCTTTCTTTACCTCTCATTTCAAGTTATATTAGTTTGTATACTAAATCATATCATTCTAACATGTATTTTAGGAAGAAAATATAAATATTTCCAGCAAGACCACTTAATCTGTTTGTTTATTATCTGCTACCTCCTTCTGAGACTGCTTTTTTCCTGACATGAAAAAATAAATGAATGGTTCTCCAGGCATCAGTAGATTCTTCCTTCGTCTTAGAAACATCCCTTGAAAGGAGCTAAAAATTCTGCTGCAGTCAACAATAAAATTCTCATGGACATGAGTAATTCATACAGGATTGAAATGAGAACCCCTTTTGAAAAAAAATCTGGGATAATGGTGAAAAGTCATTGCACATACTGTACTAGAGCTTGAAAAATAAGAGGATCCTCTTGAAGATAAGGGTTAATAAAAAACAAGTTATTGCTGTTTTTATGAGAGACAACTGGGTGAAATTTCACTAACAGATACAATCATGCATAAGTGTTTTCTGCCTCTCAATTCTGTTAAACATCTTCCTATTTTGAAAATAATAATTTAAAAAATCGCTCTATCACATGTAACAAAAATCAGCTATAACAGGCTAACTATAGGTCCCTTTAATGGATCCAGAGTTGATCCTTAGCCTTCAGTTTGTATGATTAGTCACCTACATACATTTTAATTGTTGGTTTTGCCTGCTGTGCATTAAAATTTACTATTGTAATAGACTCTTTAATAAAAGGTCTAGTAAACCTTCTCACGAGTAAATTTAACCCCTCTCATATTTGTCTAATTTGGTTACATCTACGTTGTTACCATTGTTATTTTTTGTAATGCAATATCATCTATAGATCTCATGCAATATCAGGGGCTCGCTGTGCTAGACACTGTGTAAATAGAAAGTGAGAGACAGCCCCTATCCCAAAAGAACTCCTAGTCTAAATAGACTCAGTAGGAAAGGAAACAGAAGCACGGAGCACTGAAGCAATTTCTCCTAAGGTCACACAACAGTTCATTAGTAGTTTGGGGGAAAGAAGCTGATATTTCTGCTCCCCTTCCAAAATTTCTTACGGACACCTCTCATACGGTGATCGAAATTTGCTTAAACATTCACAGTTGTGATGTTGCCCTTGCTTGGAACTGCGTGTAGTGTGCTGGTGATCTGCTTGCCACAAAGCTGATCCCTGGTCTTGCATATGGACGTTAACAAACTGTAGAAGTGACATTAGTTTTGTCATAAAAATCCACTTTCATCGAAAGGGAAGCTTGTCTTTTGCAAATTACTCTTTCTTGTAGATAATGTTTTGCCACTGCTGGTGCCTGTTGCACCATTTCCAGACAGTGCTGCTGGCTGAGCCCTTCCTTCTTCTCTACTTGCTCTAAACTCACTGCATACAGATGTGGCCAGTGGTACTGTTTGGGTCACAGAGAAGAGCTAATTGTTTTAGGATGTCCTGAACTGTGAGAGACCCGAATGTATCTAACCTGCAGTGCTAATTGAAGTCATTTATATTATCTGATTTTGAACCGTCTTCAATATCCCTTAGCATCCCCGGTAGGGTTATGTTGTTCACAAGCAGAATTTCATTCAATATTTTATTGGTTCTCTAAAAGAAGTCTAGACAGAAATTAAGGGGAGTATTTTTTTTACTGGGATCATGTAGTGTGTTGCTGTGATATTGCACAGACTGTAGATAATTTTGCATGTGTCTATTTAATGATGATTTTCAGCTCGTTTATGTGACATTGGAATACAGCTTGCCAGCCTGCTGGGCCTCTGGTATTATTATTACCTCATAATGGGAGATTCTGTACCAAAGATTTTCAAAACTTGAGCAACCTGACCTAACTTTGACATTAGCCCTGTACTAACAAGGGATCGAACTGTACTTCCAACCTGGACGAGTGTACGATTCTGTTTTCAGTGGTGCCTGAGCCACTTCATTCTCACACTTTTTTTATGGCTTTGGCAGAACATTGTCTAATTCTGAGGGAGTTTAATGTTACCTGTTCTTCCAACACAGCATCTGCAAGCAGCTTAACCCGTGTTTTTACTTTGCCCTTTTTGTCTATAAAGAATGTCTGAGAGAGAGCTGCAAATTCAAGGCAAGTCCTTCAGCTTCACTGCCTGGGTAGACCCACGGTTTTTTTTCTTTGACAATTTAGAGAAAGCACTGACACTGCTCACCTCTCTGAGTTCCGGTCGGCTTACCAATGTTCCTCACCTTGTCTTTAGCGGCTTGAAAGCGTGTTGCAGAAGAGGTGCCCATGCCTAGGTAGCAGATTTATAAGCCCGACACAAGGGGAGAAGGGCATGCTGTCAACCAGTTGCAGCCTTCCCTATTTGCTAACATGTGAGAAGTTTCATGGCAGCTTCCCAGGTAAGCAGGAAGTTTTCTGACGAAAATCTTGAGAACGTTTTCTTTAGAAAGACTTCTGTCACTGCCGTGTATTCTGTTCTCTTTTTTCCTTCTTGTTCTTTATTATCAAGAAAGTTTTGCATGAAAAGGAGACCTTTTTTATCTGAAGAGTTCATCTTACTCTGACAACTGTTCCCTGCCTGAAGCCCTTAATTGTGTCCACAACAGCCATTTGTGAAGTCTCACACACAGGATTATGGCTTCAGGTGAGTAACAAGCAGTGGGAGCAGATGGAATCCCAGGAAACAAAGATACCATTCTCATGCAAATCTGTCTCCAAAAAGAAGGAAAATATATTCAACACAAACACTCCTTTAGTGAAACCTTATGATTAAGAAGTCAAAGGCACAAAAGTCAGAAGTTTCAGCAGTAGGGTTTCTACAGCAGCTCTAAACTTGTCTGTCTTGTTGCATTTTTCATGACACTTTTAGCTTTTGTGTGTATCTGCTATCCTGATCTGCTACTGTGGAACTGACCCTTAATGTCTGAGAAAGTTAAAAGTTTGTACTCTAAATTTCTGACACAAATCCAGCTCCGTTTATCACCAAGGCTTAACTTTGCAAACTATGAGCACATGTACGTAAAAAGAACCCTTGAAGGTAAGCTTGTCTGTAAACTCTGAGTTGAGTCATCTGACTTCTGCAGGTCTAAAAAACATTTACAATTACATTGCATGAATGGAAAGCTTGTGTACTAAGTTTATTCTTCAATGCTTTTGGCTTTTTATATAGTGGGAAAGTGTATCATCTCTAGCTCATTGCAACATCTTTTATTGTTCGTTTAGTTTGCATCCAGCTTCTTTGACAAAAATAAGGCCTTTGAGGGGAGAGGAAACCTAAAGTAGCCAAGATCACTGGGGAAGCTGCACTGACATTTATCTAAATTGCTATCTAACTGTCAGTTTGGTACACAGTTTACTCTTACATTGAATTTCCCATGTGCACGTTGGTGCAGACTTCTAGAAAGCAAACTTTTCAATTTTTTTGGAGCTGACCCTGCAATGTACTACCAAGTGTGAAGAAAGGCACACCTGGTTAGTAGTTGAATTATGTGGCTAGTCCATCTTTAAGTGTTTCAGTCTCCCACCTTTGTTAATTCAACCCAGGCAGTTAATTTCCCCACCTTTCTTCAGCAGTGAGAATGGGCAGCCTGTTTGGTTTAGGATTATTTTAATGGCTGTGCAGTGACCCAGATTTTTAATGAACAAGATAACTGAAGCTTCCCTACTGTGATGCTATTTTACTGAACATATTTTCTTTACATAAAAACCTATAAAAATTGCAGTCACATGAAATTTTTTTGCTAAAGGCAAGCTAAATCAGGTAAAGGAGACTGTATTAATGAATACATTTTAACGTGAACTTTCTGCATTCTCTGCTGAATATAGGTCAGTAGGTAATACCCAAATATTTTTTCACTCATGCTGAAAGTTCAGGCAATCCTATTATAATGCATATGCATAGAGGCTTAAAGTGAGTTTGTGAAGGTACCTAATATTTGGGATTTCCTAATCTTTCTTGATTGATGCTACCACCCTAATATTATCTTTAAAATTTTTATCAATAATTTTCATCTGTGAATGCATTTGCTGTTGTTCAATAAACAAAAAAATACCCTAACAGTAATGACATAGTGGCATTTTATCCTTGATTTAAGACTTTAGTTGTAAAACTGTTATGTGGGCCAACACCAGAAGAGACGCAGACAAATGCCGTATAACAAACTTTTCTACCAGCTGTTTTCACTCCCCTTCCCCAGCTGCTGTCCCTGGATTTTCTTCAAATACTTTTTGCATCTTCCCCTTTGCTGGTTCCTCATCCCAGTCTATCCTTTGTACCTTAGACTTGGTCTAGCTTACTTTGTCAGATGGCTCTAGTTCCTCCTTCCCAGCCCTACATTTCTCTCTCTTTATGCCTTCACAGTCTCCTGACAGAGACACGTGCCCACTCTGTATTTCCCAGGGGTGTAAATATAACAAAACAAATGAACGAACAAATAAAATCCTCTAACATCTGTTAGGGGTGTATGTGGGGGAAATAGGTAGGATTCATATAGCCCAAATCAGAAGTGGATAAACATTTATTGCTGAATACATCATGGTCTTTTCTCTTTCCTGGCTTACCAGCCTCCATTGTACTGGAAAACAGGGAACTTTAGAGGTTTGTTATTTAGAAATCTGTCTCAAAATCAGGCAATGTAAATGTGATTGCTGGTGTTCTTGATTCTTTTGTTTTGAGGAACTACTGAGATGACCCTTAGATTGCTGTGTTTAGAGGTGACATATCAACTGCAAGAAAATAGTGTTAAATCTGAAAAGAAGAACAAAAATATTCTCCCCACCCCCCCCAAAAAAAAAGATGTAAAATTGACATGAGCCCAATATGCATTGAGTTGTTGCTTGCTGCTGACATGTGAATGAGAGGAAGAAAAACTCTTTCTGTCTGCTGGGCAACATGCTAACGCTGTGAGGGGAAGAAGTTTGGGCACATCTAAAAGATTCATGGGGATTAGTATATTGCTGGTGTAAATTCCGAAACTTGAGTCTATGCCCACAGACCATGAATTTCTCTGTGCTGCTCCCCTGGCACCCATTATCTGAAATATCTCTCACCGCTGGGCAGCTACTCCGCATCTGCACCACCGACAGCTTTGAAGGGAGATCAGCAACCAGATGTGAGGGATTTCTGCATTTGTTCTGCAGAGAAGAGCAGGGAACAAGCTTTTGGCCACTGGCATTTGGAGGTGGTCGAGGCCAGGCAGCGGGAACAGGGTAGGAAGCAGGAGCTGCAGACGGACGGTGAGGAGCGTTCTCACAGGAGCTGGGATCCGGCCAAGGGGAAAAACACTCTGCGAGCAAGGTGTGAGGTTTGCTAAAGAGGTGTCTGCAGGCACGCCGAGCGTGTGGTAAAACAAAGTGTGAGCTGGTAGGGATTCAAGCTCACCTGAGCGTGGGTCTTTTGGTGGGGATTTAGAGAAGGAAGGAGGGGGGGCGAAAACAGATTTTCCTGAAGACACATGGGCTTTCCCCCTGTGCACCACCTAGGAAAACTGTTGATACTGTGCCTATGATTTGAGTGCTGTTTGGAATCTTCCAGAGGCAAAATTGCTGACATTAAAGGGACTTTTGTGCGAGCAGAAATGGTGGTGCAGAACAGGGCTCTTACTCAGCTACCCAGGAGGCTCCCGCGGTGGGTGGTAAGCCATTGGGAGTCGCCAGATGGCTTCTGAGCTTGTGATTAAGGTGTTGGGGCACCCGAAGGAATATGTTAGAAAATATATTTCAGACCACACATCATTCTGAATACGGCATTAATTTTCTGTTTTGTGAGGAGTCAGATTTATTAACAATTTGTATACTTGAAGCTTTGTGTGCTGGGCAAAACTCCCTGCTCTCGTTATTGTTAATGGCAATAGGAAATACGCACATACCCCCCTTGTCCCTGTGTACTGCCTAGGCAATTTGACTCTAACAGTAGAAGTTTCTAGAAAACAAAATTAAATCATATATGTAAGAAAATAAAATGCTTACATCTTGACTTTATTTCACCTTAAACCTCAGTGTTTAAAAAATGTTAAACTACTTGGTATTAATCAAATCAAGCTGCTTAAATTTGCCTTTTAGGTATCTGAAATGGAACTCTGTTTTATAGCTTGAAATATTGTGTTTTAGGAAGATAAAGTTGTGAGAACCTTTGACTGATCTGTAGTAAAATATTTTACTGCAATTTTATTTGCCTGAACAAATATTTTTAGAACATTAACAGAAATGTATGGCATAAATTTCAAAGCCTATCGTATAATTTCAAGGACAAATATTTATATACATGGTCCCAGGGAAGTTAAAAATGTAATGTTTTTATAGAAAATATACAATGCAGCGTATACTCTGCATACAGTACATAGTATCTGAAACGGGAGAAGAGAGAAGTTTCTTTCAATGTCTCCAAGAAAACAGTTTTAATTTAAGATGCAACCAATAAATGTTAGCAAACAGAAATTTTATTTTCTAGTGCTGATAAACGAAGAAACCCAGATATAGGACTAAGGAGATGCTGTTGATGGAGAGAAGATAATGTCTTAGTGACTGCAGCTGTAGGAACTGTGTGTTACTGGAGACAGCCTTTGCCTTTACTCATTAAATCTTCTGTGTCGCACATAACCTATCCAAACCTATTGCTTTTCACAGTGAACAGCCGTAGGTTGCCACTCACTGGGTATTTCAGGGGAGGTTTCCAATGCAAGTTAAACCCAGCTCCGAGCCCTTGATTCGAGCCTTCACCCACCTCCTGCTGATGTTAAAACCCTCAGCTAGGAACTTGCCAGCAGCTCTGAGTTCAGCACAAGGAGATGAGTCATAGAATCATAGAAAGTTTTGGGTGGGAAGGGACCCCTAGAGGTCATCTAGTCCAACCCCTCCTTCAGCG
>Ga0181612_147775_pt1 | contig 16882 bp, 17 predicted proteins | sample HoacroProtozoa21_FD_119630 | JGI IMG/M metagenome (GOLD analysis project Ga0181612, IMG submission 119630) | Hoatzin crop microbial communities from Cojedes, Venezuel. Combined Assembly of Gp0051906, Gp0051904, Gp0051908
CCGCGATCGCATGCAATGCCAAAGTAGTCTTACCAGATGACTCTGGTCCATAAATCTCAATAATTCTCCCCTTAGGGTAACCACCTCCGAGCGCTAAGTCGAGCGCGAGCGACCCAGAAGAAATTAACTCGACATTGACTTTCTGGTTCTCGCTCAAGGTCATAATCGACCCCGTGCCAAACTGCTTTGTAATCGACGAAATCGCAAGCTCGAGCGCCTGTTTCTTTCCGTCATCTTTCTTCGTTTCCGCCTTTTTCTCGGCCTTGCTCGAAGTTTTTTCGGTTTGTTCGGTTTTTTCCGTCTTCACCGCATCTTTTTCGTCCACCGCTTTTTCTGGATTTTTCATATACCTCCTATTTATTAATATTATATCTTATAATTCGAACTGTATCAAACATTTTTTAATCCGTCAACCATAAGCGTTCTGACAAGAGAGAAAAACGTAAAAAGCATAAACAATGAATTATTTTAGATATGCTTAGTTTAAAATAAATAATCATAAGCAATATAATTTATTAAAAAATTAAAAATCATACTTGTCAATACTAAAGAAAAACCCGTACAAAATTTAAAATATGATATAATCAAGCTATGATTATGAATGGTTCAAATCTTCTTGGTTGCCCAGTCCTCAGTCTACATACGACTGAGCCGCTCGGCGTTGTTATCCAAGAGATTGTCGATCCAAATAGCTTAAGCATTACCGCTTTCTTTCTCGACGGTCCAGAGATTGGCGACGGCGAAACTGGCGACATTCTCGAGACTCGCAGTATTCGCGAGTTCTCCCGCATCGGTATGATTATCGACAGCTCCGACGAGCTCATCTCCGATGGCGACGTAATCAAACTCGACGAAATTATTAAGCTTAACTTTAATCTTCCTGGTCTCAAGGTTGTTACGAAAAAGGGAACTAATCTCGGGAAAATTGTCGATTTTACCGTTGATACTGATACTTTTAAGGTGCTTCAACTCGTCGTAAAACGCCCCCGTCTCAAGGGTTTCATCGACCCTGAATTGATCATTCCGCGCAGTGAAATTGTCGAAATTACCGATTATGAAATTATCGTGAAAGACGAGGAAGATAAAATTAAAAAACGCGCTGCTAAAGAAGATTTTATTCCAAATTTTGTTAACCCGTTTAGAGAAAACAATCTCGCTCAAGCGAAAAATCTGAATGACAATACGAATAATTCGTGATACGATTAAGACACGGAATCACAAGACTCACGACTGAGCGCAAAAATATCACCCCTGTGCGAGGTGATATTTTTGAGGCTTAATGAAAAAATCTTCTCAAAAGCCTTGGACAACTGTGGTATATAACCACAAGCTTATTATAACACGAAAAATCTCAGGTAACAAAAACCTTATGCTAAAATCAGCCCTTCTATCAAAATAACTTAACGAAATATTCGTCTGGTGATATAATTGAGAAGTGAAAAAAATTTTGGCAGTTTCGGGCGGGGTGGCGTCGATGGGTCTTCTTGATATCTTTAAAAACGACCCTGAAGTTGTGGTTGCGCACTTTAATCACGGCACGAGACCGAGCGCCGACGATGACCAAAAATTTGTTCAGAAAAAATGTGCTGAGCTCAACATCGAATTCTTTACCGAAAAAGCCAATCTTGGCGAAAACGCCTCTGAAGAAACCGCTCGCGAAAAACGATATGCTTTTTTGAATAAAATTGCATTGCGGGAAAAAGGTGAAATTTATACAGCTCATCACATGGACGATTTAATCGAGTCGGTCGTGATTAATTTAATAAGAGGTACAGGTTGGCGCGGATTGACTCCGTTTTCGAATAATTATCATCCATTATTAAACAAAACAAAAAAAGAAATCTTAAAATATGCATCAGAAAATAATATCATTTTTCGTCAAGACCCTACGAATACAGAAGAAAAATATCTAAGAAACCGCGTCCGAGAAAGTGTCAAAAATCTTCCAGAGGGGACAAAAAAACAAATCTACAGTTTATTTTTAAAACAACGAGATATTCAAGAAGAGATTAAAGATATAGAAACAGAAATTTTACCAAAAGACAATATCTATGAGCGAAAATTCTTTACCGAAGTTGACGAAGTCGTCGCTCTCGAGCTTTTGAAGGTGATCACAAAAGAAACCGAACCAGTTTGCAGACGTTTCCTCGAGGCTATCAAAACCTACGCCCCTGAAAAATTCTTCAACCTCTCAAAAAACAAACTCGTCAAGCTCCACAAAACCTACTTTAGCTTAGAAAACCTATAATTTGACAATCCTGCCCAATTTTGATATACTAAAAACAATAAAACCAGCCGTCCGAATTGGCGCCTATAAGACGCACTTTCCGGACCACCGGATAGGCGGAAGGTCAAAGAGCATCCAGGTGATGCTCTTTGTATTTTCAGTATAAATTCACAAGTTTAATTTTATCAAGCCTAATGAGTTTTTGAAAATTCTCGTCATTGATATTCTTTTTTAGATAATCGTGAGCTGTACCAACAATAATGTCCGCAATCTGAATCATATTTGATTTTTTGGAATCTTTATAATCAAAAGCCACGATTTTAATGTCGCGCATATTCTTTCTAAAATAAGTTTTAGCCTCGCGCTTATACGAATTACCGGCCTCTCCGTCGATAGATATACCAACATTGCCGTCGATATTATGCAATCTTATCGTTTTTAAGATGGTCTCATTGTATAGTGTGCGGGGCTTCATGGGTTTAATTTTTGTACGGTCGACAACCCCAACATAGGCCACAAAATCACAATCTTTCAACATTTTCAGAAAGGCTACTCGCTCGGTTTTTGAAATACTGTGAGATTTAAATTCGCGTGTTTCGCGCCAGTTGAGTCTCTCTCGTAGGTCATTCATTTTATGTTCAATATCTATGATCGTAGTATAGTTTTTAACCAGCACCGCGGCTATCAAAAAATAATTAGACATGCCAGTGTTTTGCTTAAAACCGGTATTTCCAGAATCGTCAACAAAGATGGAACTATACTCTTGGACCTCCTTCATGGAAATAATAATATCAAGTTATGAAAAACTATGCAAGCTTAAGTAAAAACTAAAGTTCGAAATTGATATATTTACTTTCGGAATAATCATAGGGGACAGGGAGAGAATTGCCATTCGCCATCTCATGGGTAATTGCATCGGCTTGGATTTTCCAGCCATTTTTACCATCGGGAACTACAAGTCCGCCCCAAAGTTTAAGATCTCGATGTTTCCTTATGTATTCTTGCAATGCGTCGGCTTTTTGTTTTGCGTTTTTATCACTTGCGGTGAATCTGGATTTCGTATCAAAGATCCCAATCGTTCCATCGACAATTTTCACAATATACTCAGGGGATTAGTCGAGCGAGGAATTATTTGAAAAAAGATGTGATGATAAAAGAATTATATGTAATTAAGAGGAATAGAAAAATTCAACGATTAAAATAAAAAGAAGATTCTGCACTTGCGTTACCACGCTGCTCGAATCTTCGATAATCAAATTATACCAAAAAATGTAAAAATATTCAATAGCTAAGATTTTTAATGGCGTTGTTTGGCGGCTTTTTATTTCCCCAAAATATGTTATAATTAACAGATAATGGACACGGAAAAAATTCGGAATTTTTGTATTATTGCGCATATCGACCACGGAAAATCGACCTTGGCCGACCGCATGATGGAGCTCACCGGCACCGTTGAAAAACGGGAAATGAAATCGCAACTTCTCGATTCGATGGACCTCGAGCGCGAAAAGGGAATTACGATTAAACTCACCCCTGTCCAAATGCACTACAAAGGTTACGAATTAAACCTGATCGACACTCCTGGTCACGTCGATTTTAGTTACGAAGTTAGCCGTAGTCTCCAGGCTGTCGAATCCGCAATTCTCGTCGTCGACGCCACTCAGGGAATTCAAGCACAAACGCTTTCAAACGTCTATCTTGCCCTCGAACAAGATCTCGAAATCGTCCCTGTGATTAACAAAGTCGACCTCCCCGCTGCCGATGTTGAAAAAGTTTCCGCTGAAATTATTAATCTCTTGGGGTGCAAAAAAGAAGATATTATCTCTGTTTCTGCAAAAACCGGTATGAACGTCGATAAAGTTCTCGACGCAATTATTGAAAAATGCCCCGCCCCTCGAGGTGGTAAAAACGCTCATGTAGCCCCTCAATCTAATACTAACAGTCCCAAGTCCGCTAACGCTCGCGAAAACTCCACCCGCGCCCTCATTTTCGACTCCTATTTCGACGACTATCGCGGCGTCGTTCTCTATATTCGTGTTGTCGACGGCGAAATCCCTAAAAATTCCGACATCTATATGATGGCAAACGAAACTACTGGTGAAGCTCTCGAAGTCGGCACTTTAACTCCGAAAATGCAACCACAACCAACATTAAAAGAGGGCGAAATCGGTTACATCGTCACAAACTTAAAATCGACAAGAGAAGCTAAAGTTGGCGACACAGTTACGCTTAAAAAATCTCCGGCTAAAACTCCACTCCCGGGCTACAAAAATGTTCTCCCGTTCGTTTACGCTGGCTTTTTCCCAGTTAGCAACGACCAATATAAAGACCTCAAGGACGCCGTCGAGAAACTCGCTCTTTCCGACTCTGCTTTGAAATTTGCCCCTGAAAACTCTCCAGTTCTCGGCTTTGGTCTCCGCATTGGCTTTCTCGGTCTTCTTCATATGGATATCATCCGCGAGCGTCTCGAGCGCGAGTTCGACCTCGATCTTGTAATTACTAATCCGAGCACAAACTACGAGGTTCTTCTCCAAAACGGCGAAATTGTTGAGATAAAATCCGCTGCCGACCTTCCTGATCTCTCCGACATTCTCGAAATCCGCGAGCCTTGGGTCAAGGGCGAAATTATTTTACCAGAGAATATGATTGGTCCAGTTTTAAATCTGATTAACGAAAAACGTGGCCACCAAACTAATATTTCTTACATCGAGGACCGCGCCGTGATCGACTTCGAGGCTCCGATGGCGAATCTCCTGACAGATTTTTACGACCAGCTCAAATCCGCAACCTCTGGTTACGCGAGCTTTAATTATGAGCTTAACGGTTACAAAACCGAAGACCTCGTCAAAGTCGATTTTCTCGTTGCTGGTGAAAAAATCGACGCGCTCGCTGTTATGTGTCACCGTTCCGAGGCGGACACCATTGGTCGCGAGACTACTAAAAAACTTAAAGAAGTTATTCCGCGCCAAAATTTCGAAGTTGCCCTCCAGGCCGCCATTGGTGCCCGCATTATCGCTCGTGAAACTATTGGCGCCTACCGTAAAGACGTCCTTGTTAAAATCCACACTGGCGACCGCGACCGCAAAGCAAAACTTCTTGAAAAACAGAAACGTGGCAAGGCTCGCATGAAACGTTTTGGCAAAATCGACATCCCGAGCGAAGCGTTTACGGTGATGCTGAAACGCAATTAGCACTCTTGCAAAACGAGTGCTAAAGTGCTAAAATTGACGTATGAACATTACTGAGCGCGAAAAACAAATCCTCTTCACGATCATCGAGGAGTATTCCGAGACGGCGAGTCCGATCGGCTCTGTTACTCTTGCGAAACTTTTTGACGTCTCTTCTGCTACGATTCGCGCCGAGATGAATAAGCTCGAGGAACTTGGGCTTCTAACTCAGCCTCACACTTCCGCTGGCCGTGTCCCGACCGACGCTGGTTATCGTCTCTATGTCAACTCTTTAATGGCTAAGCCGGAAACTGAACAAACTGATTTTTCTGAGAACGAAGACTTTTTTGAGGATAAAACCGATATTAAGACCCGCCCCGACACTTTTCATAACGACACGTTTGGTAGTATCAAAAACGGACCGCGCACGATTTATGATTACGAACGCGAGTTTCAGCCAAATCATCTCCTCGGTTCTGGCAAAAACTCTCGCGCTCTCGAGATTCGCATCATGTCTCACGCCTCTGCCGACGCCGCGATCAAATCCGCCGTCGATATACTCGTCGATATGACCGGCAACCTCGGTCTCGGGACAATCGGCAATCAACTCTATCTCTCTGGCATCTCTCGCCTCTTCGCCCAGCCTGAATTTATGGATAATTCTCGGATTCAATCTGTCGCGAAACTTCTCGACCAGCTCGAGCCTTGGCTCAGGGAAGCGAAGCCTGGCGAACCACTCAATATTTACATCGGCGCCGAAAATCCGATCGGCAAAAATTCCGGCGTCTCTTTGATTATTAGTAAATTCAGAAGTCCTTATTCGGACAGAAGCTACATCGGTGTCCTCGGTCCGACTCGCCAGAATTACGCTCGTGTGATGTCGCTCGTGAAACAGGCTGGAAATATTTTGGAAACTTTAGTTTTATAGGAGGAATATGTTTAAAAAAGAATCATCAAACGAACCACAAAACGACAACGCACCAAAAACAAGACTTACAGAGGTAGAAAGCCTAAAAAATCAGCTCGCTGAAACCGCCGAGAAAGCTCTCGATGCGGAGGATAAATATAAGCGTGCTTTGGCTGATTTTGTGAATTTTAAAAACCAAAACGATGCCCAGCTTGATCACGCGAAAAAACTCGCTAAAGATTCAACAATTTTAAAAATTATCCCTCTAATCGACGACATTAAACGCGCGATTAAAGCGAATCCAGAGACTCTGAAGCCAGTTGAGAAAACCCTCGAAAAAGCCATGAAAGATTTGAGCCTCGAGGAAATTGATGCAAGTGAAAATGTCGATTTTAACCCTGATCTTCATGAAGCGATTTCAATGGAAGACGGCGAAGGTGAAAAAGAGGTCATCGCCGAAGAACTTCGCCCGGGCTACAAATACGAGGGGAAAGTCTTAAGACCGGCGATGGTTCGGGTTAAACACGCCTAAATCTCAAAAGTCGGTAAAACACTTGTGATAATCTATAAAATCTGCCATCTTTTTCTATGCTTATGCTTGAAATTCTCAGAAAAATGTGATAGAATTCCTTTTATGTCCTCACAGGGAGGGCAAATCGATCTTTGAGAAAGCGAGGAAGTAGTATGACTGTTAACGACCGCTGGGGACAGCAGGGGTGCTTGGTCACCTACGAGACGAAGGATGGAAACTACACCGTGGAGTTGCGTTCGCGCAACAACACCCACAAGGGGGAGCCTCTCTATAAGGTTTGGGTCTACCGCCACGACGGTACCTACGCGACCCCCTGTTTCCAGATCAGCTTCAAGCCGGACGAGCACGGTATTCTCAAGAAGAAGTACCGTGGCTATGGTCGCGACAAGGGGATTGACCCCGTGAATCCGCGTCTCTGTGATATCAGCGTCCCGCCTCATGTCACACGCGAGGCTCAGTGGGCCTGGAAGCGCCTGCTCGTTAAGGAGTACGGCGAGTCTGTCCTGGTCCAAATGCGTCACGATTTCATCGTCAGCCATGGTGGCAAGGTCGGGGACGATAACGATTTTATCGCCCGTCCCGCTCCGGATCGCCCTGTCGCCGTTCGCGTCTAAGGTGGTGACATAGTTGTCTCCCACCGTCTTCACCTACAACCGCTCAAGAGGTCCTCCTCTTGTTATCTGATTTGTTGCCCGTGTGGCACACGCTCTTTATAGGTCTCGGAACTCATTTGTTTCGGGACTAATTTTTTGCTCGAAAAAATCGCATCTCTCGATATTTATCTTCGCCTCCCCTACATTCCGCTTATGCCTGATTTTTATTTCCTAAAATCCACATTTTATGTTAAAATACTAACAATTATGAATATTGCACCACTTAGTAACCCTAAAGATTTTGTTCCACAAGACCCGATTGTCCCCGAGCAGCCGCAGCAGGCGCCAGGGAAAATCGACTATATCAAAAAGTGGCTCGGTACTGGCAGTATTAATATTTTTGGCCTGCCGATGAGCGGAAAAGATACAGTCGGCCAACGTCTCGCCGAGGCGCTTGGTGCCGTTTTCTTGAGTTCTGGTTTAATTTTACGCACTGTTGAAGAGCAAACAAAAGAAAAATTAACCGAGAGTGGACAACTGACTCCGACCGACCGTTTTCGTGAGATTGTTTTACCATATTTCTCAAGCCCAGAATTGAACGGCAAGTCGCTTGTGCTTTCGAGTATTGGGCGCTGGTACGGGGAGGAAGACGCCGTAATGGAAGCGGCGGAGAATGGCAATCATGAAATTAAAGCTGTAATTTCTCTCGATATTTCCGAACAAGATGTTCGCGACCGCTGGCAATCCGCTAAAGTTTTGAACGATCGTGGTGGTCGAACCGACGACGAACGTCCAGAAGTTTTTGAAACTCGTCTCAATGAATTTAAAGATAAAACTTTACCAGTTTTAACACATTATAACTCATTAAATAAGCTTGTGCGTGTTAAAGCTGACGCTACTCGCGACGCCGTTTTTGAGAGTACAATCGACGCGCTTTATGATTTTGCGATGAGGGATTTAGTTGCGCAAGAGCAGGCTCGCCAAGCCGATGCTGCCCTTGCGAACGGACATAATGGCAACCGCCGGTAGGGCATAGTACAATTCATTCTGAATAGGATTATTTGAGGAATTTATGAGTAGCGGAGCGAGACGTACTTATTGGTACGTTGAGCGAGCAACGGAGTAAATAACGAAGAAGAATTCATTCAGAATGGATTGTGTATGGTATAATAGGGATATGGTAAGAGTTTATACTACCCCAACTTGCGCCTACTGCCACGCTCTGATGAACTGGCTTGACGAAGAGGGAATTGAATTTGAGGAGCACGACGCTTTTGAGCGTGAGGATATTACTGGAGTGCCAGTTACCGATATCGACACGAAAGACGGTCCAGTCGAAATTCTCGGGTTCGACCGTCTCGCGATAAAAGAGGCTCTCAGGAATGCCGAATAAGCAATTAATACCCCAAGAATTGGACGGTGAGTCCCTTGAAAAAACGCAAAAATCGGCGACGAAACCGGTTTTGCTTTTTATTCACGGATTTCGCGGCAATCATCTCGGTCTCGAGGATGTTGTCAAGAAATTTAAACAAGCTGGCTACCGCTGTTATTCACCCGACATCCCGCCCGCGAGTAATACTCTCGATGAAGAAATTCCAGAACTGACTGATTTTTCTTCAGACGGCTACGCCGATTGGCTAAAAAAATATATCGAGGATAAACACCTAAAATCTCCAGTTTTAATCGGTCATTCTATGGGTTCGATTATCTCCGCCGCCACCGCCGAAAAATACCCTGAACTTATCTCGAACAAAATCTTTTTCATCTCCCCGATTTGTGTTGCTCCTCCTCGTTTCATTCGCCACGCTGTACCTTTAGTTCGCTACACTCCGGCGAAAGTCGTCGACGTGGTCACCACGAACTATCTTCTTGTTCGACGTAAGTCCTATAAAAACATTTTGCAAACCGTTCATGCTTGTTCCGAAAAATTCACCAGCTACGAAGACGAAGAAAAAGCCGCAATTTTTAGTATTAGCTATGCTATTTCAGCCTTTAATTTTGAAAAAGATTGTCATTTTATCGCCGGCGAATCAGATCGTCTGAATTCTAAACGTCAGGTGCGAAAGATTGCAAAACAATTTAACGGAACTACGGATTTTCTCCCTAAAACTGGTCATCTTGTCAATTTCGAAAACCCAGACTTGCTTTTCGAAACGATTAAAAAATATCTTTAAATCCTTAATATGAAATTAATCTCCGCACAATACTATATAAAACAATCTTCATAAATTCTCCTAACCTTAAAATCTTAAAATTTTAAGGTTAATTTTAGTCTACCTAATTATAATTATTGTATTATAATTAATTTAGCATAAGGAGTTTTTATGAATCGAACAACGAAAAATATAATCTCAAGCGTTGCACTCGTAGCCTTACTCGGTGCGAACGTGGGGAGTATTGTTTACCTTAAAAATAATTCAGACCTGTTTGATAAAACCGCGGCGACAACTTCGCAGAATATGGGCCCCGGCGGGATGCAGGGTGGTGGTTTCCAAGGCGGAATGGAGATGCCTGGCGACATGGATTCAAGTTCAGACTCGGACTCGGACTCTTCGAATTTTCAACGTGGTCCGCGTGGCATGAGACAAACTTCCGGCTCAACCAGCACCTCTGACACTACGACTAATGTCACTACTGAAACTGCTAATGCTCCAACTGGTACTCCTCCGGATATGCAAAACGGTCAGACTGGTACGCCGCCAGAAATGCCAGATGGCGAAGCTCCAGAGATGTCTGACGGAGAAATGCCAACCCCGCCGACCGACTCCGATGGTACTGCTCCGACCGATTCCAACGGCACCGCTCCGACAAAACCAGATGACACTACCGCTCCGCAAGACGTCGCAACGGAAACTACGAATGCCGAGACCTCAAAATCCGTTGAAGCTGGCGATATTCTCGAGAATCTCGCCGTTATCAGCCTCGGTCTCGAAGCAACTCTATTCGGTTTAATTCTCGTCTACCTTTTCCTCTCAAACTTCAATCAAAAATCTCTCGCCGAAACTTTCGGCACATCGACAAAAACCACTATCTATATTCTCAGTTCACTAATCGTGGTTATCTGTGCAGTCTTAGTTGACGCTCTCGTGCTCGCACTATAAAACACCTGAAAATTGAGTAAAAAGTCGCTCTAAACGGGGGCGACTTTTTGCAGATTGTTGTAATATTTACAATCCACTCGCCCCTGTTGTTTCTCTATGAATACTGCATTTTGCTTATGGTTGCATCTGCAAAAAACTCTGCTACAATGAATCTATAACTTCTTCAAAGCTCCAATCGTTAAATAATATTAACGACAAAAGGAGTCTTATGGGAAAAATCTTTTCTCGAAAAACATTAATTTTTACTACATTTATAGCAGCGGTCATAGGTATCTTTATTAGTATAACCGCTTTTGCAACAACGGAACCCGGTGCACAAAAATTTGAAGCAGTCACGGGTACGACCTGCCCCGATCTTGAGTTGATTTTTGCTCGCGGCAGCGGGCAGGGTCTAAACGACGGCGATTATCAGTCTTTTAAAACTAATATCGAGCGCGCTTTTAGCTATGATATTCCAGGTATCAGGGTGCATTTTTATGAACTCGGCTCCGAAACTCAGGATAGCCATCGTTATCCCGCCGTGGGGCTGTCTGGCTTTAAGACAATACTTGGGGCTTATGTCAGCGCAGGTGATTCTTATGCTTATGGCAAATCGGTGAAAGAGGGCGCGTTGGAGCTCGCGTCTTATGCCAATACTGTAATAAAAACTTGTCCAGAAACCAAAATCGCCATTGCTGGCTATTCTCAGGGTGCTCAAGTTGTCGACATGGGCGAGCGAAAACTCAAAAATATGGACAATATTATATATACCGCTACTTTCGGCGACCCTAAAGTCTATTTTCCTGAGGGGAAAGACGCTACAAAAAATGCTTGCCAAGGGAAGAATCTTAGCACTTATCGCGTTTATGCTCCGGATTGTTTTGTCGACGAGGGGATTCTCGGTGCACTGAAACCCTATATTATCGAGGGGCAATACGGCAGACTCGGCACCTGGTGCAATGACGCTGATATGATTTGCGGTTCGTGGTTCAATATTTCTCCGAGTGGCGACGGTGTGGCAGCCAATCTGTTTCGCGGACATACGACATATTCAGAATTCGGATATCCGATGCTTGCTAATATTATTTCCGAACGTATGATGAAAATTCTCAAGAACACTTACGTCGAACCCGAGCCGACGAGCGACTCTGAAAAAACTGACGATAACACAAATAGTGACTCTGTAATTCCTGGCGGTAGTATCTCCGACTCCGATAATTCTCAAGACGAAATTCCATATTTCGGTATTCCAGGGTTAAGACACGCAGTCTCGCGCCTGACGGTGGATGCAACTTTTTCAAAAACCTATGAGCTTGGCGAGGGGTATCATGCGATATATATTAATGAAGTTTTCTTAGGTGTGACGGACCAAACAAAAATTACGATTACAGATTTACAAACAGATGTTGAAAATGAGATAAAAATAGCAAGAATTAATTCAGACGGCCGAGCAAGCGTCGAGATTTCAGAAGTTATTCCAGCTGGTCTCGTTACTGAAGATTATATCAACCAGAATAAAACTATTATTTCCTCAGTCTCTTCTGTTTTAAAAGGTGTCTCAATTGATGAAAGCATCCCAAGTGATCAATTAGACGACGCTTCGACTGATGCCGAGCAAGATGACGAATCCTTGCCAGACATCTCAAATTTATTAGTCCCAGACTGTGGCAGGGTAAGGTAAAATCTATATAGAGAGGAAGGTTAAGATGAAAATCATCGAGCTGGTTTCGACGAGAGATGATAATGGTCGCCAAACTCGCATTTATAAACAAAAAGTTCAGGCGCACCGTGGTCATGTTGTGCCACTTTCGCGGCCACTTCCGCATCTTCTCGCGTGTCATAACAGACCTTCTGTTGTTCGCCCACCCAGCACAGCTTCGGTTGCCACGCTCCCATTTTCGATAAATTCATTTTCACGCAGACTATTTTAACATAAAATCGGACAAAAGGCGAATTATAGGGTTAATACGGCTCGTTCGGGTTGACATACGCCTAAAAACACCTTAAAATAATAAGGTCCAAGATTAGTGTAAACAAAAATGAATATTGAAAAACAGGATAAAACTCGTTCAAAAATGGCCATTAGGCGAGATAAAAATCAAGAAAAACTCAGCAAAAGTAGCAGATTCATAGGAACTGAAAAGCGACTAATTAACGCACTCAAAAAATCGATTAAAAAGCACCGTTCGCTCGGATTAAAAGCTTGTTATGTCACTACTGAAAATCATATTCCGTCCTCGACTTTCTACGATCACTATAGTGATATGACAGATTTTGAGGTGAAAAACGAGAAAATTTTAGTGCGGGAATTTCGCAAAGAATTAAGCCGTTTTGAAAACGTAAATTTTACACTTTACGAGCTATTCCAATGCAGTCTGATTTTTTGGTGGAAGAAAAGAGAGTATGTTTCACTATTTTTAAGTACTAAAAATCTTACCACGCCAGCAATTCTTGTCGATGAGCTAAAGCCATTTTTGCGAAAAAGGTGGAACGACTATGGCGAGAAAAACAATCTCGAAATGTGGCGAATTTTTAGATTTTTGGTCTTTGCCGAACTTGCCAACTGGGCGGAAGAAAATTTTGATGATGAAACTCTTGCGACTCACGCGAAAAATCTCGAATATAAATTTATCAGTATCCCGAAATTTTACGCGAAACTAATGAAGTGATTCCAAAAATAACCACAATCGTGTTATAATATACTCATGTTGCAGGTGGGAAAAGAGATTCTGAAAAAACGTGTTCGCGCGGCGAATTATTTAACCGTTGCTCAGCTTTTTCTGCAAAAAAATTTCCTCCTCGAGGCGCCGCTTGAAAGTGACGATATTAAACCTCGTCTCCTCGGTCACTGGGGAACTTGCCCAGGGATTAATCTCGCTTACGCTTGCCTAAAAAATTTCTATCAAAACGATGAAAATTTCAGTTTTATCATCGGTCCGGGGCACGGTTTTCCTGCCCTAAATGCCAATCTTTTTATTGACGGCGAACTCGAAAAAGTCGACGACAGATTGCATCGCGACGAACGTGGCATTGAAACCCTTTGTAAGCTATTTTCTTGGCCGAGCGACGACGCTTTTCCGTCTCATGCGAGTCCCTTGACTCCGGGTGTGATTGTTGAGGGGGGCGAACTCGGTTACGCTCTCGCAACCGCTTATGGTTACGTGCTCGGACATAAAAATCGCACAGCCGCAGTTCTAATTGGTGACGGTGAATTTGAAACTGCTACCACTCTTGCGAGTCTAAACCTAAATAAAATTCTTTCTGGCAAAAACAATGGTAGAGTTCTTCCGATTTTACATCTCAACGGTTACAAAATTTCCGCCCCGACCATTGCCGGTCGTAAATCCGAAAGGGAATTAAACGAACTTCTCCGCGGTTTTGGCTTTACTCCACTCACTGTCCGTGGTGATAACCCCGACGCCGACGAAGCGATTGACTACGCTATCTCTGATTTTAATGTCGCCCTCGTTAAAGTCGAAGAACTTTTTAAATCCGGCGAACATCCGTTCATCATCATGAAAACCGACAAAGGTCTTACCGGTCCCGAAGTTGTTAACGACCAAAAAATCCGCGGCAATTTTCTTGCGCACCAAATTCCTCTTAAAAATCCAAAAATCGACGAAAGGGAATTAAGGCTTCTTGAAAATTGGCTAAAATCCTATCGCTTTGACGAACTTTTTGATAAAGAGAAAGGTTTTATCTATGTTTAAGTCTCCCGCTAAGGCTCTCGGCGAGCTCTTGAAAAACGAGATGTCCGTCAACTCCCATTTCTATCTCTTCAGTCCCGACGAAACCACTTCGAATAAACTCGACGCCGTTTACGACGAAACCGAGCGTGCTTGGTCGGATCTCAAAAAGCAGTCACAGGATCTCCCCGAGTCCGAATCCGGTCGTATCGTTGAGCTTCTCTCCGAAAACGTCCTCTTTGCCACCATGCTCGGTCACATTCTCTCTGGCGGGCCGGCGATGATGACGAGCTACGAATCATTTTTCACGATCATCACCAGTCAAATTATTCAACACCTAAAATTCCTCGAGCAGTCCGAGCAGGTTTCTTGGCGTCCGGAGTATCCGGCCGTTAATCTCCTTAGTACCTCCACTTGTTGGCGACAAGATCATAACGGCTTCTCTCACCAGTCCCCAGCTCTGATTTCTACTCTTCTTGATCGCCCGTCCGCGAATAACCACGAATCTGCGAATCTTACTCTCCCGACCGATTCTATCGAGCCGACCGACCTCACTCATATCCCTGGTGGGCATGCCAACTGTCTCTTCCCGGTCGACGCTGTGGCGATGAAAGAGGCTATGAGCTTTATGATGTCGAGTAAAAACGTTGTAAATCTCGTCACTTTTAATAAAACCGACGAGCCGGTCTGGATCGACGAAAATCACGCGAAGTTTCAGTACGAACACGGCGCCAGCATTTTTGGTTTTGCGAGCGACGGCGACACTTTTTATCTCGACTCGCCTGAGAATGATCGCTTCGATTTTATTTTCGTCGCCGCTGGAGATATTGCAACTCGCGAGGCTCTCTACGCCGTAAAAATCTTAAAACAAGACCTTCCTGATCTCAAAATCCGTTTTATAAACATCCTCGCTCTCACCCATAATGCAATCGGCACTACACATCACAAAATGTCTCAACAAATTTTTGACCAGTATTTCAGAACCTCCTCTATTATCGCAAATTTCCACGGTTATCCAGACACTCTGAAAAATGTCCTTGCAACCTATGTAAGCTCCGATCGTCTCTCCGTCCACGGTTTTCTCGAACAAGGCTCGACCACTACCCCGTTTGAAATGCTCACCAAAAACCACGCCAGTCGCTTCGATCTCGCTCTTGATGCTGTCTTGCGACTAAGGCAGTTTATTAACGACTCGGATGTGGTCCAGCTGGACAACGAAGGTCAATCGATTCGAACTGTCCGCTTCGATAAGACCGTCCTCGACAATCTCGCTGAAAAATATCGCTCCAAAATCGCCGAAAATCACGTTTATGCCGCCGAAACCGGTCTCGATCTCCCCGAGATTATCGATTTTAAGTGGTAAAAAGGCATCCTCCGAGGAGAACGCCTCTGTCTATGTCAGCTATAATATCTTTTCATTTTTTTAAAAAGGTGCTATAATATAGCCATAAGCTTCGGAGTCGAAGCCCATAAATCTTCAACTCCTCGGCAATTTTTCGAATTTCACTTAGCGAGTCTTTACGGGCTCGTTAAGTTTTTTCTCAGGTTTATCCCTCTTCCCGAATTCTAAATGAATCAGGTGAAGTTCCAGAGTAATACTCAAGTTCTTCCTTTCTCGAGAGGTTCTACGAGGACATATGGCTACCTCGCGTTTAATGAAGCCCTCGCCACCATCCTCAAGCTATTCCCGAATATCGACCATTTCAGGCCTTGAGATTTTTGGGTTCCATTTTAGCTTTTAACTAAACACCTGAAAAATTGTCAAATTGCCTGGGCATAAAATACACTACGCTCCATAAAATTGCAAGGAAAATCGCCAAAAATCCCTCAAAATCCGCCCAAAAGTGTTGTAAAAAATACATAAACAGAGGTGGCGGAAAGTTTATATGCTTAATTTGAATTTTTTGCTTGCATTTTCAAAAAACGTGATATAACGAAATAGATACCATCTAATACTACAAAAATTCGCTCGAATTTTGTAATATAGCATTTTATACACAACACGATTCGCTTACGACGAATCAAAAGGTAAAGTCAGCTTCACATGGTCAGACAGCCTTTTGGTTCTCAAGAGCGAAAGTGTTGGATGGTATCAGCCATGTGGGGCTGATTTTGTTTTGGTTGGTCTCCGTGGTTTAGATAATAAATCAAGGAGGTAAAATGCGAAAACGCGAAAAACAAGGGGCTGGAAGTGGGCTGTCGTCCAGAGCCTTGAAATTATCAACCAGCCAAAAAATATTATATGGCTCAATCGTCGGTCTTACCGCGTTTAGCGTGTCGGCTCTAATCGCAACTTCTGTTTCTCGTACCGACTCCGAAGCCGCCACCTCTCATATTGGCGCCGAGCTCGAATCCACTGGTTATTATCTCACGGTTACATCTCCGGATGAACTGACAATTCCAACCCTCCAGACTACCGAAGACGGAGTAGAACAAACTGTTTCTGGCGTGGTAAATGTCACTACTAATACTAACGGCTATGGTTTATATCTTGCTTCTACAAGTACTACCGACCCAAGCCTTATCCACGAGTCTAATTCTTCCGTTAAAATCCCCACTACTACCGCCACAGACGGAAGCTTAAGTATGAACTCTTGGGGTTTCTCCATGACGGGAGAAAACGAAGCTCATAATTTCAAACCAATCCCAGTCTCAGGAAATGATGTAGAAATCGCAAAAGTCGACCCAAG
>Ga0181612_102616_pt1 | contig 16881 bp, 7 predicted proteins | sample HoacroProtozoa21_FD_119630 | JGI IMG/M metagenome (GOLD analysis project Ga0181612, IMG submission 119630) | Hoatzin crop microbial communities from Cojedes, Venezuel. Combined Assembly of Gp0051906, Gp0051904, Gp0051908
CTGAATGTGGTCCTGTGCAGCCTGCTCTGGGTGACCCTGCTTCGGTAGGGGGTTGGACTGGGTGACCCACAGAGGTCCCTTCCAACCCCTTCCATTCTGTGATTCTGTGATTCTATGGGCCCGCGCTGGGGTGACCCTCATCAGAGATCTTAGCGAGCTGGGGGAGACTGGTTAAATGAAGCACGAACAGAAGAAGGTGCCATGGCCGATTTACTCCCTCTGACCCACATTCTGCAGGCTCCTGCCTGCCTCAGGACTGTCTCTATAGGCGACAGTCATGACTTTTCCTGCTCTGTGTCACGCGCTGCGGTGCTCACCCCTGGGGAGATGCTGCTCTGTGGCAGCACTGTTGCACGTCCACCGTGCAGGTGAAAATCCAGAGATTGGGTTCACAAGCGGTGGCTCCTGCTACCATGTATCAGGCAAGAGGAAACCTGTCGCCCAACTCGGGCACTCCAGCGCTTCTCTGCCGATTTCCAGGGAAAGGAGAGGAGGAGACACCTCCTACCACATTGTCTGGGGCGCTGCCTCCCTTTCTGTGGGCTGAGCTCCAGTACTTGTTTTGCAGCACGCCACATGGAATTTTATCACCTTCAACAATGAAATCTGTCACCTTCAAGCTGCTTTATTGTAAGCTGGGGACTTTTGCCCTGTCCGCTGTAACCCGGCGCTGGGCTCCTGCCACACAGCATCGCATTCCTCCCCACACCATCGCTAACATCTATTGATTGGGCTCCTCGCTGCAACCAACGGTGTTAACTTTAGGGACCACATTTGTATGTGTTTTTTCACCAGGATCAGATCGTTAATTGATCTTCGTTCTTTCTCTTTGCCTTCCTTCTGTCTCGTGTGCATCTCAATCCCCTTCCTCACCTCCCCTCCCTGCCCCACTCCAGTTTGGAGACTAAAAGCCAATCAGACATGCACTATCGCCAGTGTTCAGGAGGTGATCTGGTATTTAAAGAAGTACACATACATGTTTTAAATGATGGTATCTTCGTGTTCTGTCAGTTATAAAAACACGCACGTTTGAATCAGACTAACTGGCATATCTTCTCTTTGAGAAAGCATTTTAGTAATGAACTCAGGAATGGTACCTCTGCAGCAGACAGGGCTGTGATGGCACAGCTCTTCAAGTGTGGTGTTGTGAGAGGCTCTTTTCTGGACAGTTCGGGAATGCTGGTATGGCAGGGTGAGATCAATCAACTTTATTAATCTGCTTTTATTGTATGCTAAGATCAGAATACTTTTGCTTGCTGCTTTTCTGTAGCTTCTACTGCAGATGCTTTTTTGTTTCAGGGCATAAGTCGTTTCCTCTGAAATGCAGTTATGGACATTTGCGTACACATTTGTATGGGCTAGTTAAAAACTTATCAGAGTCTTACCAGAGTTGCTTTTCTGCAACAATCACTATACAGCAAAATGGTTATTACTTTTTGGAAACGTCCATTTTGTTGCAGAAATCTGAACTTTTGTAAAATCATTTACTCAGATCTTTGGAGTTTAGATTTTCAATGAATAATCAATATTTGAGACAAAAGATTTAAACAGAAAAAAGGTGTTCATTGAAGTTTCTCCACAGGAAAAAATCTATAACATATTGTTAAATATAAAGAGGCTTAAATCTTGAGTTTCATCATGCCACAGCTTATAATAGCTCTTCAGAAGCCTTCAGGAGGTTTTTTCGTTAAACAAAGTGTTGCATTCCTCCTGCTGCATTCATTGCAGGCAGCATATTAGAAGGTGCCTGTGCCCGGCAGTTCTGGCCTGGAGGGTTGTGCTCATCTGTCTCCGTCACAGCTGCGCATCATTTTGTAAGCAATGGAAATATTTCTTTCCAAAGTGGATGCATAAGGGATGACAGCAACATCAGAGGTGTGAGGAGCGACGAAGGGGGAAGTGCATTTCCTTGGTGGCATTTTTGCACACCTGCCTCCTGAGCATCTGAGCAGTCAGACAGGGAGGTCTCTGGTGATGAAGGGTGTAGCTGATGATAGGTGCAGTTCTTCCCCCAAGTCTCCCTCTAGCCACTGGTCTTAACCCTGACCTGTGAGAAGTCCTCTCTCTCAGCTGCCTCTGCACCATTGCTTATGCACCAGGGACATTTTAGGAAATTATAGTGGTCTCTATGGCTGGGAATACAAGGTGGGGACATTTAGGAAATTACAGTGGTCTCTAGGGCTGGGAATACAAGGTTTTCCAGCACCACCAGCAAGGAGCTGGGGGAAAAAATCTCATTACTCTGTGTCCCTTCAATTGTTGGATTTGCCAGCAGTGGAACTTGCAGGCCAGTGCTCCAAAGCGTTGCTTCGGCAGCCAGGCAGAGTTGGAATGAAGAAGTGCTTTAGTCATGTTTTCATTCCCTGTGGCCAAGTTCCAATATCCAAAATGGGATTACCAGAAGTGAAATGCAGTTGAGTTTCACCTCTGCCAACCTTCAGCAGCTGCTGTTCCAGCCCTGGGTCCCTGGAGAGCTTTGGGGATGCACCTCCGTGCTGATGTGTCAGTCTGATATTCCTGTCGTGAGCCTGTGCTACGCCAAGACTGCCAACTAACAGACCCAACCGTAGCGATTTTGTGACAAGCCGATGGAAACCTTTCCTCCAGCACATACAAATATGTTTTGCAAGGCAAAAATAAGCAGTAATGCAAACATCGTACTCTTTTTCCTTTCTTTTTTTTCCCTTTGCTTCAGGAAAACAGGAAGAGGCGAGAAAGGATTGACGCTTCATCCCACCGAGGGCTTTTTCTAAGATGCCTGCTGGGAACGCTTGCTGTAGGTTTCTCTTTAGGTAGTAGCTCTTTTGATTTTCTCACTGCCTTGCAAGTCATACTGAGGTGCCTGGAGAAGGATTTGCTGATTGCTTATGAAATCCATTCTCCCTTGAGGATCTGCTCTTTCCATCTTGATAAACTTTAAATTCTTGCTTTCTAATACAACTGTGTTTTATGCCTTTATGAGGGGTTTGTGACTGATGTTCACCTGCGCTTGCAGGAGACCGGTAACCTCATTTCATTTTTGACAGAACATTGGAACAAACGCTCTATATCCTTGTCCCTTCTTGGTCGTGTATAAATGAAAGAGAAAGTAAAGTGGATGTAATCTGTCCAGATCTGCCAGTCTGGCTCGCTTGTACTCTCTCACTATATTGCTAAACTTCTGACACTCTTTCTGTCCAGCGTGGCATATGGGCACCTGTTTAAAGGACACGGTCAGCTTATTTGTGATACCGTTCTGTTATCTTGTTTTTATTCTTGGTTCGATACACTAACGTCTGGGATATTTGGAAGTAGCTGCTGTAACTTGGCGTGGGAGTAGATTGATTAAATATTACCTCACAGAGTCAATGCAAATTTATGGCAGATAAGACTTGGACCCCAAATGCCTTTTTTAACCCATTACTGTCTTTTATTCCAACTCCATTCCCTCTACTCTTTCTTTCTGATCTATTTCCAGCAGTTTTGAGATGAACATGGCTCCTGTTTTGTGCCTAGACTGACCTTGTCTGTGATACCTGAACAGTTTCTACATGGCCAGTAAAAAGATCTCGCACATATGTGCAGGTATATAGGCACACACATATGTACCTACCACTGGTGAAGGATTTGTCAGTATAAGGAATCCTGGAGGAAAAACGTCCACAATGATGAATTCACAGAAAATACACAAAATACTATACCCTGGTAGCCAAATAATATCGTTCACCAAACTGTGACATTGTTCTCATAGAGCAAATGTAATTTCGTTTAAAAAATCCATTTTCTTTCCTTAGGAGAAAGGACATTTAGAGCACTGTACTGAAAGGGAGAAGGTAGAAGAATCTGTGAGCATGCCCTGCTTTCGGTGCTGTTATGCTGATTCTAAACACAGGCTTGGTTATTTCTTACATATATTTATTTCTTACGTATATTTATTTTCCTCTCTGCTTTTTTGCTTTGAAATATCTGCTTGCACTCTGAATGAAGAACAGCAGAGAGATCAGGAAAGTGGCTTAAGAATTCGGTGGGCTGTAAGCTATTTGGATTTAAAATAGTGCCTGGGAGAGAGCTTTTTACATTGCCTTGCTAAACAATCCTCCTTCTGTCACCGTCTGAGGTTGCCATCCTTTGTTTGTCATGATGTCACCTTCCCTCTAATTCTCCAGAGCCTTCAAGGAAAGGAAAAGAAGGAGGAATGAGGCTTCTTTTCTATTTCTTTTTTAAATCCCCCCAAGTCCTGTTTTAAAAAAAGACCACCTTATGGGCCATCTGCCTTTGTTTTAGTTGTGCTTCTTGGCTTTGTTTCTTCATCATTTCCCGCTCTTTACCCTTTTGCAGGGCACGGTTAGCACTCGGGAGGCAGCTCAGCATCCCTGGCCTTGTCTGCAGCACTTGTAGCATCAGAGCCTGCCTGTCTGACTATGGCCAGAGCCATCTCCACCGCCTGCAGAATTTTTTTTAATTCCCTCTCCCAGGATCTGCAAGAGCAAAGCTGTGGCTGGTCTGCTGGGGGAGTACGATTCCAGCAGCAAGGCAGAACAAGCCAGGCACCCCGTGGCTTGCCCCTGCTGCTTCCGGGCGAAGGCGGGCAGGTGGCGGGGGGATCGCTGTCCCAGGCCTCCGATGCCTGCTCTCCGCGCCGCCAACGAGCGAGCAGGTGGCAGGGAGGGTCCCATCACGCTCGGGTTCTCTGCAGACGTGGAGACAGGCGGGAGGTGTCCCATGCTACAGGCTGACGGCTCGTCCTTTTGCCGGTGGTTTGCAGCAAATTGAGGAGAGGTCTACTGCAAATGGACAGCTCTCCCAGACAGACTCAGCGCCGCGCATGCCGGGGCTGGTGAGGCAGCCGAGGGGCCCCAGCACCTTTTTGTCGTGAACCCTGGATCCACTTGAGCTGTGAGCAGGACCCCCGTGCCGCCCTTCGCTGCAGCATCCTGCAAAGAGAGTCTGCCCGCAGGACACGCAGGCATGGCTTCTGGAGCATTTCTAAGGCCATTTTTGTTAGGAAATTCCTGTAGTTATTGCTTTTGCTGACCTAAGCTGGCTATATCTTTTCCAAATGTTTCTGACGTTTCTCACAGAGTAATCTATTAATGTCGCAGACAAGGATTCTGCTGACTTCAGTTTGGCTTCTGTTTCCCATTGGATGGGCTCCTCTCTTTATGGGGGAATGCCTCAAGCCAAAAAGAGAGGGAAAAAAACCAGCCCCTGAGCTAACTGAAAACAGGCCCAAAGGGAAGCGCTTTCAAGCCGCATTGCCTCTCACTGGCTGGCTTCTGTTCTGTGCTTGGGGACGTGCCAGACTTTAGTGCCTCCGTGCTTTTGATTCCTGTTTATTCCCGGCAACATGATTGTCTATAATTATATATAATCTCCCTCTTGTTTACTCTTCTTTCTCTGGGTCTGAACGCAAGCTCGGTGGAAACTCTCTGCTCAGTCTGCCAAGGCTCCAGCTCCAAACTGCTTCTCGGTATCCTCCACTTTCTTTCACCAAAGTAACAAAGACGTTTGATTTCCTCCCACCCCTTCTCCGCGCGCCCCAGTGCGCTCCCCATCCCCCTCGCTGGCACTGGGGTTATTTATACAGAATGTGGAAACAATTTGCAGGAAAGAGAACAATGTAACCCAGAGTGAGGGAAGGGAGACAAGTTTATTGTGCATGCTTACAGCCCCAGAAGTGAAATGCTGCTTTTTCGGGGGGAAGGAGTGGACTGTTTTCCTTTCTTTCTGCTCCTCTCTTTCAAGGACTCACTGAACTACTTTACGTCTTGCCAGAGTCGGTTCCAAACCAGAGCAACCAGATCTGATTGCATGTTTTGGAGGGAGTTCAGGCTGGATCCCTCCCTGCATCACAGCTCGATGAGGCAGTATCTGTGTGTTTAATCCTCTTGGAGGTTTTGCTCTCGGATCATTTCTGCTCCTGGATTAGCATTAATGAAGAGCATGTGTGCTTGAGAGGTCCTGATCCAGGCTGAGAGCTGCAGCATTGCTAAAGGCACAGTTTTCTGCCTGGGTGTATACGTAGCTATTCCGAGGAACAGCTAGGCTGAAAGAGAAGATTCCTTGGGAGTGAACGAGACAGGAGCTTTTTGCAAAGTCCAATTTCAGTCTTTCTCCCCTCACCCACTTAGCATTTTCAGAACATCTCAGCACCTTGCTAACACCAATGTGAGTGTCTTCGTGAATCAAGCAGTTTGCTTTAGTGCCCACCAAAGAGCTGAGCTCTGCTGGAGCTTGGGAACGAAGCACTTGCAGTTCTCAGAGGTACAGGGTGTAAGCCATGGAAAGCTGAGCCAGCATTTGATTCAGTACCACTGAACGGGTCTGAGGTCTTCAGATCTCCCTCTGTGCTGGGCTTGGTTACCGTGAAGTCCTCAAAAAGAAGTAGTCCAAGCCCACACATTTTTTGGAGAAGCGATATTGGTGTTGCAGGGGCAAGGAAATGTTCTCCACAGCTTGCACCTCCGAGCAGAGTGGCTGCCTTGGCAAGCTCCTCTCCTCCTGGGAGCTTGCAGCCTGCTTTCTCAACAGCCTCAAGATTTGGGATGTGATCTGTGCAAGTTGTGCTGAGCTGGTAGGGCAGAGCCAGGAAGCTGCCAACTGGGACATCATGTTCCTCTCTAAACTGGGCGAATTTCTGGCCATGAACTGGTGCAACAAATAAACTGTGATCCGATGGCTCAGAGGGACAGTTAGAAGGAACCTGTAGTCCGCTATTCCTCCCTGCAGTCTTGCATCCTCTCCACCTTCCAGTACTTACTGCTCCTTCTCAGCCTTTGTCCATACACAAAGTGTGAACTTTCAGTGTAGGTTTGTTCTGTAAAATGCCACATCTGCTCTGCTAGGCAGAATGGCGAGTGTCTCTGTGGACAGACTGATCCTTCTGAAGCTAATGGCACACCGCAGAGATCATCCCAAATGCTGCTGCTGCTCCCTGTCTTTAGTTGGTTCTTGGACCCAGTTAAAAACTTCAGGTGTAAAATGCAGCAAGGGCTGGAGCAAAGACACTTCGGTCACCTGTGTTTTCTGGTCAGGGACAGTTCAGCAACTTTCTTTGGGCTGTTCTGATTTTCACTAGCTCTCAGAAGGGCCAGGAACAGCAACAATTTCTGTTTCCTCTTCCATGCCAGGCACCAACACTGTGGACTGGAAGCCTGAAGCTGGGAGCAAAGAGGACTGCCGCAGCCTGCTGATCCCCATCGGCTGAGGCACCCCCAGACACAGCAGTGCAGCCCCTCTCCAGCAGCTGAGCCGTGCACGGCGGCTGTGGCACAGCGGAGCCATGGGTCTCATAGGTATTCACTCCATCTACACCAGCGCCTGGGAGCACAGCGTGCTCCTCAACCCCTCTGCCTCCCGTCCACACAGCTGCCTCTCGCGGAGCCTGTGGATGTCTGCAGCAGCCTGCCCAGGCATGTCGCACAGTGTGCTTAGCTGACTAGCACTGTGCTGGGCTACAGCGAGTGTTTAAATCTAAGACTCAGGAGAGCCTCCTCTGGTCCCTCCTGCAGTCGTGCTTGCAGGCTCGGGCCCTAAGGACAGCAGCTCTGGTTTTGGGGTTAGTCTCTGGGCACCCCACTGAAGGCATTAGGGACAGACAGACATTTCCAACCTCTTTCTGACTCCCAGGGATCACCCTTAGTCCTGGAAACATGTGGCCTTGAGTTAAACTACATGGAGAACTCACATCTAAACAGCTCATGGCAACAGTACAGGCTTGGGCAAAGTAGAGTCTTGTAGCTCTACCTGTAGAGACTTTAAAACACAGACACCAGAGGGATCAGTGTAATTTCCGAGAAACAGTCATTGGAGCGCTTGTGCTTTTTCCCTTCTGGTTCTAAATATTCAAATTCTCAGAAAAATGTGGGAAAAACTCTCCTTGGAATGATTGTGCTGCTGAAACCATCATTGGATTTTTGGAATTTCCTCTTTCATCTTGTTCTTTTTTTTTTTTAAGCATTTTTAGGGCTATTTAGATGAGAACATATTTGTATTCTTCTCTTCATGCTGCTCGCTTACCACCTGAAATCCTCATCTGCTCTTTCCAGTTCCCAACAGAACCGCAAGCAATATCCTGAACAGAGCATTCTAACTTCAGGTGAAGAAAAGCAACAGAAGCAGATGGGCTTGTAAACAGCAGCGACCTGGCTCTCCCACAGAGGTCCTTGCACGGTGGAAAGGAGCAGAATGGTTTGTAAACACTGAGCAACTTTCATTTTCTGGGCTGAAATGTGATAATCCGGGGAGGGGAGGACAGCGTATGAACAGCAGCTATCGTATTCTGGCACAGTCAGCTATTCCCAGCAGAAGCTGTTCATGTTAGAACTTGTAGCAAATTGGAGAATATGGGAAAGTGGGGTGCATTTTCCAGCTTTAGGGAATTCGTGGGCGATGCAAACAAGATTTCCACCAGCCCTTTTACACTGGCATTGTAGTCTTGGTTTCTAAAGAAGTATACTACTGTTTTTCTGTCATTCCTTCCTCCCCTTGAATTATTTCCGAAACTGTCAGTCAGTCAGAGGGTTGTAATTTCAATGATATGAAATTCCCACAAATTACCTGAAGGTTTGCAGCTGGACGGAGGAAAAAGAAACCCAAAGTAGAGTCTGCGCTAGTGGAAGAAACCTCAGCCATGCATCCGTATGGAGAAGCAGCCAGCTGGCCAGGCAGCACACATGCTGCTCCGAACTAGCGTGCCCTTTGTCCAGCCAAGCACATACAGGACGTGGAAATGAGCAGGAATGCTGCGGGGAAGGGCGGGGGGGAGATGATCTGCGGGATCTAATTCCCTAACAACCCGTCTTGGGTACTTCTGCTGCTCAGGGATCCACTTGTTGCTGCACATGTTCCATTAGTGGAGTGACGGTGAAGAGAAACAGAGTGCATCAGCCTCACGCATGATGTGTGGGCAGCCGGTCTCTCTGTCCTGCCGTGTCTGCTCCTGCAGTTGCACCAAGGGGACAGTCGCAAGGGAATCGGGGAGAAAAGCCTAGTGCTGACATAACTTGTCAGGGCCTTCAGGCCAGGCGTTGACAAAGCGCCGAGTCCATCTGGCTGCCCCTGAGAAGCAGTATGTGAACTGTTTCCTGAAGGGACACAGGTCCCTGGCTATATAAATTCTGTTTTTTCTTGTCCTTTCCTTACCTTCTGTGTAATAGAGCCTAAGAGTGAAGCAAGCAGGCAGGCATCTTCTCCTGTTAGAGGGCTGGGGATGCCTCCTTACCTTCATGTTTGGGCAGGACCCTTTTTCCTGCTGTCTCTAGCCATACTTTGCTTGACAGTGCACCCAGGGGGATTTGGTTGCTTAGCTTTAGAGCCAGGAATTGAATGAAGAGGAGCAGGAAAAGAATAGAAAACAGAATAAGGAGGCTCACTTCCATATTTTATTGAGCCCAGAGAGATTTCTATAAACCACATGGTATCGGGTGTAAAGGAAATGAGAGATGATAACCAGCGTCGAAGAATGCAGCAGCCCAAAAACTCCCACAGCCCGGTGAGTCTCCAGAAATGTTGGAGGGGCTTAAACGGCAATTTAATGTGTACCTGCTGGCAAAGAGCAGCCCCTCAACCTTGTTCCTGTGAAGAAGAGGTCCTGATTCGTGTCATGTGTTTTCTTTCTTTGGACAGGGAGACTACTGCAGATCCTGTGGAGTGCAAGGGTCACAGAGAAAAGAGACCTATGAAAGATGGTTCCAGGCTAGGATTTTGGAGAGGTTTGTGCTTGATCTAGGGTTGAAGAATTGGTGTTTCTGTTTTTCTTGGGGACTGGGAGTCCTTGAGTCCCTGGGTCTTAATCTAAAATGATTAGAATCTGGAACAGATTCCCAAAAAGACATTTAGGGACAACTAAATGCACAAAGCAGCTTGAGTATACCTCCCACTGGAGTTCATCCAGTCCTGGATAAAGCCTCTGAAATGGGCAGTGCTTTAATAAAGTACATGTCTGGAGACTCAAAATACAAGCAAAAATTATGAGGGGGAAGAGATAACACTTTCTCCATTTCTTAGAAAGGGAGAAAATGCCAGAAAATTATTATTTTTTTTCCTGAGAATGCCTCAGCTGGACAAGAACCACTACAGTTTAAGTAAATCCCCATAACCTGACACTTGCAGCACAAGTGGGCTCACTTCATCCTGGCACAAGGAGTGGGAGGGATTTCTAGGAAGATCTGTAATTCCACATAATAACCTCAGAGGTTAACTGAAGTCTGAAAATAAGTTTTTTGGTAGGTGGGCTAGAGGGGGTTTTAATTATGTGTTTAGATCAGTGTTGCTTTAAGCTTTACTTTTGCCTGGGAAAGAAAGCTGTAGTATCAGGAATGACACCTTCACACGGCTTAGATTTGGAGACAGAAAATCAGGGGGCACTGGCGAAAGCCCATTGTCTGTTATGGCAGATGGAAATGGGCTCTGAATTAAAAGAATCTCCAAAGATTCTTTGGGCCAAAAATAACTGGAGTCTGTATAAGGCCTGATTCCCCAAGAACGGATGCTCAGCAGTTTTTTGAAAGTCAGGCTGTCAGAAGGAAGCTATCCAAAATGCAGGCTATATACGTCTTGATCTCTTTTTTTGCCTTATTTCTCTTTCCTGCTTTGTGTGTCATATTCTCCTTGCAGCTTTCCAGAGCAGAGTTACTCTTCCACTTGTTCCCCTTTGCCTCCTGCTGAGTCTAGTTCTTTATTTTCCACTATTATTTGTACTGTAGTCACTCCCAGAATCTGGGAAATCTTCCTCAGAAGTCTCCTTGTCTCCTGAGCTTACTGCCAACTCTCCCACTAAAGCTTTTCATTCTTCATTATACAGAAGAATAAAAGTGCACCGTGACACCCATCCAGGTGCCATTACCCTGTAATTCTTTAAAAACTCCATATGCATTTATAGTTGCTGAGAAGTGCAGAAAGCCTACAGACTAAATTGGTGTTAGCACATGAAAGAGAAGCAATGCTGTGGCCTGGTATCAGGCAGCGTTCTGGTTTTGGTTTGGACACTGACTCACTCGGCGAGCTCAGGGAAATCATTTTCCTTCTCTGTGCACCTGTTTCCACTCCCCACCTCTAATTGTCTCCCTGTTTAGGCTCAGAGCTCTTCAGGACACAGCCCGTCTCTTGCTGCATGTACGTACAACACCTTGGCACAATGGAGCCTTGTCTTGGTTGGGGCCTTAGGTGTGCGAGTAATACAAACAAGAATAAAAGGTATGCCCAGACAGCAAGGCAAGCTTCCCAGACATGCTGCCCTGCAAGCACGTCTGAAACCCGATGTGCTGGGAGCCGTCTCTGTTCCCAGTCCTTGGCTTCTCCCAGCCAGCCAGCAAAGCATTAACCAGTTCCAATTACAATGGTGAGGTTAACTGGCACATTCCCAGTTCCTCTGGGAACCAGTGTGAAAATCACTAAACTCATTTTACAGACTCAAGCAGTGCCTGATAGGGACCTCCATCCGCACAGCTGTGGACCTGCCTGGAGCTGCGCCACCTCCCTGCAGGTAAAAGCTCCTTACGTCAGCCCTGAAGCGCAGAGCCTTCTCATCCCACTCCCAGCCCACACTGCACGTGCTTGAGCCTGCTCCAGTTTGCCAGAAGAGAAACGATCAAAAACATTTTCTCCTTTCCTCCCTTATCTGGGGAGGTGAATACATGTCTCTCTGGCTTTTCTTCTCGTCCGCCGGTTTTTGCACAGTCCCTTCCTCCCTTTGTTCATTCGCTCCCTGCACTCCATCCCATCTTTTGCGTTCCTCCCTGCTTTGATACAGCATCTCACTAGTCCTGCTTCACACTATGAGAAGGGGTATTAGGTGGATTCCCCATAGAATATAAATTGAATGGAAAGAAGTGGCTGGTTTCCCAGCAATAATTTATCTGATTAAAAAAATACTCCCCGAACTCCCTCTCCTCCACTGGTCCTGCGCCCCCTCCAAAAAGAACACTGGCACTCGGGCTAGTGTTTGAACTGTATTATTCAAATTGCTGGAAGGGGGATTTAGATGGGAAAATAACTGTCATAAGATGGCTCTCTGGGGAAAAAAGCGTGAGCTCTGAAATTTGGAACATGGGTTGTTGTATGGAGGAGGCAGAGAGAGTAAATAATTCTGAATCAAGTACCTCCATGATTTCTAGCTTTGCCCTCATCTAACAAATATCTTACAGAGATATGCACAGATGCACACGTACATGCTCACACACGTGCCCCCGCACACACATTTTGTAGAAGAAACCATTAGCAGTCACTCCAAAGCACAGCAAGCTGTTCCTGCTGTTCCATGTCTCCTCTCTTTTTTTTTTTTTGCCTTACTTCAGGGCTGATTCCAAATAAAAGAGGAAATCCACTTCATAAAATGTCTGTCTCCTTGTTTGTGACCTGTACAGGTTTTATTCCTTTCAAATCAGCGCTGTCCAAGGCTGGTAATTTTCTTCTCCTGCTGAAGCCAACATTCCTTTACTCACAGGGGCTGTTGTAATTGGGGAATGGAAAAGTCACCCTGACACCCCTCTTCATCCCAGCAATGCAGCGTAGGTGATCTGAACTATGCATTTCTGGCCCATCTGTATTTCGCTGTTGCCTTCTTTGCGGGAGAGAGGCAGGTATTTTACATTTCATACGGCACCCACAGTATGCAGTGATTTATAACAGGAGCTACCTTATTAATGTCAAGGGCAGAATTGCTACCGACGTTCAAGCTGCAAGAGCGTATGAAAATCATTTAGCTAGCTATGGCATGGTCCCAGCACCAAGGGCTGTTAGCTGATGCACGCTCCTCTCTCTGCTCGCTGCCTCCGCGAAGTCTGCGTGGTGGTTTCTGGGCCAGTGGGTGAAACGTGAACGGGCCCATTCTGAGCCGGAGCTTTTCAGCCTCGGAGCAACCTAAAGCTGCTTTCCAGGGCTCAGGTTTCCTTGCTTTTTGACAGGAGTACTGTTCAGATGAAACCTCTGTCTACTCCTTCTGGAGGATTTACACTGCCACAAGTCTTCATTTTTTCCAGATGTTTTACCTAATAAATCAAGGAGTCTCATCAGAGGATTCGAATCCAAAAGCTGTTACCATGACTTCAAAGGCACAGGCTGGAATGGCAAGAAGCAGTGCAGACATTTTATACCACTCTCTAGTCACTGATCATGAAAATACAGTCTGGTTCCAGGATTTTTTCCTGTGGATACCAAAACCCCACTGTGATTAAATAAAATGGTGCTGTGCTCCTTTGCTTACAAGAACTGAGCTGAAGCACTTGCAGGCTGTACGGTCGGCAGTAACGGAGGATGGGGCTGGTCCTGAGAGGAGGTGAGCTCTGCCAACCCCCATCCAAGATCAGGGACCATTAACTCAGGTTTGAACCCACTCTGTCTTTACAGATCAATACACGGCTGCATATTTTCTTTCACTGCTAGTTTAAGCTGTTCTCACACAAAGGCTTCAGACGTCTGTTCATATTCTTGAGATGCTGGGGAGAGAAAAAGATAAAAAGAGTTATGTGGCTGCAAATTGTGATTGTGATTATTCATACCAGTTTGTTGCTTAATCAAGAATGTAACTTTTTTTTTTTAAACATAGTGAACCCTTTCTTTTTATGGTGTCTACATGGTGTCATTCTCTTTTACTGTTACATTTCTAAAGATAAATGCTCTGGTGTTTTGAGAAACTGTTGTGTGTGTGTTTCTAATTACTTGATAGCACAGTGTACTGCAGGCTAACGTAATGAAGAACAGCAGCTGAAGAAAGAAAAGATGTTCCTGCGGGTAGGTAAGCTGAAGACATATGAGACTGCATTTCAGTTCCCTGCTTCCAGAAGAGTGCTGGCATGGCTCCGGCTGCGCTAGGTGCTCCCCGTCAGAGATGCCCAGCTTAGGCTGTGTTCTGCAGCAGCTTCTTCTGGCAGCGGTGCCAAGGTAAGCTGCTCTTCATCACCCCTGCCTTGTCTTCCCTGTGCCTGACTCACCTGTGTAGATAGCTGTGGGGCCACATGCTAAACAGTTTCCCAGTTGGATTTGTCTCACCACAAAGAGTTGTTTGAGCAGGACTGAGTGGGTGGGGCCAGGTGAGGAATGGGCTGCTGGTGGCAGGAGGGAGAAGGCGGTCTGGCTGCGGGGAGCCCCTTCGGCCGTGATGAGAGGTGCCCAGGTTGTGTGTTGAGTTTCAAGAGAGGATCTGGACTGTCTCCTTCACAGGGCTGCCCTGCCCTGCCTCCCTGCAAAGCCATGAAGAGGGGAGGCTGTGGAAAGCTCCTGAGGGTACCTACAGCAGGTGATGAGAGCAGAGCCTGTGGCTCGTGGTGTCTGAGGATTCTGGTACGTGAATAAGTTGTCATCTGGGGGCTGTCGAGGGAGGGCTAAGCTAACCCTGTCTTACAGTAGTTGCAGGTTAAAAGCACGTGAAGGGCTCTTACTGCAAAGCAGATGTGTGGTAAACTGCTTGCGGGCCAGATCTCTAAGGGAAGTGGGGACTGTAGCACTTGGAGTGCTGTGAAAATACTGTGCAACCCCCAGTAGACGCTGTAATTATGTAAAACAGAGTTGGGACATAAATCTACTCCCGTTAGACCATATTCTGTGTGTCCCAGGCAGCAGTCAGCAAGAGGGCATTTGGTCCTGCAACATGCTTAACCAGATCTTAAAAAATCACCGTGGCTGCCTGACAGGTTTTCATGTAGGATGTTTCAGAGAAGGGGACGTCCTGCTGCATTCTGGTGGAGAGTTGTCAGAGTGGGAAGGGCCAGGTACGTATCTCCTGTGGTGTAGTGATATGCTCAGATTGAAAAATAACCTCATCTAAATATTAAGAGTAAAATAACAGCTGCCATGATACAGTTTGTTCCTGCCACAGACTTCAGAAAAATTGCTGCTTCTCTTCCCTCCCCCAAGATGCAGAAGCCCAGCACCCCAAACTGTCATGACTGCCTGGGATTGGTGACATCTAGAATGATACATGTTGGATCATCAGAACAGAGTCGGAGCAGCACAGCTTGGCTTCGGTAGCCAAAAATAGGTACTGTAATTTCTGAGCTAAAGCCTCTCTTCTCTTTCCCCACCCAGCCCTGCCTGTTTGGTACATGCAGCACATAATCGTAGTGTTCAGATCATGCCAAGGAAAAACCACAGTGCTAAAGCAAGTAGTGCGTTAAGTAGTGGACATGCTTTGGAAGCAGGGAGTGTTATGACATGGATCCTAAATTCATGAGTGTTAGTGACAATGGTTTGCAGATTTTCTGCGGGCAATGGGTATAGACAGGAGTACAGCTCATCTGCTGCATTGCCATGTGGAACAGCACAAGAGATGTTCAGAGATGTGCTGTAAAATGGGGAGCTTGAATTCCTTTCACTGGACAGCTGCTAAAATACTTGTAATTGAATGATTGAGTGAGGAATGTAGCATATTTGATTTTTCTCTGGTCCTTTTCTGTCTTTTTTTTTTGTAGCTCTGTGAATCTCAGTCATGCTTTCACCTTTTTTTTTTAAGTCTGCTCACTGGAGTAAGTATTTGTCTGCTTCTGCCAAACCCCAAAAGCTACATTTCATTAAAACCCCTGATTATTCAGGATGAGTGAAGTTTGATTCACAAAGATAACGCTCTTTGAAGATATCTGCTCCTTTGGTAGTGACTGATTTAAATGGGTTCCATTTTAGTATGCCTGTTATGCTGTTCTCAAGGCCACACAAAGGAGGAGGAATTGTGTGAGGCCATATAAATCAGGGTTTGTTATAGGGATGTCAAACACAACTGCACCATGGGGTGTTAATCGTGAGCAGGCAAGTAGTCAGAAGCGAGTCAGAACCAACTAACAAAAGCCACAAAGCTAATCTGTCTGGTTCTTGATGCCTCCCAAAAGTGCAGTGTCTGCAGACTCACATTCTGTTCTGGGAGAAGCTTGGGGTGTTAGACTGATCCATATCGCATTTTCAAAGTGCTCCAGTAATTGGATGAGTAGTTTTGGTGGAACATCTTTGGTTCTCAATTTCTCCTGTCAGGAAAGATCTAAAAATGAAGCTACATGAGCACATCACTAGTCCAGGTCTCTGCCTACATATTAACATGAAGCTCAGTCCTCTGAATTCATGCTCAGCTAAAGCAGTGGGAAGCAGGCCACTGGACACACAGTAAGGGACCTGTTGGATTAAATGTCCATTGAATTGTTCATCATTGCGTGGAGGAAGAAAACTCCCAATCTTTGTGCATGCAGATAAGAGTTTCCTCCTTTTCCAGCAGCACTTTGTGGGCAGAGTGGAGGGCAGCCAAGAAAATTTAACCAGATTGAGAAATATAAAAAACCTTTTAGCACACACTTGAAGCGAAAGCTCTCAAGCGATGTTTCCCATATGCCTGACCACAGAGATACTGCATGCACCAGAGCCTTAGTCCGGAAATGTTCACCCTCAACACGCCTGCTGCAGTGGGCCCTGTGTTGCATCTCATAGTCAGGTTCTTGCAGGTCCTGGTGACCTCTCCTTATGTGCAGATCATTTATGTGTAGGTCATGGTGAGTTAAATCCCAAGACTCTGACTCAACTGAGGTCCTCTTGGAGCCTATGGGAAGTGCTGGACTAAGAAGTTTTTGGTGATCTTGGTGTGCAGCCTTTGGAGAAGGTGCCAGTGGATGTGCTCTCCCCCTTCCTCAGTTCCATAGTATGGGAAGCCTTGAGCACATCAGGTTTTTGCTCCCTCTTTCCATCACCTGCTCTTGTCTTCAAGCCTCATGGCTGCAGATGGTCCATGAATCTGAAGGTCTGTGGGCACAGCGTATGATGGGGGACAGAGTTTTCTCTCCCAGAATGATCACACAATCTCTGCAGCTTTCCAAATACCTGATAGTCCAGAAGAGAAACTGAGCCCAAACCTCCTGAGAAGTAGTGTGCTTTCTAGACAAAATGAAGCTGTTAGTGCTTTAAAATGGGCCCCAAGGCTTGGTTTGTACA
>Ga0181612_105061_pt1 | contig 16879 bp, 9 predicted proteins | sample HoacroProtozoa21_FD_119630 | JGI IMG/M metagenome (GOLD analysis project Ga0181612, IMG submission 119630) | Hoatzin crop microbial communities from Cojedes, Venezuel. Combined Assembly of Gp0051906, Gp0051904, Gp0051908
CCGGCTGCCCTGCGCCGGGCTGGGCGCCCCTCCCGCGGCGGGGTTCGCCGTCCCCGTTTCTGCGTGCCTGTTTGACTTAACTGTGAAATAGCGGCAGCTGTTCGCGGCAAGGTGCGCGTTTTGTCTGGTCTCCGCTGAAGCGCCGTGCCCAGATTCGGTAAATCTTGGCGGGTTTGCGAGGAAAGCCTTTTCCGGGAGAATCTTTTTGCTGACGTTCATTTCACGGTGTTACAAACACGCTGCTTCACCAAACGTTCACCTCCGTGCTAACCCACGCTTGCCTCTGCTGGTACCGCCCTGGGAGGCAGACAGCACGCTTATTTCAGAACTGTAGGCAAAAAAAAAAAAAGTATTCTGCGTGAAAGGTTATGTGGCACTTCCCAAACACACCTATAGGTAAACACATCTCTGGGTATTTCTCAAACAGAAGTAACTTGTTACTTCGTTAAATAAACACAAGAACCAGTCGTTTTCAGCAGGAACGTTTTTCAAGAGCAACGCGACGTGGCAGCAGATCAGGTACTGACTTCAACAAAAGGTCACTCGTTGCCTGTGTTAGAACAGTAACTGACAACAAGCACCGAGCATTTTTAATAACGGAAAAAACATCTGAGTAGAAATCCCTCCCCAATCTTCACTTCTAGCTGAAACCCTGAAATAAAGGTACGTTTTAAAATCAGCCACCGATATCAGTTAGCTATAATGCTTATGATGACACAACCAAGAGATCAAACAGGTAAAACTGTGCCCCAGTCCTCACACTCAAAGTTAGTAAGCTAATACTGAGATGAGTTCAAGAGTAATGTTTTGCCCTTGCCCCAATATTGTGCAATTAGGTACACTGAGAATTTACACCTTTCTCTGTAATATTTCACATTCTTCTCCACTGGAGACAAAGTGCTGGACTGGAGGCGCTTTTGTTTCACACCAGTGCAGTAATCAGCGTGTTTTTACTCTGCAACAGTTCTCCACGGGGAAGGTATTAACTTGTGGCACACTTACACCAGCCGTTAACAGCTGACAGAGTGTAGTAAGAGAGGAGAAAGAGAAGAACAATGCATAAGTGAGGAAATACTCCAACGGCCTTATGGATCGTGTGCTGGGCTTCTCTGTTTGCCTGCATCCCCTCCCTACTTGCTGGATGCCCTATTTGTCTTCATCTACAGGTTTTGGTGCCTCACTTGGAAAGAAATCAACTTCTCTTTGCATCTGTAGCAAGTATTTTCTAATGGATGCTACTCACAGTAAAAAAGCACCAACTAAAATCTCTTTTTCACCCCTACAGGCAGAATCATAACGCTTAGATGGATGAGACTGAGATATGCCAGGCTTTCCCTGCAATCACATTTGACACAGCCATTAAAAAATTAAAATAAGTATCTAAATAAGGATGCGGAACAAACAGAAGTCTAAGGAAGAGAAACTCTGCAGCCAAAGATGAGACCCGAGTGTCAGCATGAGAATTTTTGCCCTGTGAGCTAAACGTGCCTGGACAAGGTCCTGTGCAGCCTACTGTAGGTGACCCTGCTTCGGCAGGGGGGTTGGACTAGATGACCCACAGAGGTCCCTTCCAACCCCTACCATTCTGTGATTATGTGCCCAAACACCTTCCCACCCAGTGCGAGGGATACCGGCAGCAGTGGGGTGGTCATCAGGGTAAGGCGAATGCCCTGTGTGCTCATCTCGCTTCCTACAACTCTGAAATTCCCGGACCTCCTTGCGTTGACGACAGAGTTAGGTTAAGCTGCAGGCCGTGCGATCTTTCAGTGACAATAACCTCAGCATGGAAAGAACCGAAAAAGAAGTCAGACCCGTGAGTGTGCCTCTGTAGTACAGCAACCGTTCTGCCACATGGTGCTAAATAAGCTGCAGCATGGAAAAAATCTGGTAAAAAGTAGATAGCAGATCTATTAATAATGGGGTGCAGGACAAGAAAATACGTATTTTCTTGGTGGTGAGTTTCTCTTGTCACAATACAGCCTTTTTCACAAGAAAAAAGCCATCCAAATGTAGACTGAAATAAGCAGGGGGGGGTTTGCTGGGAAAGCTCAGCGCTAAATCCAGTGGTGCGTGAGCTACACGTGGCTGCAGGGCTGCGGTGGCCAACAGGTGACTCCTCAGCCCGTCCCCAAGCTGTGCTGCATCACCAGCCGGCTGCACTACTGCAAGGAGGGCAGGGCAGGGTGGACTGGGCGCTGGGGCCCATGGGACCCTGCCTCAGCCCGAGGAGGAGGTCCCACTCTGTAAAGAACTCCCCTCTGCTCTCAGCATCCATGGAACGGGGCTCGTGGCCATAGGGAAGATTTTTGGAGCGCAGTTCGTATGCTCAGGAGTTTTGGCCATCTTTCACAGGGCATACACTTGTCACAAAACCTGCAAATAAACTGGTTTCAGGGGAAATAAAATTTGCACTCACGTGGTATCCTGCAGAGGATGTACAGGCGGACGCAGAAAGAGAGCGTTAGCCAATGCGCTCTGTCCTGCTGGATTATTTGTTAACTGTCACAGACCACCCCAGGAGGACTTCGTGAAGTTTGTTGTTGAAGTGTCCCAACCTTTTCGATAAAGGAACAGTTTTTTAGTAAGGAAATTGGATATGCAAATGTGGACAGTACCTGCTGGAAAGCCACAAGACAGGGTGTTAGCCACAGGGACCAATTACAAATTTATTCCAGCCTATTGCTATCTCAGGGCAGAAAATAAAGACAGTAATAAGTAATTAAGCCTCTCTTGCTTTCAACCGATCTGTTAAGACCTCAGAGAGTTTCCACAAAATGTAGCGACCAATAATTTGATGGTAATAACTTGGAAGTCATTGTAACCTTTTACCTTAGGGTCTCGAAGAACTTCATAATACAAATTATTTTGTGAAGTGTGCATGCAAAACATGGAGTTCTATGATAATTCAGTTAAACTAGTGAAGTAATTCATAGCCCGTAAGCATATGAGAAAGCAGTGAAAGAGCTGAGAAGAATGGACAAATTTTTAATAGCATTTAATATGTACAGCATACAATGTGATACGGCATTTAGCCGTGACATTTCTTTGGAGATTTCAACAGACAGGTTCCCTGCCCTGCAAGCCTCACAATGTCTGGAGGAGCTCTCACAAATGTTAAGTGTGAAAAGAGAAAAAGGAAAGCTGAGAGAAGACAGAATTAGGATTATATACACATTAGTAAAGGAGACAGCTTGAAAAAGTTTTGCTATTTAACTAGCAGCAGAACTTACGCCTTTTTTTTTTTTTTCCTCAAAGCTAACACTTTGAAAAGAAGCAAACATGGCAAAGTCTCACAACCGACATGGAAACACCAGCAGACAAACTGTAACTGATGCAGTGAAAAAGATTTGTGCAACCAGCGGGGGGAAGGCAACGAGGGGGTCTGTTTTTGTGGTGGTGGTGGTTTTGCGGTCAATTTAAAGGCAACAAGAGGAATATGAGCTAGTAAGAAAGATGGTAGAGGAAAAAAAAAATAGGATGGCAAGTGGTAAGAGTGGGCAGAATAATCAGAGTGGGAATAAGTTTTAGAAGAGCACGTGCTGCTGACTGTGCTGCTTTTACTGCAGATACCCTCATTCATACAGGGTGCACAGATGCAAGCTGGAAGGTGTCTGCAGAAGCTGCTGCATGCAGAGAAATGAAGGCTCTTTCAGTGCTCTTTCAGTGCTCTTCCCTTATGCCTGCCACCAAATGCATACAGGTGAGGACAAGATTTAACTCCTACATTCCTGTGGGTAAAAATAAAAGTCTTAAAAATGTGTGGTGAGTTCTTCAGTTTCGCTGAAGAATGAACTTCTTCTTGTGACAGTGGCTGAAATACGCAAGGCAAGTGTCCTTCATCCCCAGGGTTGTTGGTTGTTTTTTTGTATCTGTCGTCTTCTCCACTTAGCCTTACCTTTCATGCAAGAACTCGCTCTTGCTCATCAATCCAAGGACAAGCAGCAGCAGGAGGGATGTGGTCCGCTGAAGTTTTTCTTTGGATCTTCATTTAAGTCGTGTGCAAAGTGGCGCTGAGGGTGCAGTAGCGTCTTTGATATGGTTCAGCGCTGCTCTCTTCTTTACAAATTAAAAAAAAAATGAGAAAAAGCTGTGTGGTGCCCAGAGGAAGAAGAAGAAAAACCATACAAGTCTCCAGCTGACCAGGAAAATGCTCATGTTAAGACAGCTTTGACTTCACAGATTCAAGCGCTGAACAAACAGGAGCGAGTGTTGGTTTAGCTCTTGTTCTCTTGTGTTCAGTGATATTTTCTTTCAGCCTCATTTGATTTCTTTGAATCAGAATCAACGTGTGGCTGCGAAATTTTGGGTTTAAAACAAACCCATCTAAAACGACTTTGCCTGCAGTTGCTTCTAGAGTTATTCTCTTTTGATTTTACTGGTTCAACTTTCTAGCACTGTTAAAAAATGTTTGTTTGCCTTTAAACATAATTTTTTCTTAACGCCTCTGATGCCTAGAGCCAGATTACAGTCAAGCAGGTTGTTTTTCATAGAAAGACCTATTAAATGCTTTTCTTATTCAAATAAATTGAGCTTTTTCATTATTTGAAATTAATAAAAATTAAAATTCAGAAGCCGTCATCAACCCAACTGCCTTGGGCTAAAGCTGAGAAATGAAGACGATGGTGTTAAGTGCTTTCCCCCCCTTATAACTCTATGTAAACTGTCCTCAGATGCAGAGAGTATATATTACAATAATGTCTGCTTATATTTTACAAGAAAAATCACATCAATAATGTAACAAATCCTCATGAACAGTCTTAAAAATCCTAGGCAGTACAAACCCAGTGAATTCCTTTAAGCAACATTAGTCAAAATTAAAATACTTAATATTAACTTCTTATATTTTAGCATATACTGAATAAAACAGTTTTCAGAAATTCTTCTATTTTTGAAAGAAACCCTAATCCGGAGAGTAATTTCTGCATGGAAATGGGGTCAATAAAACCATCTGAGCAGAGTTTTCCAACCTTATATTTGGGGGATATAGGATTTAACCACTTCTGAGGCACAGACAAAAGGTGAGCTTGCTCACGTTTTTCCCCTGCCTGTAGACCATGGGATGGAAATAGGTACAATTTCATCCACACAAATGTTTACACATTTAGAAAACTTTTATGCAGTTATCTTATGTCAAGTCCCTACTTCTGTGATATTCATCTGTTTAGTATTAGTATCACATGGCTGAGGAGAAAATGGATGTTGTGAACAGCAAAAACCCCTGGTGATAGTGAGGCAACTGCTTTGCGAGTGACACAGGCTAGTTCATGAACATTTCTGAGCCAAGGAAGCAGAGCATATTAATTAGACACACTGACCAGTAAGATTTGCTCAGGCATAGCAGTAACAGACATTCTGAGAAATTTGTCTGTATAGCGCATCTAGCAGTGATGGACACTAAAATAAAAATTATCAAGGAAAAGTTATTTCCCTGATGACTCTTTCATCAGGTGGTTTCTCTGTTGCCAAACCCAAAGCTTAGAGACAAACTCATAGCGAAAATAGTTATGGCAATTAAAAGAATGCTGCCTGCCAGCACCCCTTTCCAGAAAAGAACTGAGTCAAAGTATTACGAAAGTAGATGTGTCAGATGCTGGCACATCTAATCATGTTATTGTTTGACATGTTCTTGCACAACCTCTCACATGCCTTGATTATGCTCAGTACCCTTTGAGCTGTGCTCTGTACAACCCCATAGAAAACACATTGTGCTTGTTTCAAAGAGCTTACCCCATGAAAGCTCTAATTCCCCTCCCTGGATTTTCTATAATCAGTTTTTTCCTTGGTGTTTTCTCACATACAAAGAAAAATTCAGCTTATTTAACTTACCCCCAAAAGAGCATGGGATGTACTGGAGCAGGATTAGATCTGTCACAAGCTGCCAAAATGACCGTGTGGTTTTACGCAAACCAAATCCTCCAGGAATTGTCCCAAATCCACACAAGTTTCTTTTTTTTCTATATCTGCCTTGGGACCTCACATCAGCCGTTTTACTTTTCCATCTTGATTTAAAGGTATTGTGTCTGACAGGACCATGTCACTTATTTCACCTTGGTTCATCCTCATTGCAAACTAGACTTCAGGAATTTATCATTCTTGTAGTCCCTATGAGAACCACCTTTCCAATTTGGAAACTGGAGTATACCAGACCTCCAGAAGACCTGGGACCGGATGACATCTGCCCTCTTTCTCTGCTCAGCTCTGAAACTCTCAGCTGTCAGACCAATAGGGCGTGCCACTCCAGACAAATATTTATATCCTGAACTTCATTTCCTTATGCAGGTTCCTAGTCAGTGTATAAAAATACAGTCACTGTGATTTTGAAACCCAAAATACATCTATTAATTAAGAATTTAAGAAGAAAGACTGGTCTCTAATTGCACAGCTCAAACTGTTCATTTTCCTATGGGTGCCAATTATTATTGTTCTCCTAGTGGCATCTCTGCTGTAGGCTGTGGGTTAATGAAGAAAGCTGAGTAAACAGTGTATATAAGATATCTGTGAATCATTAACAAAGTCATTAAAACAATTTTAGATTATTTGTACTGAAATAGGGTCTAGCACAGAGAATGTTAGTCTTCTTGTGCCCAAGCAGTCCGTGGTACCAGGAATAGAAAGCTCTGCAGTCAAGTCTTAATCCAACGATCTTCCTGACAAAATGACCCTTTGACATCCACTTCGGAAGCCCTCGGTTGTTTTCTTGTGGTCATTCTTACAAGGAATTATTCTGATGCATCAGCTGTTTACCAACAAGCAGCTTGGTGGCAGGAAAGATGCCCGTGACCCCCGCGGCAGGGTTTGGCAGGGCTGACAGGCTGGCGGCCCAGGAGGGCAAGCACTGGACCCTAACTGCAAAACAAATACAAAGTTGCAGACCAATGTTCATTTAGTTTAAATACACTTAAGCATGAGCATGGCCATCGATGGCCTTCTCGAGCGAGTGAGTTTTCCACGTGTTGGTACCAGCGTGCTGCCATTGTCCAGGTCCTCCTTGTATGCAAAACCATTTAGATCAGGCCTCCATCACCATGCAATAAAGCTGTTACAGCCATCATTGCTCAATGGCTTGATTTCTGGAACAGCAGATGGCCCACAGCTCTTACTGGAGAATTCAGCCCTTTTTATTTCAGTGCTTCTGGTTCTGTAGATTTATGTCCTTGTGCCCGAAGAGCAAAGCTGGAGTGGCCCTGTGGTGGCATCTGAAATGCAGCCCCACTCCTATTCCCACACCTGGTGCAGAAAAGTGAGAAATTCACTTTCCTTTAAACTGCCTTTGGTGAAGGTCATTCATTTTTCTTTTTCTTTGAAAGTGCTATGGAATGTAATCCTTGAAAAAACAAGCCCACTCGATTATGTACTGTTGTGGTAGAAGAGAAGAGACAATAAGGTTTCCACAGCAACTATTAGTGGTGACCCAGTATACATTATAAGCACTATGTGACTTCATTACTTCTAAACCATTCGATGGTCTGTATTAAATAACATTAACAGGAACAGATTCAGTTATAGTTTTAATACCAAATCCCAGTTGACGTACTTGATGTAAATAGCTTTACTGCAAGCTATAATTCTTTCAAAAAAAAACAAACCCCAAACAAAACAGCAAATGAAATGTCAGGCCAAAGTTGCTCTAAGACTTCAGCTTTTATATCTAAGGTTCATTCGTTTTGCTTGAAGCTATATTGTCCTTTCTTGCAATTCAATCTTACCTCTACTGGATGCATAATTATAAAAAAAAAAATCTTCATATCAAGTACCAAACAATTGAAAAGTGCGTCATCCTTGAAGGCATTACCAAGGCTCCTCATTCGGTGGAGGTGGATATTTTGCCAGTGGAGAAGCGAAAGGGGAATACAAAGGGATAAGCTGACAAGATTCAGGATCCCTGTAGCCCCTAGACACAGCTTTATCTGTGAAGTCAGGTTCTCTGAACGAAAGGTGGTGCGGATAAGGATGAATTCTCAATAAGGAGCGAGATGGAAATACATAGAGTTTTACCAGTTGTGTGGGTAATAAAATTGCTTTAGTCTGTTGAGCAAGTCCGGTTCAGGAGCAGGACATCTGCATCAGCTTCTGTGGTCAGCTTTAGGACCTGAACATCCTTCCCAACTTATAGAGAAAATTATAGAGGGCCAGGTACACAGACTCATGCAAGGTATCTCAAACCTCAGGAGCTCAAGGAAAGGCAAAAGAGAAATTTGATGGAGGGATCCATTCGCCTAATCTTCCCTGGAGCATTCAATACTCTAGAGCATAAGATCCTTCTGTCCAGATAAAAAAAGTTCTGTAGGTTTCAGGGGAATCTGCTAAAACTTTTAAAATCTATTCCTGATTGGTTGTGGCTAATATGGCACCTTAACCAAGATATCCCTCACGTGTGGTGACACACACCGATTAATTGTCTCTCCAGGCTCATCCAGTAGCTCTTTAAAGTCATTACATGAACATATAAAATTACATCATCTCTAATTTAATTTTCTCATCTCTGTTTATACCATGCCCAATACGTTATGAGAGATGGTATGGTAATAAAAAGTGATGGGAGAGAATTCAGTGATTCCCACAGGCAGAAAATAAACTCATGCTTACTTTGCAGGACTATTACTCACACACAGGATAACTTTGAATAATAAATTTAAGTAATGTGAATGGTTGGCTTCAGCAATACAAGAACAAAGCAACAGTGAAATAGTCCAGGTACTGGTTGAGATCAGCTCATCTAGAAGCAGCTGAACCCAGGAAAGATGAAATTGTAAAGGTGTATATGGGGAAAAAAAAAAAATCCCTAAAAACACTGCCAAGAGCTGTCAGCAACAGCAAACTCATTTCACAGGAGTTACACATCATTTTCTGAGAGATCATAACATTGTTTCGGAGCAATCTGATTCCTCCCTGCTATTCTACTCCAACATCACAGGATTGCCTTTTTGCTAAGAGACTCCATCTCAAGGTGGGAAACAATACGCTGGTCTTCTTACAGAAACTCCAACAGCAGCAGGACACTGCAGTGCAGCTCTGCAGCCCAACACAGCCCTCATATGACCACGTTGCACAGGCTGGAGCAGGAAGTTCAGTGTCTCAGTCCTTTCTTCCAGGTCCATGATGACACGGGCTCAGCATATAAAAGGTCTTCTGAGGCTCTAGGGTAGACGGCAAGGCTGACTATTCCTCTGCAGCTCCCCTGCCATGGCCCCAGCAGGAGACATTGCTTCGTAAAGGTATTGCTTACATGTGGAGCCAGTGCTGAGAGGTGCCACACAGTCAGAAACTATCTGCATTCTGCTATAGAAGTATGCTGCTCTCTTCAACATTTTCTTAATGTTTGGTATGATTTTCATTTTAAAGTAAATACAATCAGACCCAGACACTTTGCAGTGCATCCTACAGACACCAAGGAAAGGAGAGAATAAACTCTATGTTGGAAATGGCAGTCACATCCTTTTCTACAAGAAAATGAGACGAGACTATGTGATGAGAATGATACCCGAGTCTGTTATCAGGGAGACTACATTTGAAACAGCGACACCAACAAAGCGAGTCTCAGACAACTTCTGTATTGTCTGGGTGTGATTACTTTGGTAGTTCTTCTCCTAAATGCCCATTCCTTGTCTTGCAGGGTCTGAACATGCAAATTACTCCACCCCTCACTGCCTATACTGTACAAAATGTATTATGGATGAGAGATATAATTTCAAGGCAGAAATAATTTCTTCAGGAAATATGGGCCAATTACTTTCCAATTTTTTCATGCAACTATGTTTATTATTTTGCTTATTATTATTTTGAAGATTTTTGAATGCTTTCCTGTTACATTACACCTTACACGTTCATTCAGAAGATTAACTTGCTTGAGTTGCAGCAATCATTTTATATGTGCAGATAGTTTCTTCTTACCTTGCTGAATATTCAAGTGTATTTTTCAGCTACTGGCTACTAAAACTCTGGTTCTCAAATTAAATTGTCCTTTTTCCCCTGTCAGGACCGACAAATGTAACATATACCTACTATTCATTAGCTTTTTAATAAATGGCATAATAAAGGGCAGCAGCAAAGAACCCAGCAACAAACCAAACAACTGTTCTTGCACTCTAACTATGGAGATAAATCGAATTTTTTTTTGCGCAATAAATCTTCATGAAAACCACTAATTTAAGTCTTTGGCCTGCTTCCTCCCTCTACTGGTCTGAAACAGAATCTTTGCTATAGGAAATACCAAGATTTTCCATATTAAAATCTGACATTTGTATACAGTGAAGAAAGCACAATGCCCCTGGAGTTCATTCTCTGCGATACTAACGAATCGCATGCCACTGTAGTTCATGGACAAGGACAACAGACATCTTCAATCATCAGGCCATATTTAAGCTATTTCTTCTTAAAATACCTCCTTCCTGTAGGGATTTAATCTTGAATAGTCATGGGATAGCATGAGAGTTAATCACAAATCCATGATTAATACGTCATCCTGAACCTCATTCAAGTGACAAGTGTGAGTTAGTGTTTGAAGTTTGCTCTCTCCTAAGCAAAATGCAACACATGAATGGGAAAAGGTGGGGGACAATTGCTATTTTAAACGTATTGTAATGGCAAGCACAACACAAAGTCTCTGAGGCTGGGAGTTTCTTGTTTAAGAGAAGCCAGTCTGGGAGGATGCTGCATTCAAATGACATTGCCACTGTCTTCCTCCTCAGTCATGTTTCTCACTGCTTGGGCAGCCACATAGTGAGCTATCTTAAGGAACTAGCCTGGCTAAAGTATGCCTTTCGATATACCTCTGAAAAAGTTATTTTTTAGCTAGCAACTTGCATTTCAGTCAGTGAGCATGAATCACAGTCTGATCACAGTTCTGACATCTCCAGATTCTCCATTTTTCTTAATACAGACTTAATTTGACCTACCACATTTCCCGTGCTCTCCTTCCAGAAGGAGTTGATCACTCTGTCCCTAGTTTATCTTTGCTTTGTGCCTGAGGCGTCCTTTAACCTGCAGTGCCAACACACAGGAAAGCACGCCAACACTGAAGCCCACCTGCGTGCTCTGCTGGATCACAGAAACCTGTATTCCCATGGGATGCGGGGGAATGGGCCGGTACAGATCGTGCTTAGACATACCCTGGACATCCATCTTCCTTGTGATCCCTTCCTCTAAACTATGGAAGAAATATTGATTTTCAGCGTGACTCATTGACAAGGTCTTACCTCACTGTTTGCCACTGATGAAGGTTGGAGTTACTGTCTTCCTCCACCCACAGCAAGAAAACCAGATGATCGCCTTCAGAGCTAAACTCTCCAGAGGCCAGCGTAGGTGGCTGCTGCACCCCAGCAAGTAGCCACTCCACAGCACCGAGATGCTGAGGTTTGTATCCCTGGAGCAGCAATCCACTACATTTACCCAAGCAGTGGATCAGGGAGAGCGGAGCCACAGGGGAAGTTTCCCAGGTCCAGGCACATCACAGAGCTGTTTGCATGGAGAGCCCAGATTCATTTCTGCGCTGCAGGTTGCTTTGCTTTTACTAGTGCTACCTCAGCAAACACAGTTGTTCAGGGCCTATAAAATTAATGGCTTTAGGGTTTCTTTTTCCCACCACAGCCTAGCAGCCTGCAGCTTTGAGTGCAGAAAAGTGGGGGGTGGGGAGAGATTACCAAAAGTAAATGCAAAAAATATCAGCTTGTAAGCACCATTAGGCTTGATGACAATGTGAAATGTTTGCTGAGGAGCTCAGAGAAAAGGAAGAGAAGAGGAGCAGATACTTGAAAGTGAGGAAGTATATAACCTTGCTGTCAAAGGAAAAAAGACTGTTAAGATAGAAGAAAGAAGCCAAGCTCAGCGTCAAGGATGGCTGAGCAAGTGTTGAAAGCTAATCACAATTTGGAAAGTTAGCCAGGAGTCTGAGGCAGGAAAAAAACAGAGAAGACCACGAGCAGCAGAATTAGGTAGTAAGAGAGCATGTCTTAATGGAAATATTTCACACACTCATTTGTGGGGCTTTCTGGCCTCTAAATAGGCACAAATGAGCAAAGGTACAAAGGGTGCCTGTCTCTAGGTCAGGCTCTTGTTATTTGCCACTGATGCTGAGGCACACACAAGAGGTGTCAGCCCATGCTACCACCTCAGAGTACCACCACCGCCACCCAGCCTCACCTCCCCTCCCCAAAGACCTCAGGCTGCTCCCACCCCAGGGAGTGGAGGAAGCTACCCAGGACCATCACAACCTGCAAACCCTGGTATTTCTCCTGTTAGCTGCAGTACCTGATGCATAGACCCCATGCAGCAGGACTGGGGTGTGCAGTCTTCCTCTAGAAGAGCAGAGGAGACAGGTACAGGCTGGGGCTGCACTGAGGAGCTGGGGGATTTTTCTAGCCCAGGTGTTGCACTCCTAAATCTAAGTTTCTGTTGCTGCGTTAAAAAGAACCAGTTAAACCTGAAGGGCAGGCACCACACCCTTCTGGCCTCAGCAGGGCCACAATCTCACCTCCCAGCTATATGATGAAAAGTACTCAGGCTGTATGGGTTCAGTTAAAAACCAGTACATGAGAGTTTATTTGAAAACCATTATGGACCCCTGTGTTCTTTCTCACTGCTTGGTTTGATAAGGGCAGTGACACATCCTAACAAAGTGCCCAGGCTATATAGGGAGATATTTAGTTTTCTGTTCCCTCTAACGCATTTAATCTCACGTGGTACGTCTCTTCATGCTATGATGAAATGGGTGGGCAAGAAAGCAAGAGGAGCAGGCTCTGATTCCTCCAAAATCTCCCCAAATGGAGCAGTTTCTCAGAAGGGGAAATGGTCTTGTGTGAGGAATGGATGTGGCTTTGCCATGAGACAGGGTAAGAGAGACGAGGATTGCAGTGGGTGCCAAATCCTTCGTTATCCACCCAGGCAGTCAGGACAAGGCTTTGATTTCTCTGCAAGTGCTGGCTGCGTTAAAGCTGCCGATTGCGCTGGTGTACTCACTGCAGTGCTTAAATAGAGCAACTGGGCACCGTCTGCACAGAGCTCATGAGTGAAACCCACCCCCTGTCCTGGGTACATGCACAGACACAGGATCTGGGCGGGAGCCAGCTGGGAGAGGAGAAGGGAAATGCCACCAGAGCTGGTTGTGCCCGGGGAAGAGACGTGCTGTGACCAGGGAGGGATGTGCTCAGTGTGTCTGTGGGAGCAAAGAGCCACAAGCTACCAAGTCGGAGAAGCAAGAACTGTGAGCATGGCTCAGATGGGTCCCAAAAAAAAGCCCTGGCACAAAATAAAATGCACCCAGAGCTTCTTTCTTGGCTGCCAATTGCTCATTTCTCTTCATCCAATTAGAGATGTTTAATCCCGCCAGTTTAATACCCTCTTCGATTTACGATGGCTGGAAGGACCCACGTCCTCTCGCCAACTTAACTTCTGATCATCGTTTGGTCTCTTGCCCTGGATCAACTCCTGTTCACGCTGCACACCTCAGCCTCGGACCACCAGCAGCTCACTCGGGTGTTACTCCGGTTCAGCCATGGGTTTCAATGGCATCTGCACTGGCGTCAAACAGACATAACAAAGCGGTGGATCAACTCCGTCATTCCTCACCGTCTGCTCGGGCTGCAGAGCGGGTGCTGGCCCAAAGCTGCCCTTCGCAGGCCAGACCCTCTGCACTTCACAGGATTGGACCCAACCTCATCTTCTCAGCAGCTTCAGTGTGCTTCTGTCTCTCCTCTCTCAGCTTTCTCCAGCCCATCTTGCATTTGGAAATTCCCTAACACAATGCTGAGCAGAACTGCAAAGTCTTAAAAAAAAAAAAGAAAAAGGCAAGCTGAGGGAGAAGGAAATAAACCAGATCCCATTTCCAGGCACGGCTTAAAGCTGCTTGCCATCAGACCCTGACAGTGCTCATGTCATGTCTGTTGTCTGCTTACTTCTTGAATTCCCTCTACAAGTTTCTCTAGTCAGAGGAAAATAAAAATGAAGAGCAGCACTGATGTGTACATGCTCTGAAGAGGGCAGGGACAAAGTCCTCTGCAAGATTTTAAAAATAGGTGTGCTGCACAGGGTACAGAGAGGTAGACTACAAGTTTCTTTCCCCTACATGCAGCTTCTGTAGGCACTTTGAATGCTGGTAGTGTCACCACATGATTTACTGTATGTATTTAACAAGGATGGCAAGGCGCACTGCTAGGTGACTGTCAAAATGCAAGGATTTCATGGTTTGGGATCATTATCTAATCCAACACAGCGAAAAAAAATCATACAGCTTTTGCCTTAATCATTTACACAGTTTCCTGACATATTTGTAGAAGAAAAAAATTAACACGTCATCAGTTACCGCAGATCAATCTAATGCATGACAGCTTAAGAACAGGGAACACAGTGGGGATGTGTTAGTGTTTGACTGGGAATTTTCCCTTTTCAAATCATCCTTCTAAGCTTCCTGGAAACGACTATAATATACACAAGTCTCATGGTTTTTTATCTCCTTCCTTAAAATAACAGAAACTATGCACAATATCACAAACTCTTTAATCAATAAAGCACACAATTAACAACCGATTTATGTGTTTTGTCTGCAATTTTCAGCAGCAGCAGCTTTAGTGGAGACTATTGCACAGTCTTGGCTTGGTTAGAAAAATCAGATTTTCCAAGACAGTTGCAATTAACTGAAAGTTGTTCCTGTTAGCTGTAAAGGTTTCTCAGCTCTGCCTACCAAGAAAAAGGCATTCAGAATTATAAGGAGATGATATCCAATTCATTTAAAGAAGTTTGTATTACAGGTTAGTAGAAGGCTGTACAAGGCCAATTAAATTTCTTACTGGCATTAAGACAGAAACAACTTTTGTGATAGGAATTCGATAGCGTTATATTTAGATAGTTATTTTGCACTTAAAATACATCAGTGGAAAATGGAAAATACTCCAGTTACAAAGTACTCAACTAATCCATAGTAAAAATGAGAAATACACCCAGGAAATTTACTTTGAAAATACACACTGGACTCAGTAATTCTTCGCAGTCACCAGTGGACTATACTGCACAGGGAACTTTGATTTCTGTGCCTTAATCCTAGGCTACAGAGTAACAGCTGGATTACTGAGAAACTCCATCCAGCACGTACATTGCAGAGACTGACAACAATATTCTTCCCGGGACTTTGGTAGACCTGCAGCAATGTACCCAGCACTAATGTTGGGTTACCTGCACACCACAGCCAGCCCCAGATCTGGGTTTGTTTTAACGGATCTCTGAAGTTTATATTACTTTTGTAAAGTAGCAGACATAGTAGGCCTGATTCCTACCCATAGATAGGTCCAGGGTATCAGTGAAGTTGGCCTGGTTTAAGTGGGAAGAGATGTCTTCTACTTTGGTGCACCACACACTTCTAGAAGAAATAAAGGAAGTTCCCTCACCTGCCTCATTTTAAAAAAGAATCACGTCATGGGGTGTTGGAGAACAGCAGATGGCATCTGGAAGAGGAAATTGATTATTCCTATTATTAGTGGGCAGAAAAATTATTTCTGCAGATCTTTGCAGGGCATGTACAAAGACACTCTCAAGATGTGTTTGCACTAACTGTAATAGAAAGCCTCCTCCCACCCCCCTCTACCAAAAATGAAATGACAATTCCAACAGAATATTCAGAGGAATGCAATTGTCAGGGGGGGGGAGAAAATTATTAGTCTCCAAATTCTGTTGTAATAGGACAGGGATTCTCTTCAACTCTGGAAACTTCGAACATCAGCTGGGAACAAAGCAAATGAATCTAGTGACCGCAGCCCAGTCATCTTCTATTTACAGGATGAAACCCTTCACATTATTTTTGCTCGGAGTCATTTACTACCCAGAAGAAACAGCAGCATTGCACACCACAAGCCAGTACCATAATGAATTTGGAAAAGGAAATAAAATTACCCAATGTCTGGCTGAAGCCCGTGCTATTTATCCATTTTACGTAAGCACTAAGAACAGAAACCCTTTCTAGCAACAATTCCTAGGTAAAATGCCTTCAGCATCATGTTTTTTCCTAGCTACATCTGACTCTTGCCTTGCACTATTCCTTGATAAACTTCTTGCTATTCACAGGCATTTTAATAACCAAATACTACTGAACATACTTTCCCTAAAATTGTGATAATAAATTCCCAGTTTAATCTATTATGCAGTTTATTTTTGCTGCAGGAGCATACACCCCTTTTATCTCCCTCCCAAGTCACACCTTTATAAATTTGCCTTTCTCTCCTTCACTCCTTCGGAGGAGATTAACCACCCACAGGTTAGATTTTTCCCGCAGGAGCATCAGTCTGCCACTTGTTCAGTTGTGATTGATTCAATCTAAGCAGAGACCTTTTTCTTACAAGGAGATTTTCAGTCCCTCCGAAACTAAGCCTGCAGCACAGGATACAGTATCTCCTCTCACCACATTGCCGCCTGGATCATTACCCTCCATTCCTTTTAAGAGAGGATGCCCTTTGTGCGGAGGCACTGAGTGGGTGGGTTTGTGTGGGTTTTGCCCCACTGAAGTCACCTTCTAGCCTCTCCATCAGAGAGCCCTCTGGTCCCAAAGCAGAACCTGTTACTAACCTACTCCTTCTGTTCCTGTAGTGCAGCCAAGTATTTTCCAGCACTTAAATTTTTCAGCTAATAAAACGTCCCACGGAGTGATAACAGCACAGCCAGGCAAACAGCCTCTGCTTTGGGATCTCCACCTCTGCATTGCCTCTGGAGCAATGTTTGTGATGATGCACTGGCAAAGTTCCTCATACAGATGTTACTTTGCTGCTAGGGTACAAGAGAGTAAGCATGTTCTTGGTAATGCGACCTGTCAGTCTTAAATCATCTAGATTAAATAGATGTGTTTGCCCTTTCTGAAACATACATGAAAATAAAGCTCCAGGGGGAAAAGAAAAAAAAAAAA
>Ga0181612_118515_pt1 | contig 16878 bp, 16 predicted proteins | sample HoacroProtozoa21_FD_119630 | JGI IMG/M metagenome (GOLD analysis project Ga0181612, IMG submission 119630) | Hoatzin crop microbial communities from Cojedes, Venezuel. Combined Assembly of Gp0051906, Gp0051904, Gp0051908
AGCTAACGCCCCAAATTAAAATAAACTTGTGGTGGAGCATATGAGACTCAAACTCATGACCTCAGCAATGCGAATGCTGCGCTCTATCAGCTGAGCTAACGCCCCAAATTAAAATAAACTTGTGGTGGAGCATATGAGACTCAAACTCATGACCTCTTCAATGCCATTGAAGCGCTCTAATCAACTGAGCTAATGCCCCAAGTCCTCTTAATTTTACCACAAGAAAAAGCAAATTTCAAGCTATTGCACTAATTTTTTCTTTCGCGAAACTTTAGTAGCTGTAGGTCGAGACGCGGTTCGTGCCGTCGTCTGAGAAGTAGGGAATAGCTCGCGTTTTTGAATCTTTCGCGTCGTGTGAGCGTGAGAAGAGACCCTTGAAGCGGAACTCGCCCGCCTCGACCGCGATTTCTCGACCGCTTCTTTTTCTCGTGCTTCGTCCGCAATTTTCGCCTCAATTCGCGCCGTCGTCAGTTCAATATTTTCCGTATCTTCCGCCTCCTCATAAATACTCAAAATCGCGCGCAACGTCGACGTGCTTTTGTCGAGCATATAAGCCGACTCGAGCGCTTCGACCGCCTTTTTTCTTTGTCCCATTTTTTCGTACGCGTGCGAGAGTGCAATAAATCTCGCCGGGGAATCATCCTCAAGCTCGATTGCCTGTTCGAACGCCATCGCCGCTTTTTCGTACGCCCCTGTCTCGAGATAAATCAGCCCCACATTGTGCAGCGACGATGCGTTATTATCAAGCGACTGCGCAATTTCAAAACACTCGATCGCCTCATCAAAATTCTGTTCCTTTGCGTACAAAATCCCCAAACGGTTATACGCCGCCGCATTTTTCGAGTCAAACTTCAGAATCGTCAGCAACGCCTTCTCCGCACGCAGCGGTTTTTTCGTTTTCATCGACTCTTGCGCCACGCTCCACAACTTCTTCATCTGTTGGTCAAACTTCTCGCTATGCTCATTTTTCTCTTCAACACGCTTTTCGATTGGGCGGATCATCTTCTCACCAAAAACAATCAAAACCGCCAAGATAACAATAAGCGCCATACCTAACATAGTATTATTTTACCACAAAAACCAAGAAGACAAAATAGCCCGGCGACTTCGAACTATCTGCCAGAGAAAATATCTCCATGCCCGCAGAATTAAATCTTCAGCACAAATTCGCCACAATCTGGAGTTTCAAATTCCCATTCGCACGAATTCCGTCATAAGCCGCGGTTAATTTTTCGATTTTTTTCAAAAACGCCTGATTTCCAGTCTTAAAATACGATTTATAGGCAATTTCAATCGCGGTCGAAATCACGAGGAGAGTATTCTCGCGCCGCGTCTCCTCTTTTTCTTTCGCTAAACTCTCCGCAAGACTGAGCAGCTCCGTCGGTCTCACTGAAAGCATCTTCTTCGCCATCATTTTCACTTTTTCTGGTGCCACCACCTCTGAACTTAATTTATTTTGCACGACTGGTTGAAAAATTTTCGCTCTGCTCCTAATCGTCTGAAGCAGCATTAATGGCTCAGAGGTAAACAGAATATAATGAAAATGTAGTTTTGGCTCCTCAAAAACTTTCAAAAATGCATTTTGTGCCTCTTCGCGCATTTTTTCCGCCTCGCGCACGATAAAATATTGTTCAGCCCCCTGTTTTGTGTTTGATTTTTCAATAATTTCTCGCACCTGGTCAATCACAATCGCATTAATCGGCTTTCCGCTCGCGTTCATTGCTTGCCCCGGCGCAATAATAAACACGTTTTTAAGCTCCGTACTTAGTCTCTCAAAAGAAAACACCTCATCACTAATCTTTAACCCCTCGTTTAAACAAATAATCCCCGTGTCGGTGTTTTTAATAATCGAGAGTAGCTCATCAAAACTCGAAAAAAACATTATTCACCTATTAAATCTTTAAACCCTTGCGGTAGCGGGGAAGAAAAAATTTTTCGCTGGTTCGGCAATTTCGACACAGATGGGCTTGCAGATGGGCTTTCATCAACCAACTCTCCCGGAATCGTCACCTCAAGCTCTCCCGCGTGAAGATAAAGTCGCATATTCGTATCGGGTTTCGCGTTCCCATAAACTCGGTCACCCAAAATTGGCGTTTCAAGATATTTAAGATGCACTCGAAGTTGATGAGTTCTCCCAGTCGTCGGACGCAGTTTAATTAAGCTTAAAGGTATCCCGCCCTCAACCCGCTTAACGCTCTCTCCGTTTTCAAGCTTCTCAATATAATTCTTCTCGACAAAAATCGTTTTCACTACTTCATAGTACGTCGTCGCCGGTTTTCCGTTCACATCGACCATAAATGTCGTCGGCTTATTTGGATTTCTCGAGATCGGCAGGTCAATCATCGCCGACGGCAATTTCGGCACCCCCTCTACAATCGCAAAATAAGTCTTATGGGTTTTTCTATCTTGAAATTGACTTCTCAAAAAACTTTGCGTCGGCTCATTTTTTGCCAAAATCACCACTCCCGAAGTGTCCCTGTCGAGTCGGTGGACCAGTAACCCATAATCCTCAAGTGTCGGTTCAAAACTCGTTTCACCTTTTGTCATAGAAAGTAGCCCGGTCGGTTTGTCGACCACTTTTACATTTTCATCTTCAAAAATCACCGGTGGCTCCATTTTCAAAACCGCTTCCGCTTTCAAATTCGAATCCGTAAACTCCGCCGGCAGCTTCATTTCAACCTTCATTTCGGCAGAAACCTTAAAATTCGGCTTCGTCTGTGCTACTCCGTCCACCGTCACGTAACCAGATTTAATAAAAGTCTGCAGAGTATTTCGGTTGTACTCAGGAAAAAGTTTCACCAAAACATGGTCGAGCCGCGAAAGTTCCGGTCGAACTTCTTCAGCAATCACGTCGTCGCCATTAATCACGCGCGACAACTTCGGTTTACTAAACTTTTTCCCAGTAATTATCATATCTATATTTTACCATATTTTATAAAAACCGCACACGAAGGCAAAAAGGGTATTTAGGTAAATGTCGGAGGTTGCGACCGTTAGGGTGCGCGACAACGACGGGCTGGCGCACCGGTACCTAAATATCCCTTTTTGTGCAGTGTGCAGATTATAGGCTATTTAACTTCTTTGATATACTTTTTAACGCTATCAATACCTTCAAGAACACGAGGTTCTCCATTATTCACAACCACCACCGTCGGCGCCTGCATAATGTCAAACTTCTCGACGAGATCTTGATGCTCTTCTGCGTCAAGATAATCGTAATCGATTTTCGCTTCCTTAAAGAGATTTTTCGCGATCTTGCATTTCGGGCAAGATTTTGTACCGAAGAAGTAAATACCGTCTTTCAGTCCGTTTGCCGACGGAGCAAGCGGAGCAGTCCCCGCCGCACCCGACTCTACATCGAGGTCGGACGGACCGTCGTGAGTCAGTTTGGATTTACCAGGCACATACTCGAGGCGCATCTTGTACTCTTCGACTTTGCCGTCGTTCCAGTTCTGAACCGGGCGGTAGTAACCAGTAATGCGTGACCAAACTTCAGTTTTCTCGTGGCAAACTGGACATTCCTTTTGCTCACCAACGAGATAGCCGTGATTCTTACAAATCGAATAGGTCGGACTGAGTGTAAAGTATGGCAAGCGGTAATTTTCCGCGACTTTGCGCACGAGTTGCGCTGCTGAGCGCCAATCTTGCAAACGTTCACCAAGATAAGTGTGGAACACAGTACCAGAAGTGTAGCGAGTCTGGAGATTATCTTGTAAATCGAGTGCCGAGAAGACGTCCTCAGAGTAACCAACCGGGAGTTGAGAAGAGTTGGTGTAGTACGGAGTCTCACCCTTTGGCGCCGCCGTGATTATCTCAGGGTATTTCTCAACATCGTGTTTCGCCAGACGATAAGCCGTCGACTCCGCCGGAGTTGCCTCAAGGTTAAAGAGACACTTGTACATCTCTTGATATTTAATCAATCGGTCGCGCATATGGTCGAGCACTTCCTCGGCAAACTTGTGTGCCTTCGGTTTTGAAATATCTTCGCCAATCCAGTTCGCGTTGAGACAGGTTTCATTCATGCCAACAAGACCAATCGTCGAGAAGTGGTTATCAAACGTACCGAGATAGTGTTTCGTGTATGGGTAAAGCCCAGCATCAAGAAGCTTAGTAATCACTTTGCGTTTTGTATCGAGCGAGCGCGCCGCAATATCCATCATATGGTCAAGGCGAGCGTAAAAGTCTTTTTCATCTTTTGCAAGATAGCCAATGCGCGGGAGGTTAATCGTTACCACCCCAATCGAGCCGGTCGACTCACCTGAACCGAAGAACCCACCATTTTTCTTTCTAAGCTCACGAAGATCAAGGCGAAGTCGGCAGCACATCGAGCGGATATCAGACGGTTTCATATCGGAGTTGATATAGTTCGAGAAATAAGGAGTTCCAAATTTCGCCGCCATCTCGAAGAGAAGTTTATTATTCTCAGTTTCGTCCCAGTTGAATTCTTTTGTGATCGAGTAAGTCGGAATTGGATACTGGAAACCGCGACCGTTCGCGTCGCCCTCATTAAAGACTTCGATGAACGCCTTGTTCACCATGTCCATCTCTTTTTGGCAATCTTTATACTTAAAGTCAAGTTCTTTTCCGCCAACAATCGCATAATTATCCGCAAGGTCCTCTGGCACCGTCCAGTCGAGCGTAATATTTGTAAACGGAGCCTGCGTCCCCCAGCGCGACGGAGTGTTCACGCCGTAAACAAAGCTCTGAATACACTGTTTCACCTCTTTATAACTAAGCTTATCCACTTTCACAAACGGTGCAAGATAGGTATCAAACGATGAAAATGCTTGTGCGCCTGCCCATTCGTTTTGGAGAATTCCAAGGAAATTCACCATTTGATTGCAGAGAGTCGAGAGGTGTTTCGCCGGGGAAGAAGTAATCCTACCCTCGACACCGCCGAGACCGTCGGTAATCAATTGTTTAAGACTCCAGCCTGCACAGTATCCCGAGAGCATCGAGAGGTCGTGAAGATGTAAGTCAGCGTTCCTGTGCGCCGCGCCGATTTCGTCGTCATACACTTCCGAGAGCCAATAGTTCGCCGTCACTGCACCAGAGTTAGAGAGAATCAAACCACCGATCGAATAGGTAACGGTTGAGGACTCTTTCACGCGCCAGTCCGCCGCTTTAAGGTACCCATCCACCACTTTTTGGTAGTCGAGCATCGTGTTCTTCACCTCACGAAGCGAAGCGTGTTGTTTACGGTAGAGAATGTAAGCTTTTGCCACATTGGCATAACCAGAATGCGAGAGTACCGACTCGACAGAATCTTGAATGTCCTCGACTGCGATTTTGTCATCTTTAATCTTATCTTGGAAGTCAGAAGTTACTTTCAGCGCCATAAAATCCAGCACATTGTCGTCCACCGCGACTTTTTCCGCCTCAAACGCTTTTTTCATCGCGTTCTTAATCTTCTCGATCTTGAACTCGACACTGCGTCCGCTACGTTTTTTTACCTTATACATTTTGTTTTTCTCCTTTACCTAATAAATCATTTGACTGTTTTGGTCTGTCGAGACCGCCTCTCCGACGTTTTAGGTCATCCGACCGGTATTTAGCATTTTCCTTTGCTGCGTTTCGCCCCGCCGGGTCTCTACATGTTTTCAAATTAATACCCCCTCTTGTCATCTGTCGCTAAATCGCTGTTTTGCATTAATACCCCCTGTCTTCATTAAACGTCGTTGTTTCACCGATTTTGCAAACTTTTTCGTCATCCGCCCGTGTTCCGTCTCCGATTCTGTCCGTCCACTTCAGCCCTCTGACACTCGCGTGTTTATGCTTTGTTTTTATCCACGTATCGAGTTCTTTCAGTTCGTCGTCCGAGAAACCGTTTAAGCTGTGGTCGAACACATAGTCTGAATCTTCGAAATTCTGTAAATAATATGGCGAGTCCGGTCCGACTATTTTGAGAATTTCCTCAATCGTTTTCTTGTCGTGAAATTCTTTCATGATTGTCGTTCGAAATTCGTAATCAATTTTGTAAAGTTCCTTCTCTGTACCGGCAGACTTTTTCTCAGATTTTTCAGAATTGCTGTCATTTTTCGCGTCCGCCGCTTCCCGAGCATAAGAGTTTTCGTATAAAATTTTCTCAACCTCGATTCCTCGCCCATACTCTTTAATCAGGTTAATCGTCTCTTGTAGTACCTCCGCGTCCGCCATTCCGTTCACGATTTTCGAGTACGTCTCAAACGGCATTTTCACATCCATCGCGATATAGTCGAGTACTTGCGCTTCGAGCATCTCGCGCACCACTCTCGGCGAAGTTCCGTTCGTATCGAGTTTCACCCGCACCCCCACTTCTTTACACCTTCGCGCAAATTCCGTCAGTCCGTGTTGCAGGGTCGGTTCACCCCCTGAGATGCAGATTCCGTCGACCAATCCCTTTCGTTTTTCAAGGTAGGCAATCACTTCGTCTTCCGGCACCCGGTTCGGGTCGGTCCCGAGGCTCAGCGTCGAGTTTTGACAAAAAGAACACCGCCACTGACACCCATTCGTAAACACCGTACACGCCACGACGCCAGGGAAGTTCACGAGCGACAATTTGTCAAATCCCGAAATAATCATTCGCCTCCTTTCCTACCATTATATATATTATTATCTAAATTACCATTCTTGAAATTAGACGATTTTTGGAAGTTTTCAGTTGTTTTTTCTGCCACATTATGGTCTGATTTTTTATTTTCAAAATCCGAAAAAGCATAAGAATTATACGAAGAAAACAACACCTCATCCCCGAAAATCGCCTTGTCGATGTCGAGGAAATATTCCGCCGCTTCGTTCGTCTCGTCCGCCTCTTCAATCACAATTTGCACCCTTTCCGCAACCGAAAAACGTTCGGCTTTCGTTCGTGCAACTTCGAGTACTCTCGAGACAAGCTCCAAACCGGTCCCAAAATATCTTTGCGCTTCCGCAAGACCGACAAGATTAATCTTCAGCACCCCCGAGCGCAATACTTTTCGAATTCTCTGATCCCTCTCTATCTCCATCGCCTCTGGCAGTACTTCGCGATTAAACAAATATTTATACGACCCCTTCACCCTGTTTCCAAGATAATTATAGCTGTCAATCAGCTCATTTTTCGCAAAGTCAAGCAATACATCAAAACTCGAGAGAAAATCGTCCATATTCTTCGTCTCAAGAGCAATCCTCGGCAGATTCACGCTCGTTTCCGCAATCACGAGATTATATTTCACCGAATCGACAAAGTGAAACTCACCGCCGAGCTTCACGAGCCTCTTTTTCATCTGAAAAACCTCTCGCCTAACCTGTTTTTTTACCCGATTTTTTACCGCGAAGAGGCTATTTTTAGTCACTTTGTTCAGTAGGCATGCCCCAAAATCCGATTTTTCAACCTCCGCGAGGCTCATTCCGTCGATTTTTTCGCTTAAGTTTTCAATATCAACTAATTCCGCCACCCCGTTGTCCTCGAGTCTGCTCGAAATCTCGTCAAAAAGTTCCGTTTTCACCAAGCTAAGTTCATAGTTCTGCACCGCTTTGTCAAAGTTAAAAATCTTAATTCTCGACGACACTTCGGTGTTCAGTCCCGAGAGGAGTTCTCCAAGCGTGAAGATAAAATCTTCATCCGTCACATTCAGCGCATCGACCGCCACCTCTGACACCGCCCCAAGTCCAAGGCACGCGATATTGTGAATATAAATTTCACCCTCGTCGTGCGCACGAATATATTTATTCCCGACTAAAAACGCTCGTGCTTGTTCACGCGCTACAATCTTTCCGTAATGCAACACCGACTCAAACGGCGCTCGCGTCTCCGCGCCTTCGATACTTTGAGACAATTTCTCAACTGTTCGAAGAAACTTATGCTCGTTTTTCTGTTCCGAAATTTTCCTTGAAGCCGCCCGAGCCTCGCGATAATCTTTAAACGATTTTGCAATTTTCGTATATCCGAGTTCAAATAATTTTTTCTCAATTAAATCTTGAATATCCTCGACCGCAATCGTTTTCCTATCCGCATAATCTGTTGCAATCGTATCGCAAACTGCCTTAAAAACCATATTCACGTCTTCCGGCGTCGAGCTCGGATCCGTCGAGTCGAACGACTTTTTAATCGCGAGCGCAATCTTCGCCGCGTCAAAGTCGACGTGTTGCCCCGAGCGCTTAATGATTGTAATATTGATATTGTCGTTCATAATGTTTTTTCTGGAAATTTTTTCACAAAACTTTATTTCATTTCGCTTGTAGTTATTATTATATTCCTTAAAAAAAACAAAGTCAATGTTTTTTCGCGAAATTTTTCAAAAAAGTCGAGCCTATTTCATCTCGACTTTTCCACAATTTTCACTCGAAAAAACATCTACGCCGTAAAAGCAGGAATTAAAACCACTGAATAATATGCCACAAACAACGCGAGCATCGCCACCCCCTCTGTCCTCGAAATCTTCTTGTGTGTCGTTGCAAAAACGAGCAGTACTACCGACGACGCCATCAACATAATAAGGTCGAGCATCTGGAAGTCCGCCGAGGTAATTCCACCGAAAATCGCCACCGGAACCCCAAGCACGATACAAATATTAAAGATATTGCTCCCAATAATATTTCCGAGGAGCAGGTCTTGTTCGCCCTTAATCGACGCGACGATTGTCGTCACGAGCTCCGGCAAACTTGTACCAAGCGCCACAATCGTAAGTGAAATAATCCTCTCCGAGACCCCAAGCTCCGCCGCGATCGCACTCGCATTGTCGACCACCAAATTCGACCCCGCGACAATCCCCGCGAGCCCAAGTAGTGTAAATAACAGCGAAAATCCGAGCTTCCATTTCGGTTTTTCTACCTTGTTTTTTTCGGCTTTATTTCCGCGCATCAGCGACATTAAATAATACATAAATACCGAGAAAAACAACAAAAACGCAATTCCGTCTGATCTCGAAATTGTATTCACCAGTCCGCCTCCGAGCGCCGTGTCGAGGAACAACACCACGAGCAAAGTCGAAATCAAAAGACAAATCGGCAGCTCTTTTTTAATTGTGTTCGCCTTAATCCTAATCGGCTTAATCGCCGCCGCGACCCCTAAAATCAGCAATACATTTAAAATATTCGACCCGATCACATTCCCGAGCACCATTTCCGAGTTTCCCGAAGCCAGTGCCTTGATCGACACCGCAAGCTCCGGCGCGCTCGTCCCGAACGCAATAATCGTAAGCCCGATCAGCATTTTACTTATTTTAAAATTCGAAGCCGTGCTCGACGCGCCATCCACAAAGAAGTCCGCCCCCTTAATCAGTAATACAAACCCTAAAACAAGTAAAATAATATTTAAAAACATAACCACATTATATCATAAAAATCTTAAGCGCAAGCGTTATTAAAAATAGTCTTACATCTGTTATCGTTGTAAAATTTACATATTTTGTTTATGTTTAGGTTTTTGTAGTATAATATACATAATCGGAGGTACGATGGACGAACGAAAACTAATTATTTCAGACGATTTTAACTACCTGTTCGACGGCGAAGAGGAAAAGATTTTTGCCGAAAAACTGATACAATATTTAATTCTTGATGAAATTCCAACCGAGACTCCGGCGAGCGACACCCTTTTTAGCAAAAACTCCGTCAACTTCGGCGCCGTGAGCGAGGAAGAAATCGAGAGTGTCCGTCACTCGATCGTCGCGAGTCGTCTAAAATACATTGTCGACCATTTCACAAAATCGGAAATTCTCGAGATTTTAAATATTCTCTTCACGCAACCGGTCGAAGATAAAAATCGAAAAACCTTGTCCGAGCTTTTGAACCAAAAGCTCAGTGGCGCTTCGCCGAAAAATAAGCATAACCAAGGAACTAAGACTGTTGAACCTGAACAAGTCGAAGACTTTAAGAGTACCGAAACTTCAGAAGACATCGAGGACGACGAAGAATCCGAAAATACCGAACCCGAGCCTACCGGAACTTTCGACGATTATTTTCAGGAAATGGAGAATAAATTCAAGAAAATCGCTGGCAAGAAAGCCCCGAGCGTCGCTGACCTGCTTTCGAGCTTTTATGACCTCGCCGACAGCGCTACGACCGAAGAAGAGGCAAAATATCTCCGCGTGCTCACGGGCGACGTTTTGATTCCGGCTTTGAAACGTTCAAAAGAAGAGTTTGACAGTAAAGAGACGATTCAATCCGTCATCTCCGCAATTAAGCAAGCCGAGAGACTTACTTCGGGAGAGAGCGACGAAGACACGAGCGACGCAGAGGACATAGAAGAGGATGGCGGTTCATTAGGTAGTATTGACGACGAAGATTACTCAGACGACTCAACCTCAAAAGACCCCGATGAGGAGACAAAAGCCGAACTAATCGAAGCTTTCACCGACGACACGGAAGACGGCGAGATCGACATCCATACTATGGAATAACTGCTACGTTTACCCCACAATCGACGTCGCGTAATAACAATTACTCTCGCCCCCTCGCAAAATAGCAAGGTTGCTTGCTATTTTTTCTTAAACTCGTAAAAATATTTATATAGCCCTTGAATGTGGTTTTCAAGAAAATAGTAATGCTTCACGTACGCCGCGGTTATCCCAACAAGAAGCAGAGTCATAATCCCGTCCGCAACAAAGAACTCCATCGGCGCCGAAATCCCGAGAATCAGTGCCCGCATAAAGATAAAAATCGCCACAATCGTAACCCCGACGAAAAATAACATAATCAAAAGATGTACCAGCCTCTCGTGCTGAAAACTTTTTACCATCTCGGCATGCAATCGCCAAAGCTCCTCCGACCGATTCCCGGATTTTACCTCTTTTTCAATGAACTTTTCATATTCCCGAATTTTCTTTTCCATATATATTATTATAATATATTTTTAAAGTTTATGGTAAAATTATAGAAAAGGAGGAAAATGACAGAAGAACAAATTATTTCACTTGCACTGGTGCTGGTTTTTGGTGCGATCGCGGGCGGGATCGCGAGTAAAATCATGGGTGGAAAAGGCGGTTTTATCCGCTGTGCCGTACTTGGGATTTTAGGGGCGATTGTCGGAAACTGGGTAGTCACGAAGTTTAGTATCGACTTTGGAAACGGCGTCTGGTGGCAAGAGATGATTATCGACACACTCGGTGCCTGTGTAATTTTATTCTTCGGCGACCTATTGTTTAAGTAAAATTACTTGAAAAATATTACACTTTTTGATAAAATAGAATAAGTCTGAGTGTGGTTGGCGCGAGCCAAGCAGTTGGACGCGTCGGAGTTTTCTCCGACATCTGCTGGAGTAGTCTAGTGGCAATGACAAGAGACTGTAAATCTCTCGCTTTCGAGCTTCGTAGGTTCGAGTCCTACCTCCAGCACCACAAAAAATAGAATAAGCCCATCGGGCTTTATTTTATTTTTTGTGGATGGTAGGACGAGAACCGTAAGTTCGGACGGCGTAGGAGACCGAAAGAAATTGAGAATTTATTGTCAATTTCTTGAGGCGACGCCCGCCGTAGATTTTTGCGAAGCAAAAAATCGAGTCCTACCTCCAGCACCATTTTAAAACGGCGAAAAGTTTGCTTTTCGACAATCTAAAATGCGCGCAGAGGAAAGGAATTTATTCCTACCTCCAGCACCATAAAAAATAAGCCCCGCAGGGCTCATTTTTTGTTTCCTATTTCTTTCCGTCAATCTTATCTTCGACTTTTTTCATCGTGTGCGCCGCAAAATCACGACCACCGAAGCCAAACGCAAGCGCAAACGCCACGCCGACCGAGCCGAGCACGATAATAAACGCCGCATTTACCATCTCCGCCGCGATGCCGAGTTGGTAGAGAGTCATAAACACACCGAGCACAAAGATCGAAGCTTTCACCCCCATCGCGAGACCTTTTCCGGCGTTAAATTTCTTCACCAAGACATTCTCAATCCAGCTACCAAGGAGATACGCAAGCAAAAGCACGATCGCCGCCGAAAGCGCAAACGGGAGATAAGCGATAATCTGATTACCAATGTTCGTCAGTACCGCAAGTTGCAAGGTATTGAGCGCTTCCACCACAAAGAACACCGAGATCGCAACATAAACGATATAAACCAAGATGTTCGCAACATCGATTTTCTTCGTATCGAGACCGAGCTTCTCAATCCCAGCGTTGAGTTTAGTTTTGTCGAGTATCGGTTTCAAAATCTCTTTCACAAGTTTCGCGATAAAGAGGCCAACCGCCGCAATAATAATCGCTCCGATAATATTCGGCAAATATGCCATAAACCCATTCATCATCGAAACGATCGGGGTCGCGATGTTATTCAGCCCAAGTTTTTCAAAAATCCCAGGCAAGAACAAGATAAACACCACAAGGTGCACCAGTCGCCCAACAAAATTTGTCGTTTTCTTAATATTTTTCTGCTCCACCCCAGCTTTCGCCATCGCGCGCTCGATCCCCGCAAGCTTAAAGATTTTTACTACGAGGGATTTTGCAATCCACGCGCAAAGTAGTGCCAGCACAAGTACCAAAAGCGCTACCACTACATCTGGAAGCCCGGACATCAGGTTATTCCAGAAAACAGTAATATTATCCATTACTCTCCTTTATTAACTTTATACCTCAATTTTATCATGTTGCAAAAATAAAAAAATACCAAAATCATAATTTCATACACTTGTACAAAATTTTATCTATTTTACAGAGGTCAACAAAAAAGCATAAGCACACATAAACAAAGCATAGACATATATAAAAACATAAATACGCATGGAAAAAGCATAAGCACATCTAAACAAAGCATAGACATAAAACCTCAGCGCAAAACCAAAAGAAAAGCCCCAGGATAAAATCCCAGGGCTAATCCAAAAAGAGAAAAACTTAGACCGACGGGGAACCGCTCGCAATTTTAAAATTCTTGCCAAGCAATTTCTTCGCCACCAGCTCGACCGGATCCGGCACGGCATAACCACGATAAAATCCTTCCGCGTTATACCCCCAATTCCTAAACGGGTCGCGTCCGACTGGAGCCTCGATTTCAGCCTGCACCGCGTCGATTTTATTCAGCTCGTCGAGCGTCAGTGTTGAAAAACGGAGTAACGTCATAATCGAATCAAACGTTCTTGCACGGCACCCCCGTTCAGTCTCCCGAATCACTTTCAAAAAGCCCGAGAGATAAACCTGGTCTTTCGAAAAAGCGTAAGCCGTATGCGCCGAAGTGTCGCTCTGCCCCCTGAAAATCCGGTACGTATAACTCCAAGCATTATCAAACGCCGTCTTCTCAGTTTTATGATTTTTCCGTGTCAGCTCAAACACATATTCCATCGTTTCCGCGAAATTATGCCCCGAAGCAGCAAAATCGATCGCGAGTACCTGATATGGTCTCGGAAATCCAGAGAGTCCCGAGACTTTCACATCGCTCACTTTCGCAAGCCCCTCCGACATCGTCTCATTCAGACTGTGCGACAAGAAAGGCACAAGCGGCATCAACCAAGGGGCTTCCACCCCGCTCAATCAGCTCATGCATATAATTTCTCGTCGCCATCGCCGAACGATAATGCGAGTTCAGCTCGTGTCCGACCAGCTCAATCAGCTTCACTCCGTTGACTACTCTGTCACTCGGAATTTTAATCACCGGTCGCCCGATTACGAAATCAATGTTGGCGCTTCGCATGATGTCAGACGAAAGTCAATCTTTGCCAAAGTTATCACAGCAATTCGATATCGAGCACATCTATCCAAAGAAACGCCAAGAAAATGAGCGTGGATTGTCGGACTCGAAACAAATCGAAGCTCTTGGCAATAAAGCCCTTCTCGAAAAACGAATCAATATCCGTGCCGCTGATTATCGCTTTGAAGATAAAATTAAATATTACAACGGGTTCACAAACGATAAAGGTCAGAAGAAAGATGGTACCATCAACCTTGAGCTCAAAAAGATGAGTGAGAATTACAAGGAATTCGGACAAGAAGAAATCGGCCAACGCAATAGTCAAATTATCGACAACTTCATGGACCTATTATCTAAGAACAACTTAATAGCTTAGAGACCGACTATGCCGCAGGGGTAAACCAACTACTTACCAGTCGCTGCATTAATTTTATTACAGCACATCAACTTTAAAAATCCAAGATTTTCTGGTAAAATAATCCTATGACAAGATTGACTTTGCTTCAGATCTTAAAAGATCAAAAGGATAGCCAACTTAGTGGCGGCTTTTACCATAAGCTTCAAGTTGAAATGACTTATAATTCTAATCACATCGAAGGCAGTCGTCTATCTCACGAACAGACTCAGTATATTTTCGACACCGACACAATTATCCCAGACAAGTCAATCAACGTCGACGATTTGATTGAAACCGTCAATCATTTTCGCTGCATTGATAAAATTATCGACGAAGCCGATGTAGAATTGTCCGAAAAATTTATCAAAATTTTACATTTTTCGCTTAAAAACGGCACTACAGACTCTCAAAAAGAATGGTTCGAAGTTGGCGATTACAAAAAAATACCGAACGAAGTCAACGGTCTTTCTACCACGCCGCCTGAGAAAGTTAAAACCGAGGTAAAAAAGCTTCTCGACTGGTACAACAATCTTCCGAAAGTCGATTTTGAAAAAATTATCGAATTTCACGTAAAGTTCGAAGGCATCCATCCCTTTCAAGACGGCAACGGTCGCGTCGGAAGATTGATTGCCTTAAAAGAATGTCTAAAACACAATATCGTTCCGTTTATCATTGACGACGATTTAAAATTATTTTATTACCGCGGATTAAAAGCCTGGCAATCACCAAACCCAGAAGATTCCATCGAAACCCAACACGGCTATCTGCTCGACACTTGCCGCGCCGGACAAGATAAGGTAAAATCCTGGCTCGATTATTTCAAGATAAACTACGATAAATAGCCCCCTGCCTCGCGAGAGGGCACAGATAGATCATTGGACATTTGCGGTTCATGGTGCTTATCTCAATAAGCGACTCGGGATGTTTGTATTTAACCTTAAATTAGGGATTTTGTAGGGAGGTTTGAGACAAATGTAATATTTTTCCACATATCATCTATTAAATAAAGCATTTCCGTGATATAATTATGAAAATATTTTCATATAAAGTGCAGTGAGAGAAAATGGCTCAGAAAGAAGCGAAAGCCAGATTAAAGATAAATAAATTACTTGAGGCCTCGGGCTGGAGATTGCTCGATGATGAAAAAGGCCCCGCAAATGTTGATGTCGAAAATAAAGTTAATCTTGGTGACGATTTTGAAAATACCCGAAAAGGTTTTGCTGATTATCTCCTATTAGACGACAATCAAAAACCTATAGCGGTTCTCGAAGCGAAGCGCGAAAGCATCGCTCCACTTTCAGCCAAAGAACAAGCCCGCGATTACGCTAATTCGCTTCATGTTAGATATATTATTTTAAGCAATGGAAATACCCACTACCTCTGGGATATGCAATTCGGTAATCCTGAACCGATTAGCAGCTTTCCGACACTACATTCGCTTGAAGACGACAAGGAATGGACCCCGGATGTGGACAGCCTTGTGAACGAGGAAGTTTCAAACACATACATTGCCGAGTCTCAAATGCCTGAAATAAAGTCTCATCCAGATTATATAAATGAGAATACTCGTAAGGATTTTATTGAGAATAACAAATTAAAAATTCTGCGCAATTATCAGGTAAATGCCATAAAGGCGGTTCAGAAATCTGCCCAAAACGGTAAGAAACGCTTCCTGCTTGAGATGGCTACTGGAACAGGTAAAACATTAACCTGCGCCGCAATAATCAAGTTATTCATGAAAACTGGCAATGCACAAAGAATTCTCTTCTTAGTTGATCGTATCGAGCTCGAAAATCAGGCTAAAAAGTCTTTTAGTCAATCTATTGGCAAAGATTACATAGTTAAAGTTTGGAAAGAGGACCGCGACAACTGGAAAACGGCCGATATCGTTGTTAGCACGGTGCAATCACTGCTCGCGAGCAGTCGGTATAAAGATTTTAGCCCAAACGATTTCGATCTAATTATTTCAGACGAGGCGCACCGTTCAATCGGCGGAAATGCACGTGCTGTATTTGAATATTTTACTGGCTACAAAATCGGTCTTACGGCCACACCAAAAGATTTTTTAAAGAATACCACGCAAGATGAGAATTCTGAAAAGGAATTCGAACGACGCGAGCTTCTTGATACCTATAAGACATTCGGTTGCGAATCTGGACAACCAACTTTTCGTTACGATCTCAAAGATGGCGTGAACGATCCAGACGGTCCGTTTTTGGTCAATCCAGTAATCTATGATGCTAGAACAAACGTTACATCCCAATTATTGGCCGACGAAGGATATGCAGTTCATAGAGTTGTTGACGGCGAAGATATTGACGAAAACTTCAGTATTAGAGATTTTGAGAAAACTTTCTTTAATGAAGAGACGAACACGGTATTCTGTGAAACCTTTATGAAATATGCCGCTCGCGATCCGTTATCCGGAGAAATTGGAAAAACAATCATCTTTGCGGTTAGTCAGAAACATGCCGAAAAAATCACCCAGATACTTAATCAAATAGCCATGAAACAGTTCCCTGGAAAATACAATTCCGATTTCGCGATTCAGATCACCAGTAACGTTCGCGACGCCCAACAATTCACGATCAACTTCTCAGAAAATAATCTTAGAGGTCACACAAACTGGCTCTCAGATTACGAGAGTAGTAAGGCTCGCGTAGCCGTAACTGTTGGCATGATGACAACAGGGTATGACTGCTCAGACTTATTAAACCTTGTATTTATGCGACCAGTTTTTAGTCCTTCCGATTTTATTCAAATGAAAGGCCGCGGCACTCGCTTGCATACCTTTAAATATATCGACTACAATGATGGCGAGAAACTTATTGAGGTTAAAAAAGAAAATTTCCGCATTATTGATTTCTTCGCCGTCTGTGAATATTTTGAAGAAAAATATGATTATAATGCTC
>Ga0181612_174649_pt1 | contig 16878 bp, 10 predicted proteins | sample HoacroProtozoa21_FD_119630 | JGI IMG/M metagenome (GOLD analysis project Ga0181612, IMG submission 119630) | Hoatzin crop microbial communities from Cojedes, Venezuel. Combined Assembly of Gp0051906, Gp0051904, Gp0051908
GAATTGATGCTTATCAGAATACGGAGAAGGGGACAGAGGAGCATGAGTGATCTCATCAGAACCCAAATATGCATTTTGATTTCTGAGTCTGCTTCAGTTACAGGGTTTCTATCCATGGAAGAAATAAATGCAGGGGATCGAGCTCACAGAGTCAGGCATGCATTCATGTGCCATTATTAAACTGCATTCAGATTTTAAATACAGGAGCTAAAAGGGAGATATGATTATATTAAAAAAAAAAAAGTTCTATACCTTTTAGTTCAAAGAAAATGTGTTTATTCAAACCCAGTCTGTTTTATTTCCTTTAGTTCCATAACTCAGAACTGCTTACTGTGTTTTGTTCTTTGTCTTCTGCACTGATAGGATTATCAATGTTACGCTGGTCTGATGATGGATAAAGAGGAGCAAGACTGAGGTGATGTATTTTGAATTGGTCTATATTTTAGCAGGAGTGATCTTGGGGTATGTGATGGCTGTACTCCACTTGACCATTCTTTGTCAGGTTATTTTTAGGACAGGTTGTTTAGAGAACTGCTAAAGAATAGCTAACCTGAGATAAGGATTTCAAGATGTTTGATATTTACAGAAGTTGACTCTTCTAATGTGAATTCTTTGAATTCCTAGTGGTAAAAGTTTTCCGGACAATCTCCAAATATCAGACTTTCAGTTTCAGCATAGCAAGCCAGCGTGTTTTCCGTGTGAGCTGTGTGTGTGACAGCAAGTAGGACATGAGAAACTCGTCTGCTCCAGCACTGGACACCACTCTCATTCCCAGCACTGCCCCTGGCACAGCGTTGATTTGTACCAGCCAGTGCCTTCCCACGCTGCATCCCATGGGATTCAGTCCAGGTATTTATGAGCTGGATCACTTGCCAGCAGGCTCAAAGAGACCATGGCCTGTCTAGTTACTAGAGTAGCCATAGCTTGATAGCTTGCTTCTCTTAAGTGTTATTAAATATTTATTCGTAAGTATGTTCACAACACATTAGCGTAATTAACAACACTCTGTTTTTGTCTAGTATCACTGTGAGACCTAGACTGTAATAAGGATGCTACCAGCAGGCACTGACCCGATGATGTATTCATCTCACCTCCACCCTGAGTAGGACCTCACTGCCCTGAGCTTTACACAGCCTTGGGTGGGGATCCGCGGTTATGTGAGAGTTTTCTGTCTTTCCCTGCTCTTGCTTCTCTGATACCTCAGGGGAAAGCAGTGGAAGAAAATACGTATTTTTTCTGCAAAGACAAACTGATTTTCTTGCATCCTTGGAGTGTTTCCAGGGCTATTTCTGGGCAGGAGCCCTGCAGCACGGGTTGCAGCAGCCACATCAGGAAGGGACGAGCGAGTTGCATGCAAGTAGACAAACAAATCCTCAAAACCAGCAGTGGGTCACGGTGAGCCCCACAGATTCTTGCAGGGAAATCTCTAAGTAGCACTGGCAATTTGGCAGGCTCATGCTGCTAAGTGTTAAGGACAACACCTGAATTTGTGACCACTTGTAAAAATGTTGGCTTGAAGGCACATTGTGGCATGCATGAGGAGAATCCTTGATCTCAAATACATATGTGATTTTGACCAGTGTGGACAAGACCCCCCAGAAGGCATGGTTTGCAATGACAAATGTCAAGAGCAAGGGAAAATATCAGCATTAACTCTACACAAAATCTGGGGATTTTCTTGCAATGGGAAGATGAGTGCTTGTGAGCTGTGCTGTTGCGAGGTGGGGGTGGAATTGCCTGGAAGGAACTCGTGTCAAGTATTCAGAAAGTTGATGTTTTTCCACTGGTAACCAGGGAGATCAGAGGGGTTTATATGCTGGTGGATGGAGCTCCAGAGGAAGCGGGCAGCGACAAAGCTGGCCAGCATTTTGGTGCAAACCATGGTGAACCATGTTGCTCTTCTGAGGCTAGAGAAAGGCTTAATGATGTTGGTGGTGAGTCTTCTAAAGCTGCTTGATGGAGCAAGTCTCCATTAAATTTAACCAGAATTTGCCATCCAAAGCCTTCTTCTAGTTGTGCAAATCTCGCTCCAGCTCTCTGTGAAATCTCCGACATTTCTGATGGGCTCTGGGAATCGCCAAAGGTCAGGGTGCTGAGGTGGGTTTAGTGGGTTTAGTCGAGGTTCGCCTCAACTGTGGAAAGCTTTGCTTAGTTTTATACAGCATAAGTTACAGGATTTCTAATTATGGACCCAGTATTACTTCTTGTACCATGAATGGTGTCGAATGATGTCTTTACACTGTATTCTGTCTTGTATTTTAGTTTTTGTCTGCGATCTTGTTTCTTTGCATCAATTTAAAATCAGTAAAGGAAGGAGTGCTTTTCTTACCATTTTCTTTATTTTGGAATATTACTTCAATTGATAAAGCTGATCTCTGCTTCTGCAGTGTGTAATTATGTATTACATGCTTGTGGGAGTCCTTCCCTCCTTCAGAAGGAGGGAGGAAAGGCTGAAAGTGGTAAACACTGGAACTGCAGACGTGTGTGTCCTGGGGTGGGGAGTGGGAGAGCTAGAGCCTGCGCGGCTCTGCCCCAGCTCTCACCCTGAGCACGCAGGGTTCTGCAGCTTGGCGTCTCCAAGGGAAGAAACAAAACCTCTGGGGCAATGCTGTTCCTGGCATCTTCGGGTTTTCTCCCTTTCTTGTTTCCGAGAGGCCTGACAAGTCATGCCATGCACTCAGTTTCTTTTTCCTGTGAAAATGCCTTTTTTTCTGTGGCCAGAATAGATTGATTAATGAAAAAATTTCTGCAGGTAAATCTGAATATCTTTCTCTCTGCGTGTGAAGGTGCTACAAATCTGTGCAAAGATCTGAACACTGAGAGTCTAGCTATGTTCTCCATTCCTGCATCGATCTGTTTTGTCTTTCAAAAAGATGATTGAACACACCAGCAAATTACGAGGTGGATTTGAGAGGGAAGAAGCTGGCGGTCTGGGTCTAGAGTGATACCGCAAAAATCAGAGTTTGACTCTGTAGTACTCGAGATGAGGAGTTATGAAAGGACTGAAATTACATTGGAAAAAAGATGAATTTGAATTTTTCTGGCACAGTCCTGACTCTTTCAAGTAAGCAGGAGCCCTGAGGAAGAAGGGTGCAAAGCAATCTGCCTGCTTCAGGGGCTTGACGCTTTCCGAGGCTGGACGTGGCTTGTTGGCTGGCGAAGGTGTGCAGCTCCCCTCACACCCCGAAAAGCCAGCAAGAGCTGGGTAAAGCTTTCCTTGCAGAGGCACGGACTCGGCCCGGGGCTGTTCCCTGCTGTTCAGTTGATTGAGGAGAACAGCAAGTATTTACAAACAGAAGCTACAAGGCATTATCAAAGGGATATTAAAATGTGTATATTCCTAATACGCTGCAGATTGCAGATTTCTTGCAATTGTTTGTTTTCTAATGAATGTTTCTAGCCTGAAGCAGCAGTAAACAAATTACGTGGTCCGTTCTTTGACCATCAGCCATTTCTGTGCAATAGAACTGATCCAACAGTAAAAATGTTGTCGGTCTTTCACAGGGAATACATCCCTCGGGCTGTGCCAGCAGTGCGGGAGGCAGAGGGGCAGCAGGCTCCGTGGTGTCCCGTGGGATGCTCCACGTTGCTGGGTAGAGGATGCACTCAGGGAACACCAGGACAGGAGCGGCTGGGAAGTGTGTTGGGGGGCTGAGCTGTCCTGGGCTCCCTGGCAAGAGGCAGGAGGACCAAGAACTTTGAATATCAACAGGTTACAGGGGCTCTCCTCCAGCCACCACCACTGCCTCTGGCAAAGCTGACTTTCAGTGCAGATCCTGTTGCAGATTTAAGCGAGAAGAGGGGTGTTCAAGGAAGAAAGACCCACCAAAACCCAGCCCCTGGTCCCGGTGGGCACAGTAGCGGTGTGCACCTCATGTAGACCACCCTGGCAGCAGACTGCTGCGATTTCAGAGCCAAAGACATGGCTCCTCACCTCCCTATCCATTCTCACTGAAATACTGCCCTGGTAACCGTGCTTTTCATCTGTCTTCTATGAATTGACTGTTTTAGCATACTGGAGTTCCCTGACCTTCACAAATAGAAGGGATGACTCCTTGTTTTCAGAGGTAACAGTAAATAGGATTTGAGGCTGTTATTGAGTTGTCTGCAGCTCTGTGCACGGTTCTAGCAGAGTTTTGTGAAATCCAAGAGGAGTCCTGGTGCTTTAATTAGAGTAGAAATAAACCGAAGTGTTTTTAATGCATATCAATATTGAGACTTCATGGCGCTGGGCAGAGCAGCTGTTAGACAGTGATTTGCCAAAATACCTACATTTAATTCGGACTATTGGTGGACTGTCATATTTGCCAAATCATGAACAAGACAGACACTTATTCCAATTATACGGTCTGGTTTGCTACGGCAATCAGTTTGGGGTCAAAGAGCCATGATGTAAATTAAAAGTAAAGCCCTGTGGCTAAGTGACTTCAGCTACACTTCATTCTGCTGCAGCTCCATGGCAGGACGTATCGAATGTAAGCGTTGAACGAAAAACTATGTGAAATGTTAACACTGCTTGACCAGGATCATACCAAAAATGTTAAGGTATGCTTATTCATGACTTCCAGTGTGAAAAATGTCATATAATTGAAACAGTTGATGGGTCACCAAATTGGTACAAAGCAAAGTGCCTTTGGAGCGCCTTTTCTGTAAAAACAGATCGGTGCGATTTACGGCCGAGTAACAGGGACGAAGGAAAGGCAATTACTTTGGATAACTTAGCACTTGTTTTTTTATTAACTGGTGGAGAGTAGTTAAAAATTTATCACATATTTTTCTGCACCAGGAGACCATCAGGTCCAGCTTTGCAGGAGCATTTGCTCTGGCCCCAAAGTGAAGGTGTGTGGCTGGGTGGAGAGACCGAGGTGGTGGGAATGGGCTCTGGGCACTGGGTCTGTTGAAACTAACAGTGGGAAAAACGGCAAGGAAAACTGGTGAGAAACCAGAGCAGCAGCAGATAATTAACAAAAAGAAAAAGTAATTTTTGGCCTCTTTTGTAATTCTTCCTTCTCAGTAGCGCTCACCCACTGGCTTCCATTTCAGCTTCCACCTCCCGGGCAAACAGGGTAGCTGCTAAATGAGCCAGCAGCTCTGATTTCTTGCAAATACCTGGCTTGGAGGAAAGTGCTGCTCATGCTCTCAGTAGGTTGCCATAAAGCTGCTTGCGGAGTAGGGGAGCTAGCGATAGCATCAGAAGTGAAGGTTTCCAAATCTTTCATAAATTTTTTGCCTGAATTAAAGTTTTCCCCAGGCTTGAGAAAATCTGTTTGGGAGAGGGGCTTGAAGTGCTTTATTTTCTGTGAGGATTTTTCGGTTTTGCCTTTAAAGCGCAATTACAAAGTAAGAGCTTTTTGTTTTTTGCAATGTTCATCCTAAGGAATTACAAGCATGCTGTGTTTTCAAGCTGCGAATTGCTAAATAAACTGCCAGATAATAGAATTTAGTGCGTGTTTTTAATTTGATACCACTGCCCACAGCGATGAAAAATGTGATTCTGACAGAGTGCTTCCATCATTATGTACCTTCATTTAGAGATTTCTAAGACGGCATTATTAGTGATAATATTAACGCAGTTCATACTATGGCAGTCCAGGCAATTCTTCCTCCAAAGTGCTGATAACAGGCTGCATATGTAATTTACTCTTGTATTAAAGTGATAGATGAGTTAAAAGACTTGAGAATACTGTAAATTACCCTGTAAAATATACTAAGAAAATTAAAAATTGATCTTATTTTCATTGAAGGAAAATATTTACTCAAACATTTATCTAAAAATAGCAATATTAATTCCTTAGTGTCACGGGAGGCTGCATGTGTTTTTGTTTGTGCTTAACTAACTTTCTTTGAGCATCTCTAGACTTCCACAGAAGATTTTTCAGAAACGTGTCAAACCTTCAAATAGCTTGTTTGCACCATACAAGGCTGAGAAATTTTTTGAAAAAAGAAAAATCCTGTGGCTATATGTCCAACATCCACAGCTGAAGACGAGTTTTGGAAGGGCTCACTGTGCCTTAGTCACTGCAAAAAGATCAGCACGAGGCCAGATTATTCAAAGGACAGCGTCTTCTGCAGACATCCCCTGGCTGGTGAGTATTACCTCCAGTCCCTCAAATTCAGGGCTAAATAAAAACATTTAACACTGTGATTGAAGAAATGACTTCACCTGTAAGAGGTATGACTGGGTCTGGGATGAGCGTGGAGGATAAAGACCGATTTGGTTTTATCAATGAATGAGGTAGATGGTGTATATATGGCCACGATTTCTAGAACATGTTTTGAGGATAATATCTGCCTAAATATAAAAAAATTAAACAGCTTGATAAAAGCACCTGTATTTTGAAAACTAGTAGGAATTATCTCCTATTTCTGCAAATATCCCTTATATTTGGTTTAGGTCTGAAACATTGCATGTAACGACCTGGGGCTTGAGAAATATCTCTGTGCTTTCTGTCCTCTCCGAGCTGGGCACAAGTGCATCCTTCAGTGCCCGGCTGTAGAGCAGGAGGCTCATCCATCCTCCCGCTCCAGAAAAATGAACGTGCTTTTCTCCCCTCTCCTTTGGAAATAATCTTGTAATGAAGGGACAAGATTGTCTCCTCTGGGGCAGGTGGAAGTGGCCTGGAGGATTCTACTGCACAGCACTACAAAGTTTGGGAGTTGGACTGTGTTGGGAGCTCAGGATCCACGGTGCTGAGCGTAGCAGTGTGGAGAGTAAAACCTTGCTTCTAGCCCCATGTCAGAAGTATGAAAGGTATCAGTTTATGAAGGCATCTTTAACTAGAAAATACTACCTGCAGGTTGTGGGGTTAAAGGCTGTACAGCCTGCAAAGAGAAAATAAGGAGCATCTTACAATACTTCTTGCTTCAAAATTTCATCTAAGATCGCCTCACTCTTCTAATTCTTCAAAAATTGTAAAAGCTGCAACAAGAATGAGCAGCTCAGCCAAAGGAATAAATATTTAAGCCGGCTGAGGATAACTGCTGCTATGCCTGTCTCAAATTCAGAATACTGACTTCAAATGCCTTCAGTCTGGGTTCAGCGAAAATTGGTGCTGAAGCTTGCTTGGAAATAAAAATGCTTGTCATCCGCAAGAAGGCAGGCACTCACGGTTACAGACCAGCCTGCGTTGTGCTTTAACTCATTCTGCAGGATTTTCTGTAGCGCTTATAAATACTTTACTTGCTAAATAGAAGTCTTTATTATTCAGAGTTGGTGATAGGATGGGCAAGCCGTGCAGTGTTGGAGGCATGGTGGGCAGCCCCACCAGCCCCAGGCTGGGTGGCAGGGGGGATTCCCACAGACGGCTTCCTGAGGTCATCTTCCAACCACCGGGGTGGAGAGAGTGGAGGTGGCTGGAAGACGGCCGTTAGGTTGGAGTGGGAATTGAGTGCTGTGCCTACTGAAGATGCAACGGTGCCTTACTTTGTGGATGCGGGATTTTGTGAACGTATTTCATGAAGTTTGTGAATTTTGCATTTGGAGCCTCATCAGACCTTTTATGAAAGCGTAGTTAATTGTGTCGGCTGAGGAAGCACATGCCACTGTTAGGACTGTGCTGGCTGCCGGTGGCCAACCCCAGCAGGAGATGCCCTTGTCCAGGCAGCGCTCGTTGTATTGAGGATCTCTCACGGCACAGGACATTTTCCCCGTTGCAGACAAGCTCTGACAAAAGCATCTGCTACTTCAGGCAGGTGCCGATAACACAAGACGTGAGCTGTGTGGCTCATGATTTAGATGCAAGTTTTCCAAGAATAAACCCTGTTGAAAATCACTGCAGATTCTGGCTCGATGAGTGCACACCAAGAGCATCTTGAAGTCATTCTGCACAGGAGCTCTTCCTGCAGGGACGGTCGGGGCGAGGCTCTGCCTAGAGGGAGAGTGAGCAGGGTTTCGTTTGCCTTAGCAGTAATAAGCTATCACTCCTGTGCTCTGCTTCAAGCTTCCCTGGGACTAACCTTGTGAAAAGGATGTATGTTCTCTTCAAGAGATTATAGTTACAGCAGTGACTGTAGAAAAATGCCATTTCCTCGTTGAGCAGACTTGCTTAGCTGAGTGTTCCAGTTGTTGGGACCTAGCTCAGTCCATTCTATTTTGCTTTTTTCTTTCCCTGTGTTTTATTCCGTAGGTTCTGCAAATTATTTCACAGAGACTTTGTGCAGGGAGTAGAAGACCTGTGCTTTCCAGTGGAGCAGGTGATCTTGTAATGCCTCTGGTCTCAACCATCCTGTTAGAAACATCACAAAGAAGCTTTGAAAAATTTTCACTTTAAGTATCTCGACACCACGGACAATCGAGGTGATGAATCACTCTTGAAAACCCAGGCACAGTGGTTTTGTGTTTTGAATGAGAACCATCCTGTATGTCTTTGCGAGCTTCCAGTGAAGCTGGATGTCAGTGCGTTACCATTTTGGTAAGACTTCCACAGCTGAAGTGAAGACCAACAGTTAACCTCTTACCTGCTGCAATAAACAATTAAAATTGTCTTTCTGTAGGAAACACTGCAATGCTTGCTTTTTTCTGGGTGGCATTTTGAGACATCTTTGCAAGAAACTGTAATGGTTATCAGCTCTGCCATGCTCCACATGAAGGTGAGTGGGTCTGGGTAGCATGTGGGGCTCTTGGGTGTTGTGGGGAAGAAGAGACCAGGACTTTGGCATGGTGCAAGGGGCACCTGGGGAACCACAAAGATCCCGTGGGTGCAGGACACAGGCTAGAGGCAGTCCAGCTCCGAGCATGGCTACTAAGGAGGAGCATAAACCTTTCAGGTCTATCGGCAGAAGGCTTTCCTCTTCCCTGAGCTCTCGCGCACAGCAAAAGTTCAAGAAAGTTGGTGACACACTACCCGGCCTCCCTGGGACCAAGCTGGGCTGGTTTTGTGGTCCTGAAGGCTGGGATTTCATGGCTCCTGATGACTGCTGGAAATCCTGACTGAAAGTGCAGCTAAACAGCTTGCCACGATACACAGCACACAGCAAATTGTGGTAGGAGCTGGGGCTAAGGAGGCGCTTGGAGCTTCCCTGGTGTGGGAAAAGGCAGCATCTGCTAGAGGTGACTGGAGACCTCGCTTCCTCACAACCAACAGAACTCCGATCCGTATCTGCACGCACTGACAAGTCTGCCGTATGCAATGACATGTTAATCAAAGTACTCCCTGAAATACAATTCGAGTGAAAAATACATTTAAAGTTTGTTGAAACTGACTTTTCTGCAAACCATTTATTTTCAGCTGTCTCAGAATATTTCATGTTCATTGCTGTTTTTCATTTCACCTTCAATATTAGCATGTTCCGCACAACCTGCTTTATTGCAGAGTTTTCTTGAATGCATTTGAATGGCAATCCAACAAATCCTTGAAAAAGTGACCCTCCTCTACAAATTACAGCTTGAAAATTGAGGTTTTGGGGTTGTAAGGAAAAGGTTTCTATGAAAAAGTGTTGAGACTGGTATAAATTTCACCACGTCTGTTGTTAAGCATTTATAAATCCATCGGCCGTATACAGCTGCTGCATGGAAATGACGGCGATCTCGCACTGGCCCAGTATGGAAGTGGTGCGGGTCTGTAAAGCGGAGTTTTTGCATCGCTGCTGTGGGTGTTGTGGGGTTGGGTTTCTTCATGCTTCAATGATTTTGTCTGTAGTTATGGGAAGATTTCTTCTTTCATTATTGTTTAACTGTGCACCTCTGCTGGAGCCTTAGGATGTTACTAAAATGAGTGCAGGAGGCAAAAACATCACTTGAAAATATATTCTAAGTTTATTCTTAGTCTCTGTTGGTTTTTTCCATCCCCATAAGCTAAGCATCTCTCCCACGCAGCCGTGTGCGCTCTGTCTGGTCTTGAAACAGTGCTGGAGAAAGGGTTTAGAGCTAGAAAGGGGCCTCACTAATAAGATTTGCACCTAGATTTGGATCCTGAGCTTATTTCTCTTTGGCTCTTTAGTTTAAAGGTGTGTTCTCATTAGTTCATTAGAATCCATATCTATTTAGCTGAAAAAAAGAGTGAGGTTAACTGGAAGTCACCTGTCGCTCAGATAAACCAGAAGCTTTGTCAGATAACAATTTTTCTTCTAACGGACCAGTTCTTCCCTGGGGTGTTAATTCTTGATTCCTTGTGCAGCTGAGAGGGTGCAGATCCTGGCCAGGTTCCCACCACCAGCTGCTCCGCTGGGCAGCGCCTGGGGATGCTGTCAAGCTGCAGCAGTACGGAGACTCCGCATGCAGTCGTCTAGAGAACTTCTACTGACATTGTAAGAAATCTTGTTTTATTTTTCTTTTTTTTTTTTCCCTGCTGAAGCAATTGTAAAAATTTGCCAGTGATGCTGCAGGGTCAAGATCTTTATTGAAAGAGAAGATAATGTGTTAGTGTTGCAGCGTATGAGCTATGTGGGTGGAGAATTTTGTACCTTACAGGAGGAATTTTGGTAACCAGCTTGCTTGAAGAAAATTTGATCCACAGGGTGCTCTTGACTAAATGTCAGGTGGAGAAAGTCAGCAGTGTCATATAGTGAACCCCATCTAGGAAGCAGGTTTGTTGTACTCTGCTCCATCTGACCTGTCCTTGGTCTGTTCTCCAATTGCTCCAAAGGAAAGGCAGGACCATGGAAGGGGAGACTGCAGTGTTTTGTGATGAATGGCTCCTCAGCAGGGCTGTTACTCCCATGCTTCTCAAAATCTAAGTTGACTGCAATTCCAAGAGGTCAGAACAATGACTTTATTGTCTAATTAAAATGGCTTATATTAGGAGCAAACCTTGCTGTATTAATGGAAGAAGAAACAGAGTGATGTATCATATCATCTCATCTCTTTAAATTATTTTGTTTGGTGTCTGCATTAGACATTAAACATTATGTCATAAAATGTGTGGCTATAGAGAATTTCAATAGGCTTGACATCAAGGTAAGAGAAAAACAATAAAAACATCCTCATCTCTTTTATAACACAACCCTGTGTAACCAGGGAACACTAAAGCTGAAATTACTTTTTGCCAATAATTGTCTTTTGGTTCTTTAAAGCAATATAGTCAAACCTCTACAGACTTAATACTACTGGTTATGGGATTTGTATCTCTACTAAATGCAAAATTTAATTTAGTGTTCGGTTGTTTAAAATTTTAAATCTAAACTTTAGTATGTCATAAAAATTGGACTGCTTCTCATACTTATTAGTGTGAGAAAAAAATCTGTCTAATTCAATAGAATTCTTGGGCATTGATATTACACTGGGATTTATTAAAGAGAAAAAGTTGTTTTAATATATAAACCATGAAAAGGCTGCAATATCAAGCAAATTATGCAAATTAAATTATGTAAAAAAAGGGAATCATATCTGCATTACATGAAAACTTAGAAAGGCTGTCCCTTACCAGGTTTTAACTGTGAAGGTTATTGTGGCTTGCACAGCGTTACAGATATGCGCACAGTCGACCTGGATTGCCCTTCTCTTTTTCCTGTTGGCAGCACAGGCCCAATAAGATAATGCATTATAGAAATGAAAAATACTAGATTTTGGAGGGTCCAGAAGAATGTGAAGCTTCATTATGCTGACCACTGAGTCTATGTATAACCTCGTCGTCCTGGTGATACGGTCTGTTTGGTGTGCGGACCTACATCCATGTGATGCTATTTGTTGTGCATTTTTGCTGGTGAGAAACCACGGTTTGCAAGACTGGTTTGAAAGACAGTGAGTTCCCGAGTGTGGTGTTGGTGATTGAGGATGAACAACTGCATGGCCATAGGGTCCTCTCCTCCTATCCTCCAGGTGCTGTTCACGCCATTGGAGTAAGGGTGGGAAACCATCTGAAGTCTTGGCTTGGTAAGAACTGAGAGGTTCTCCACAATCCGCCAAAGGTATGTCCCTTTCCTCTCCCTTTCAAAAAGCATCTCTGTCCTAAGTTTGAGCAGCATAACAACAGGCCATGTTTAAATTAAATTTTCTCCAGTTTGATCAATGCCCTGCTTGGGGCCATCATTTTCAAAGCACTGATAGCACAGCACTCCTTATCTATAAAGTACACTTGCCACCGGGGTGCAGTCCCCAGTCTTTTATCAAGGCAACTTTGAAAGAGGTTTTAGTATCCAGGCATCTTCCTGCTGGTGAAAAAGATTCCCATACATTTTAACAATGCTGATAGCAATGGCCGTAGCAGGTCAGATGCACTATCTCACCCTTTGCCTAGAGTCCTCCTGCAGGTGGCTGCTGAACCCTCTGCCTGCCCAGCAGCTCTGGCAGCCAGGAATGGACTTTGTGGCCATCGTTTTTGCTTTGCTCACCCATTACAAGTATCTGCCCAGCTACCATGTACGTTCAGACTCGTGCAATTGAAGCACAAGTAGAAAAAGCAGATACGCTTGAAAAATTTCCAGTGTTATTGTGAAATGACTGTAGACGGCTCACAAATGGATCTTATTTCTGCATTTTGGTGGGCCAGTGAAAATCTAGTGAGCCAAGGCAGTGGACCTCTGCTTCTCCTCCCTCAAGCAGAGGCTTTTTGTGATCTAGAATATTAAACCCCAAATTACAGATGAACAGGCAGAGATAGAAGCAATTAGAGTCATACGGGACATTTTGTACTTTTGGGAAAAAAAATACTTTGAAAATCCCATTATGTGAATTTTCATAGAAGTTTAATAAAAGTTGCATTAAAAAAAGCTACTAAACCTTGAAAATGCTGTCTTTGCATTTAATGCACTAAAATAGTAATGAAACATTCCAAGATACTTTCAGAGATTTTAATGAAAATATTCATAAAAGATTGAAAAAAAACCACATTTCCAAAACTACCCATAATTCCAATAAAAGTCAACTAATAAGTACATCTTCCTTGCAGCATTATGCAGACGTCTATGGAGAAAAAATGATATAGCATGCAAGTACTGCCACATATAAAAGAAGAAGTTTAAATAGCTCAGAACTGAAAATGAAATTAAAAAAGATTGCAAGAGAGTAAACTTTGCGCATATAAGAAAAGTTCTATTAAAAATGCAGATTCTAAACATAAAACCATGGTCTAAATACTTAAGTTTTCATAACACTACATAAAACCAAGCGTGGAGTATTTCACTTCAGACTGGAGAAAATCTCCCTGAAATTCTGATGAAGTACTCATAAAATATACATGACAAATGTGCAGAAGAGTAAAGAGGACACAGCCAAAAATTCAATGAAATTTGAGCTTTGAGTTTAAATGTCTCTTCTTTTAGACAACAAAGATCCCTTTTGGCTGCTCATAATTGAAATTCTCCGAGTCGTCGCTTGACAGCTCCAGCCCTTCTCCCTTAGCCCGTTGCACAATAATTCCGTGCTGTGCAGCAGGACTTTGTAGCACAAGGCTGGTGGTGCCTCAGCAGCCATGTCGTGAAACCGTCTCCTTAATAAATACTGTTGAAAAAATGCGGAAACTGATTAGGTGGAAAAAAGGGTCTTTTTCCTGCAGTGTGTTCGTCCATCAAATTTTTGCTTGCATAGAACAGTAGAGGTGTGCTGCATCTCCTGCAATGGTCTCATATTAGTGCCGTTCATGAAAGCAGATGGTGAAATGGAGGTTGGGGCAGTCCTCCTGGTCACAGCTAGCACAGACGCAGTCACATCTACTTGTGCTTAAAACTTATTAACCAATGGAACCAATTAATATCTCTCTGCCACTTGGTAGGTCTTTCATGCCTGAGAGCCCGTAAGCTACTGGGTGATGCCGTTGTGCAGCTGTTGGTAGCTTCAGGTCCCTGACTGCTGAGGGACTCTGGTGTTGGAGTCCTGCCCTGATGGCCATGAATCCTGCTCTCCTGTTCCTCAGCTCAGTCCAGCACCCAACACAGCACACAACAGCCTCATTCACCCTTTGACAAGAGAGCTGATGTAGGAAAAATAGGAAATAATACAGTTGGAAATAATTTTCCAGTTAAATTTAATGCAGGCTTGCTGCTGCTCTCTTCTACACCAATGTAGCTCTATTTCTTTGGCACTAAGATGAGAACTACGGTTTTTAACATCACATTAAAATGTTATCCTGGGCAGGCATGGATGGAAGGGTCCCTGCCTCCAGCACCCTTCTATGCGGGACATCAAACTCAGCCTCTGTGTCAAGGTCAAAGAGAATTATTTTTTTAAATTATGTTTCCATCTCTCTCAGCCTGTGGAGATTTCAGAGACTGTGTTAACCTAGCACACACAGTTTTACAATCCTGTGGTCCCTGGGAAGAGAGCTGCCGGGTCTCCTGCCTGCGATGCCCAGGCTCGCTGTACAGGGAAGCTCTTCTGCACTTCTGCAGGTGCCAGCTGAGCAGCTCTACGCTGAGCATATAGAATAGGGAACACAAGGAATAATGAGACTTTTTAACCTTGAAACTTCAGCTAAATCTGACCCTAAAAGTATCTAAAGAAATCCTTGTCTGCAGTTGAAAAGAGCAAAAGAGCAATGATATTCCCAGGGAATCTGGGAACCTCATGGATCTGATGGACAACACTATGCATTACGCTTTACCTGCAGTTCTTCCCAGCTTAATGCATGCCAAAATTTAAAATAATTTCAGTCCTCAGTTCACTTTTGCCCTCGCTTGGTCATTGAATCCAGACTATGTTTCCCTGGCCTGTTCCTCACAAGCGGGGCAGTGTCACAAATCTCCTGGAGTCACAGCATGGAGACCTGCTGTCTCCTTCCCATCTACAAGAGCTTTCATTTTGTCATAGACAAAACCAGGCTGATTTGATGGAATTTATTGATGACAAACTCACTTTGGCTGTTTTTCTTTTCCTGGTTGGGGTGTTGGTGCTTGCAAACGGTTTCTTTCATCATTTATTCCAGCATTTGGGAAGGAGATGAAGTTCAGCTGACTGTCTCAAGGGCTAAAACTCTAGACTTGCATACTGTTAAATAGACTTAAAATTCAGTCATGCGCGTAATGTCTGACTTCAAGTGGTCTCTCTGCTGCAGTGACCACTCATGAACTGGATGTCGGTCACCCCATGGCAGGGATGAGTGGAAGGAGGCATTCGCTCATGACTTTCCTCACATCGTAGATATTTCTTCAGACCGTTCATGTGAAATACAAATCCCAGCAGCAGACACGAGACGGAGGAGGACTGTGATGCAGCAGTGGTAAAGTCCCAGCAAAGACGATTTAGGGTGAAAGGGAGGTACCTGTGTGTGACGGGGTGAAGAAAAGGAAGGTTCAGGCAAAAGCTGAGCTCTGGTAGAGTAGAGCCTGGGCAGAAGTTGTTGGAGGCCTGTGTTTAAAGCTGAAGGTAACAGGGAAAAATACTCCAAGAAAATGTCTGTCACTGGTACTGAGGCCGGAGTCTGTCCTGGGGCACTGCCCGCTGCTGCTCACATCCCTGCCGTGGGTTCTGCAGCTCTCCGAGGTGGGGGTAGAAAGGGCGGCTTCGCTGTTGGACTGGTTCAACAGGTGAAAAGTGCTTATTGCCCTCGAGTGTCTCTTCTGTGCTGTGTTTATTACTTAATTAAAACACCTGTAACCCATATGAGATAATACACTATTTTTCTGCAGTCAGCACTGTAACAGCCTACTCATACCTGTTTAAACTGAACTCTATGCTTTGCGTTGAGGTTATTTTTTTTTAGAAAAGAAGGGTACAACCTTGTCGTGCTGCATTGTAGAATAAAGTGTTTAACACAGAAACTCCAATCAATGGGATATAGATTTTGTGTTCTTCCTTACCCTATGCTTCCTAGCCTCACTGCATATGCTTAGTGTTGGCTTTAACTCTGCTCTGAACATCAGATGTAGTCATTTAAAACTCACAAAGCCACACAGGATTCACACTTGTCTGTGAATAGCCAGTTGCTATTAAAAGTATTTTCATGGTGAAACCTTTGTCTGGTGTTTTAAAGCTGCCTGAAACCATTTATACCTGCTATTGGGTGATAGTGATAATGTTGAAAATAGCATTGTGTGATGTCTGCTGCCTTAAAGATGCTGAAGCCTGTCTGTCTTTGTGCTTGTGCTTTAATTTTATTCAAATATATTTATTATAAATACTTATAAATGTCAGTGGCTGCCATTAGTAATCTATCTCCGATGTCAGATTGAAAGGTAAGAGCTTCCACCCGCAGGACATGTCGGGGGATAGAAAGAAAGTCTCATAATGAAGGGGGAATTGGGGAGCGTAAGCAAGCGAGGGCACACCTGAGGCAAAGCCATGTGTATGTGTAATTAGATCAGCTTTGGGGGCCTGCTTAGTTTTAGAGCTGTTCCCAGACTGGGGGAGGAGTAAAACTGGCATAAATAAAAATAAATAGCCAAGTATAACTGAAAAGAGTACTTGGTCTAATTACCATAAGGCATATTTCCTGTTGGAAAATAGCGTAATTAGTGGCATATTGAACTTAAAAACTCTTCTGTGGTAGTTATTAAATTTCATGACATTTTGGCTTGATTAACTTTTTCACAGATATGACTCGAGGCTGTTTCAGGGAACCGTCTGAGGTGGATGGGAGATCTGATGACCTACCCCACTGACGGTCCCAATTATTCAAACTAAAAAAAAGCATTTTAAAACCTCATTAGCAGAAAGGAAATTAATAAACCTGTTGCCTGTTCTTTTTCCATTTTAATGTTGGCTGAGATGAAGGGATGAGATGTGAAACAAAGCATCCTCCTGCCCCAGCTCTACCTTTGCCTTGATGATGAAGTTCTACGCGAGTTAATTATGACTTTTGTATAGGATATGTATATGTAGGGGGTGATTCTGTTCTTGAGAGTACCCCAGCACTCAGCTGTGTTTGGGAGTCCCTTCACTCTTCTCTTTGCTAACCTACAGCTGTTCAGTAGCATGGAAAAACTATACAGCAGCCTGGCACTTGTTGCTGCCTCCTTTCAGCTTCTCTCCATTTCATAAGAATGACAACCTTGGGTACAACAAAAGGA
>Ga0181612_113265_pt1 | contig 16877 bp, 13 predicted proteins | sample HoacroProtozoa21_FD_119630 | JGI IMG/M metagenome (GOLD analysis project Ga0181612, IMG submission 119630) | Hoatzin crop microbial communities from Cojedes, Venezuel. Combined Assembly of Gp0051906, Gp0051904, Gp0051908
CACACTGTGGTAATGGTGAGTTCTGGGCACGTGCTTAGAGGGGGTAGCAGCTAGTGGTGATGGCTTGCACTGATCTGCACGTGCTTAAAGACTTCTCCCAAGTGCTTTGCTGTACTTCTGTTGCTCTGGTCTTGAAGACTGTGACTAATTGTTTCTGTGGATGAAGTGCACATGCAACATAGTTATCATAAGTTTAAATTGTCCCAGTTGCATATGCATGTTGAGGAGAAAGCAGTCTTTGTTTTTTTTAATCCTGGCATGTTGATGTATACATTTGTCGATAATGCAAATAGCCCTAAATGTTGTTATGAATGGATACACAGGACAAACTCTTTTTAAAAATGCATTTTGGAGCGTTGACTTCAGCAGGACAAGCTCCTACAGTGCCTCCAAGGTGGAACGTGAGGAGCAATAGATGTTTGGCTTTTTAACTTGTTTGTGCCTGAGAATCTTTGGTCCAGGAAAAGGTCATTCTGGTTTTCTCTGCAGATGTTACCCTGTGGCCTCTGTATTTCTATCAGCAAACCTGGTTTTACCCTGTTAGATAATTTAGGAATTAGTTCCTGTGCATGTAATAGTATGTAATTTTTGCCTCTTACTGCTGCATGAGTTTACCTATGGCCTTTGTTCACTAAAATCCCACTGCCTTAAATTTCTGATTGTTCTACTGAACAAAAATGTTTAGTAATGATGTCACTTATAATAGTTTCTATGTTGACTTGTGCACAGAGGAAATTGAATTCTATACCAACAGTTGCATTCTTGTTTCTCTCCCTTCTTTGCAGCATGAAGTCATTTCAGGACTCAAACCACCTCACAGTTCTGTAGGCATGCATAAACCACTCTGCAAGTTGCTAATTGCCATAAAGTCTAATTCCCAAGTAATCTTGGATGTCCTGGTTGGTTAATACTAGCTAATAACAAGACTGCTAGAAAACCAGCTCAGGTAGTATTACAAGATGCTTTAAACCTCTTTTGTACCTGTTTTGGAGTTGGATAGCAGAATTGTCTGTATTTAATAAATGGAAAGCCTGAATTCTGTGAAAAAAGAATATTGTGGACTTTCATGATACTCCCTTTCATTCAAGGATTCCCTTTGCAGAGGGAACCTCTGTGATACTGGATGTCTTTTGATTGGAGTTGTCCTATTTCTAGCTTGCTTTGCAGCTTATTGCCTTTTTTCTCGGTTCCCTTGACATTTCCCACTTTCAACACTTAAAATTTTCACTTGCTATTTCTGTTTGTTTTGAGAGGAAAAAGGCATAAATGTAGGCAGCAGCTGGAGAAGCGAAAAGCAAAATTGCTTTAGGAAGCTAGAAAATGATGAAAAGCTAGCATGGGAAGTAATAGATAAATATTTTTAATATAGAATGTTAGATATAGCTCTACTATGATTATTCTGTAGATTGTTGTGATTTTTTTGGCAAGCCAACTTTGATAAACAATAAACTTTGTTTTACAGTAGCTGCTGCTGTATTATTGCTTAATCCTACTTACTCATGGCAGCTGCTCTTGAGCAGGAAGCTTGGGGGTTTTTTTCCATGTTTTCTGGTAAGCATGCCTCCAGTCTGGTTACCTGAAAGGGAGTGAGTAGTTTAGACACTCTTCTGCCATGTTAATGACTAGAAAAGGTAATTGTGGTAAGTCATCAGAGAGGAAAAGCTTTTCTGAAGAGAGGTAAACAAAGTATAAGTTGGATGCTGTGGTGCTAGTTTTTGCATGACTAGTTGTGTGAATAAGGGTCGTGTTGATACGCTTCTACAGCACCTCCAGAGGTGCTTCTGCAGAGCCGAGACCATCTGTCGCTTTAATTATTTCAGATGTAGCATTTATGTAAGGCATATTAGTAAGGCAACCCTAGCAAAAAGCAATGCAGAAGGTGGTCTACAAGTAAATCTTTCCATCACGAGAAGCCCCGAATTCTGTTATTATTCAATAGATTAAAATTCAACACATAGGCCACGGCTTGGATACTGACTTCCAAAATGAATGAGTTGTCATGTCCCTCTTATCTCTTTTTTTAAAAATCACAGATTTTACCTCAAGCAAGACCAAGATGAGCACAGCAGAAGTTAAACTATATGCCATTGTTACGTAGTCTTATTCAGTTCCTTATCTTCTCTTTCCTTTTTTGTTAGTCTGACAGTGTGGATGGATCTACATATGAATATTGAGGCTAAGGAGTCTGCAGGGTGCTTTGTTACTGTAGTGATGCATGCATTATGACAATGTAAACAAAGTATGCAGATGATAAAATTCTTAGTTGTCTAAGTTTTGAACATTTATCACCCTAAAGTGAGGGAAATAACTTGACCGTCTGTTTATTCGAGGGGAAAAAACAGTACACATGGGATGCATCAGAATTGCTGTAGTCTCACTGAACTGATAGCAGGTCAGAGACTGTGGTGCAGCAGTGGTAAACCCGTGTGCTGGTACGTGAGTGGAGAAATTGTATTGCCCAAAGCTCAAGCAGTTAAACTTTAGAATTCTTTATTCTTACTGCACAGGGGATGTTGTACAGTGTACTGTGTTACTTACTTTGGGATACAGAAAGATGTGTAGGTGTGCAAGGAAGGGATAGAGACAGTGAGTTTGTGTGTAAGGTGTATCCATAGATTAGCAGTGCAGACTCTGGCATTGCAAGGGTAACAGTATACTACTGTGTAGACCTGATGCTGAAATTCAGCCTTGTACAGAGGCCATTACTCAAGCTTTGTGCAAATTCACCCCATACAGGGCTTTAAAGCAGTTGGATGATGCAAAATTGGCTCTTAAGTCATCTGTAGAAACTGACACCGATAGCAAATCTTTTATGCTTCAGGCATATGGAAGTGGTTTGTGATGCAAACATACTAGCTAAAGTGGAAGTACAGCACCGCTTTTGTGAGTTCTCATCTGTGTGCCTTGATTACATCTGTGTCTGAATGCTGCAAATGCCAGACCTTTTACATGGCTTCAAAAACTAGGCACAGAGAGCCTGATGAAAGAAAAATCCACTAAGGCTGTAGAGAAAGTGCCTTGTAGCAGACTGCTGGGAACTGGGACAGGACGTTTCCCGCTGTCCTAAACATCTGTTTCCTTTTTTCCCTGTGCTAGTGCAATATTGCGTTTGATGGACCTTGGGATTTGAGGCAGTAGGGCTGCTGTTAGGATACATTTTGCTCTCCCTTTCATATTTCAGTCGGACTTTTCCATTATTTCCTACCTACCTAACTGGGTACACAATGATTCAGTTCTGCTTACAAGATTCAGCTCAGGTCCTTGCCTCTGCAGATGTTTCCTGAATCCTTCTAGGAAAGGACTGCACTGCTTTCTGAGTTTGGAGACAGCGAAGAAGGGAATAAGAGTTGGAGAGCACTACAAAACTTTGTCAGTGTAAGGATTTATCGTTGCTGTGAATGAGGAACATGTGCTTACTTCACTGGTCAGATTCGTACGAATCCAGTTACACCAGGCAGGTATAGGGCAGAATGAGTGTGTTGCATTTCCAGTTTAGCCAGAAGACCCACAGAAGGGAGGAAACTCATGGGTCAGTAAAGGAGGGCCAAATTAGAGGTTAGCATATTCAAGTGTCTAGACAGCAAATACAGACATACTGCAAAAGTCAGTCTGTCAGGGAGTGGAAAGTCTAGATTAAAAAGCCATTTCAAAGGCATGTTGCCTGGATGGGGTAATCATGTGCTCAGACTTTTTCAGCACACAAGCATAAGCTGAGCAAGGGAAGAGATCAAAAAAGGACACAAAAATTGACATAGATTCTGTAGCAGCTTAGACTGGAATGGAACTTGATAAATTAAAAATAGCTGGTTGTTCACACTTGTGTTTCCCAGAAATGGCTACAGGCACATCTGTTTCTTACCATTCATTCTGTAATAATTGAATGCCTCACAGAAATGTTACATCCATCCTGCTGCTGTAGGGACATTTTTGTACAGTCCTCCCAGGGTGAGTTCATTCTTGCTCTCAGGCACGTAAACTGGTCATCCCGGCTGGAAGCCGAGCTCTAGTCAGGTGAAATACCCAGAGCTCACTTAAACCCTGTTAGATTGGATGCTTTTAGGGCAGTGTTGAGAGATGTTCCACTGCAGGATGCTGGGCGGATCAGGAGAAACAGAGGAGCTGACTCAAATCCCAGTGTAACTGCCCTGTTGCATCCCATCTCCTTCCTTACAGAGCCAGAGGGCTTGCTGTCAGCTGGCTGGCTCAGCTGTGCTTTTATTTCCTTTAGGCACAGTGTTTCACACAAGCGTAGTGTTATGCATAATGACAGTTTGGGGGAAGTTCTAGGAATCTACCCACGTGCAGTGTTAGGGTCTGTAACACCACTGAAGTTCCTTTTCGTCCTTCCCATGAACATGTTGTATTCACTTACACTATTTCTTTTTCAGTGTGCTTTTTCTGCCATCTTGCAACATAGATACATGTTGTCTTTGTGGCAAAGCTAAATGACCCGAGAACGGTAGGATGCATTCACGCGGTATTTTGCAGGTAGAGGTGTCTGCAGTGGCTGTCCTTCAAAACAACTAGAAACTGCGTGAACAGTGGCGTAGTGCTCAGCTTGAGCTGTTATACCCTACTTCATATGTTGGCTTTGATAAACAACAAAAGTGAGCTTGCATCTCAAAACTGCAAAACACTCTATATGTGGGTGGTATTTCTTATCCCTGCCAGGGAAGGATTTCTGTCTCTTTGCTCCAAGAGGTCTCAGCTAGTTTGCTCACTGCAAGGAGCGCATCTGATGCAGGGGCCTCTGAACCTGGTCCTTGCAAAAGGTAAAGTTTAATTACTCTGTCAAAGATACTAAGGGACATAAAGTCAATCAGGTTGGCTGTCTGTGGAAGGAGTCAGTCCCGGGTCATCTGGTGCACTGCTGCACATGCTGCTGAGGCCCTGCATCCACTGAGTCGATCTCCAGGCACACTGTGTTGCATTGCCCGGTGAGATGCGTGGATTGCTGTATTCAGACCCTTGTTTGTCAGGACCAAACAGGAACTCTTGGAAAATAACTAAATATTGTCAGTACCTATAGCTGTTGGGTATTTTGTATTGGCAAGCCTAGAAGTTATCAGTCTTTTACAGTCGTAACTGGGCAGTAGGCTTCACTGAGATTGGAAAGAATGGTAGCAGTCAGCTCTTTGGTTGCTTTGTGCCTATTGCTGTGGTTTGTTCTATCGTTTTTCACTATTAAAGGCAATGCCATAGTCTGTTCTTTTGATAAAATTGTTTATTTATAGAGTATCATCAGTAGGTGTGGCTTATTATCTCTACAAAATAAATAGTAGGCAAAAAAAGAAAGTAAGCCTAGAAGTATAGCATGCCGTTAAACACATAACCCAGGGAAACTTGGGATGCCTTATGTATCAGGTGGGTACTTGTGAGACCTCTGAAAGCCGGGGAAGGAGATTTCACAGATTTTTACAAGATCTGAAGGTGGAGTAGTGTTTGGCTTCAGCAAGCCAGGGAGGTAAGAGCAGATTCAGCAGGAAGGACAGTGGCGGTAAAGCTCAGCTGGTTCTCATTCTGAACTAGTAATTTCAGTTGAAAAGCTATATACATAGAAACAGTTCTAAGTGTATCATTGTAGAAATTAGTAGCTTGGTAACTTGATTCCCAAATAGTATAAAGTTAATTTTATTTGTATTTGAGATTCTGCCTATATAGGGCATCTGCCGAGCATTCATATTTTGAGATGTGTGCTTGTATTTCCACTACTGATCCCTTGCTACAGAAATCTCCGACGAAGTGATGCTATGCTGCTGAACTTGCTCTTAGTTGTTTTTTTTTTTTTTGTCAAAATCTGATACGTGTTTTTAATGTCTGTTTATGAATGACAGCTTTAATTCCAGAGCCTAACGTTATTTACCTGATTGCATCTTTGTGCCTGCTGATAAGACACTAATTTTCTGAGAAGCCGAGCACTACAGGACCTAATGATTTTGCTGGAAAAAAGATTAATCAACATCTCTGAATTTCATCTCTTACCTCTGTCTATATATATGATCTAAATAACCTTGATGAGGTTTAGAGAAAAAACTAAGGTCACGCCTTTAAGATCAGGTTGCCTCAAAACATTTCAGATGCGAAATCTCAAAAAAATGAGGTATGAGAATAGCTTTTCACTCTTAAACGTATATGTCATATGAATGTGTACGTATATATCCATGTGCATCTACATGACAGGTCTTAGCTGCACTTGTGCATGGCAGCATTGGCTACAAGCAGATAAGAAGGGGAAAAAGCTGCTGTGATCACAATAATTCCCAACAAACTTTTTGTACAAAATTTTGCAGTCTGCTTTTATCTTCCAACTTGTGTCTCCCTTTTTTTTCTTAGCGTTTGATTTATTCACTTCATGATGTATTTGGACAGAAAATTAGATTCCTCTTGCGCTTGCACCCAGTGGCCACACAGTTCTTGTTTCAAGGCACTGAGAAACTTTGCAGAGTGAACTCCTGTGCTTTGTTACTTCTGAACCTTGTGGCAGTTGCTGGAATTTCAAGCTGTCACTATTGCAAGTTGGTGGGAAAAGCAAAGCTGGGGACGTATTAACTGGCAGTTAGTAGAAATCCTGACAGACAGATAGCTTTGCACAACACTGCATTAAAACAAGGTGCCTGATTACTTACTTTCTTATGAGAGCATTTCTACATGATGTGCACTTGATGTTTTAAGTGTATGGGCTCTACTGTAAAGTCTTGCAGGGGGGGAAGTATTTGAAGGTGAACCAGAATTTATTAATGCTGTAGGAATAATAATTTGCTTTTAGGAGTGAGAAGCGTGACCTTTTGAGGGTCTTGGTCTGCTGTTCAGTATGTTCACACCTCACGTAAACATGGATACAATTACAAAAACACAAATTAAGGGAATAACCTGATTCTGTGTGTTTACCCGCTTGTCCCACACATACACACATAAAAAAAGAAAAAATACTTTGTCCTCCTTTAATATACCACACTGAAATAGATCAAGCACTTTTTCAAACTCTGAATTGCATTCCCTTGTGTGTGCAAATTTAATAAATTTACAGAGGGTAATAAATTTATGCAATTTCTTGATTTAAAGTACATTGAAGAAAATTCATTGGAAACATTTCACGTTTGATTTGAGGGGTGAATCCAAATGATGTTTGAGTTTTCTGAGCAACTAAATAGCTTGAGATTTTAGCACATCTTTGGATTTAACTACTTAAGTTACATGGTGTTTGTTCTGTCATAAGCATCACCTTCTAATTGTTAATCAACGTGGTGTGAATACCATAGTCAAATATATAACCTTTAGTGAGTTCAAAGTCATCTGAGTTTTTACATTTTTAGCGTAGATTTGTGGTAATGAAATGGAGCTGTTGAAAGTAGATGTGAAGAGTAAAGTGTGATTGAACTAAATTTGCTATTGAGCTTAAAATATGGGGAGGAATAAAGTATTGCCATTGCGTGGCTGGAAGTAGCTCTTCAGGGAGAGCAGTGGGGCTAGGTCTGGGTGCTGAGGCTGCACCTGCGTGGCCTGCGGCACGGCCAAAACCCAGTGCCCACGAGTCAAGAAGTCGCTGCCATCTTGAGACCGCACTCCCTTCCTCCACAGGGTCACTGCAGCTTTGGGAGCTAGCATTTCTTTGTGGAAACATCTTCTTTTTGTCCTGGGATCTGCCGAGTGTCTTTATATGCTCGGGGCAGAGCAGCTGGTCCACGATGAGCCCGTACAGCCCACTGCAGCTTGTGTAGCTGATGTGCCTGGCTTGCAGCAGGTGCAGACTGCTGGGCAGCGGCTGGGAGGTAGTGGTGGAGGTGGCCTTGGCGTGGAAACTCCTCTCCTGTCTTGTTCCTGGATCACTATGTGTTTTGCTCTCTCTCCGTTGCCTGCACTTCCGCCTTTGCTGCTCCTATGTGCTCGCTGAACACAGGAAGAGTAATTTTCTTTATAATTTAGCAACTGGGAATCCTATCCCTGATAGACTTTAACGTTTCCGGGAAGTCATAGGTACTTCTCTTTAAAACATAATGAGTTTGTCTTTGTTTTCTCCTTCTCTAATTGGCACTTTCCATTCTAATAAACCAACACACACAAACTATGCAGCCACATGATCTTTTCAGTTAATACAAATCGTCATTTCCAGTCCAATAGACTCAGTTAATTGTGCAAACCTGCAACACACCCATAAAGTGGCTATCTAGTTTGTTATGCAACCATGAATCATGAAGGAAATGTGGAGTGTAATTAAATACAGTGATGCACAGATAGTAGTATGAAGCCAAAATCAAAGCATAAGTGATAATAATCTGTATTAAGTGTTTGTTTCTGCATGTTGTTTTCAGAAATTACTTAAATGATAACTTACCTGGCTGCTACATGCATGCCTGGCATATGTTTTGACAAGTTAAAAAATGACCTGCAAACCTGTAAATAAGCTGAACCAAGTCTGCTATCAGAATAGTCTTTTGGGGGAAGGAAAGGTGTGTGGCTCAATCTCAGACCTGGCGTGCAGGCGCTTTCTAATTCTGGTGTGATTTCAGAAGTTTTCTGGTCTTGCTGGAAGCAGTGGTTGCAAAGCAAAGCCTTCATGAAGTTTCTGCTTTGAAATTATTTCTAGTAATACAGGCCTTATCTCCAAGTTACTATAATATCCCCTCACTTTAGTAGGGAAAGGTGTTGTCTCTGCATTGATGGAGAACTTTCGGCTTACACGGAGGACAGGTTTTCTGGTGATGGGTTAATAATTTCTCTTATATCCTCTTTTTGTAACTTTGAAAATAAGCTTCACATAGAGAAATGCACACATGTAGGTGGGGTGGCTGCACAATACTCTGCAAATATGTTGGTTTGCCCTTTCCCAAGCTGCTCACTGTATACAAGACCATTTGTCTGCTTATTTGCTTGTCTTCCACCACAACAAACACTGGTGATAACCTCTGGCACCTTCGTGGTAAACGTGTGAAGCATTGTTTTCCTTGTTTGCCAGATGGTACTGTATTCCAGTGCCGCAGCTGACAGCAGTTCAGCAGCATTGTCTCCTGAATTTAGCTGGCTGGCTCCCAAAGACAGCCCATATTTCAATGGAAAAGAAAGATAATTCAGAAGTATGTGTAATGAAAGTAACATCCATTCAGGATCTTGTGTGTGGGCACGTGAATATTGAGACAGTGATCAGACTGAAGTTCTGAATTTGAATCTTCTGTTTGGCTGTGGATCCAACTAAAGTCGAGAGATTTGTGTGTGGGAATAAAAACAACATGAGAAATGCCCTAATGGGTCAGACCAACAGTCTATCTAGGCAAGCAGTTGAACTCCTGTGGGAGCAAGAGGAAAGGCTACTTTGGGGAAGGGTTGCAGGCCTAGACAGTTTTGTGGTCCAGTCCTGCATTCCCCCAGAAGCCGTAGCTGTTGTAGCCAGGTTACGTCCGTGCCTGGTCCTGCACTTACCTGGTCCCATTTTGAACCTGCTGAGCTTGGCTGCCTCCACAGCCACTGGTGGTAGCAGGCTCTGGAAGTTCCCTACTCGCTATGTAAGGAAGTGTTTTATTTTATTTGCTCTGACCCAGTTTGCTGGTAGTTTTTGCAGGAAGCCACAAAATTCAGGGTCTGGCAAATAACTACGCATGGTGAGAGCTGCACGTTCAGCTTGTTTACTGCCTTTATGGGTTTTGCTAACGTGGATGCTGATCCTGCCAGTCTTCCGCACCCTTCTCCCACCCTGGTGGAAATCCCAGCCCCATCGGTCTTTCTTCATGAGCCCCTGTTCCTTTCATCGTTGTAGTTACCTTTCTCTCTGCATGACCCTCCGTGCAGAGACCAGAGCCATGTGTGGAACAGACGTTCTCTCTGGCCACGTCCTTCTGCTTTTTGTTGTCTGTTTTTGGCAGCTGCCCCAATTTGAGGCATTGCTTGTGGAGGGCTGTCATGTATGACTTGGCAGTCTCTTTTCTGAGTTGTAACTGCCAGTTCTGGGATCAGCATTGCGTAGGCCTGACTTGTGTTGCTTTTCCCTAGATGCATTATCTTGTGTTATCTGCGCTGAAGCTCCTTTGCTTCCTAAAGCAAGTAGAGGCCATAGGGGTTACTTTCTCTGCAATGTACAGGTAGTGACTTTGAAATGTTACCACGGTTCCTATCGAGTTGATGTACTTAGATAGTTTTGATGAACTTACACAGTTTTGCTTTTACAGAAATTTCTCCTGAGAAATGGTAACAGCCATTGCTTGTTTGTGGTTACTCTGTTACTGGTTGGAGGGAAGGAAGATTAATTTATTTACTTTTTTTATTTAGCTCCTTCAAGCATTTTCAGCGTAAAAGGAGATTGTGGAGGAACAAAAGTGTGTGCTTGTGTTAGTGGGAGCCTCTGCTGGGGGGTGTGGGGAGGGGCACCACCACTGCTTGAGTGCGGAGTAGGAACACAGCTAGCAGATTTCAGCAGTCAGCATGGCAGCTGTTTTCAGGCTTTTTAGTTTGCTTTCCGGGAGTTGTTTTAAGGCTTGGAGGTTCTTAAATCAGTCTATAGCATGAGTTGGTTACGGGTTATTTTAAAACAAACACATGGCCGAAGGAATGGGTGGGTTTAAGCAACCTGTGTTCCAGGACGGTCACCACCAAAGGTGCCCCTTCGGGGCCGGGTGACCTCACGCCATCTCTGAAGGGCCAGTCCAGCATGTCCTGTGTCTCTGGTCTAAGGAGGGAGGAGGGCCTGGAGCAGACAGCCAGCCATCAGCCTAGCATCTGTGACATGTCACTAGAGCTGACTGCTGAGTCCCTAACGGACAGCGGTCAGAAGGCGAAGGTTCCTCTGCCCCATTTCTAGCGTGGTTTACTTCTGTGTTTGCTCGTGGGTTCTGTTGGAGGCAGTACAGAGGGATGGAGTTGAGTGAAGTGTTACATATTATGTAAAACAAACCATGTTTGTTGTGAAACAAAATTTATAGTAGAGCATTAGAAAACAGTGCTAGGTGGGTGTAAATAGGTTCTGGAGTAGGCGAACCCACTGTAGCCCGCTCGAGGAGGAGGATATTAGCAAATGTCCCTACCTGTTTGCTTGCTGAGGAATTGCTGTGTGATACCTGACATGCTTCCTAGTGCCCTTCAATACATGCTTTGAGATTGCCATGGATAGTAGGATAAATTAGACTCAGCCTAGAGAAGAGATATTATTTTAAGCTTTCCCTTTTCCTCTTCGAGATTTCATGAATAGCCAAAGCCTCCATCTGTATCCGTAAGGCTGACTGGTCTGTAATTCACTTCAGCGCCAGGTGGCTGGGTCAGACTAGATAGTAGGGCTTTGTATCTTGCCTCAAAGCTCCAGGATGCCTGTGATTCTCCAGGGTATTTTTTACTCTGTGGCATTTTCAGAGGCTGCTTTGCTGCTTTTAACATGCAGATGCTTAAGAATATTCCATGCCATAAAAGTTATGTTAAGTGTATTTAATCACTTGAATTTACAATTTCAGGGAAATAGCTTAAACTGTACTATTGCTATCCGTACTTGAGAGGAGCTGGAGTAGCTTGCTTATACATCAGGTTCTGATAACTGGTGTCTGTTTTGTAGAGAAGATATCAATGATGTTATTTAGCAGGCAGGTGAACAGGAGGAGATGTCACGAGAGTCGTTATTTCTTCGTGTCAAAGTGAAAGGGTTGGCTTGATAATTTGTCCTCATAGCTGAGTAACTCTGAGTCACCCGCAGTAAGACTTGACTGCTGAAGTCAGGTTTGAGGTAGCTGGGATATCCCAGTCTGTAATCTTTTTTGTTGTTGTAAAGTTGAAATCCTTTTCCCCTTGGGTGGGGAAGCAGTCTGTCCTTACTATGAGTTCACCTGGAATTCCCTCAGGGGTGGCTTGCACAGCTGGGCTACATCTCTCATCTGCCTGAAATTCTGTAGAAATTAGCACATGCTACAGGTGTTGTGACAGTATTGCCTCCCGGTAGAAGTTGTGGCTTCATCTGCACTGCTCTGTCCAGTAGTCTCTGAGAACAAGGTAGTTGCTGTTCATGGTGTCTGCTTATGAGAGATTTTTTTCGTGACACCCTGAGGAACGCTGCGGAGGAGAGGAAGGAGAGACTCCAGTGCTGCTTGTGGATGCAGTTATTTGCAGAGTGGAAAAGTCCTGGGCATCCTTTGTCTTGCACCGAGGAATTCAAGCAGAAGAGATGACATGGGATCTTTCTTTGCAGGGACCTGCAGGCATCCTTAGAGCTGAGAAGATTTAAAGAGTAAACTGAAGAGAGAATGAAAGCAAGAAGTCCCAGGAGGGTTTCTAAGCAAAAAGCAGAAAGCTGTTTTAAGTGTAGGGAATGGTGTGATGAAGGTGAGAAGTCAAGGGTGAGCAAAAGGTATGAGGCAAGTAGGAGCTGGATGAGAGCAGGGCTTTGAGAAGATGAGTATGCAGCTACAAAAGTTAGGAAACTAAAGGAGGAAACTGCCAGAAGAAAAATTTCTGTGGTTGAAAAGACCATTTTGTCATCTGCAGCTGGGTGTAAGGAGAAGCTTCCTCACAGTGAAGCAGTCCAGCATTGGAACAGGTGGCTCAGAGGCATTGTGCAGTCTCTGTCGTTAGAGGGTTTCAAGACCAGACTGAACCAAATCCTGAGCAACCTTGTCTGATGTAATGGCTGATGATCCTGCCTGGAGAAGGAGGTTGGACTAGAGACCTCCTGAGGTATCCCCCACCCTAAACTGTCACATGATCCAATTTGTGCTAAGCACAGGAAAATAGAAAGCTTTAGGAGTGCCTTTATTCAGCCTGGCTGAATTTTGTTCTTCGAGATGACCCTGCCCAGAATATATGGGCATTGTTTGGTTTCACAATACTTAAAACCAACACAGAGATTAACTTTTGAAAAGTTCCCTTCTTAAAGTGCTAGACTGAGGAATTACATTTATTTGTGTAAGGTTGGGGGGGGGGGGTTATGGTGAGTAAAACTCTCTTAAAATTTCAGAAGAAATGGTCTTCCCCAGTAAGGAGCTAAGGGCAGAAACTCCTGAACGGCTGCTATGTTCAAAGACAATGAGTTTCACAACTGCCAGACCTAGCTGCTGACAATGTGTCCCAGGAATTTGTTTGAACACTTAGGTTTTTTGGGTGGCGGTGTTTTTTTTTTGTCAGCTAGCTTTGGCATGACTAGAGAAATGTTTATAAACATCTCAAGTTACCACGAAGTTGCAGGATTCTCTGTCTGAAAGGAAGTCTGTGTAAAGAACCTGGATTCTCTGTGTTTGGAAGATGACAGACCATTGTTTGGACCCAACAGAGAGAACAGGTCGTTGCTCACTTGGCTGTTCTTGAGGTTGACTCAGGAGGGGTGGAACTGAGGGAGCAGTTGGCCAAAGGTGAGGGTGCTGCTGAGCCCCTCCCCGGGATGGGCTGGAGGCACGATGGGGCTGGAGGCACTTGGCACAGCAGCCTGTGGCCCTGGGGATACTGAGTGCTTGCAAGACGCAGCCTAGCATCTGACTCAGTTTGGAAGGGACGTACAGATTGCAGTTGCTGCAGAGCAGTGCATTAGGCATGGTCAATTGGGGAGAGAAATAAAAAGATGCATATGAAATCGTCTTTGTTGCTAACATGTCAAAATATATGAAATGCATTCTGGCAAAGTGGGAGGGAAAAGGTTAAGCAAAGGTACTGCATATAGTGTCACAGTTACAGCCTCACCTGGGCCTCTGGCCAACAAAGCCAGTATTTCAGGTTGGATAGGATTCAGAAGAGGCTAGCCCTCTTCTTCCCTATGTTAGATCTGGCTATTGTCTCTGAAGAAACTACACTGGAAAACAGAAATGAGAGAAAAGCTGAGTCGAAGTGTCACCTTTAGTGCTGCTTTTCTGTGGAAACAGAGAAAATGCAATTGTTCTCCATCTGTGTATAACTGAGTGAGAAAGATTGTGCCACACGTTTTCTTCGAGGCTGCTGCAGGCATTGGAGCCAGGAGGATCACTTAGAGTGCAGTGGATGTTGTTGTTAGCCTTTTTGGCTCAAAATGATGGGGCATTGCAAAAGGAAACTCGATAACCAGGTTAGCTTTTTCTCTGTGAGGAAAGCTGTTATCTGTAGGGCTTTTTTTACATCCTGCTTTTTCAGGAAGTTAGTATTGGCAACTCCCTTAGTCAAGACACAGAATTAGATGGGTCCTTCTTTTTGGTCCAGAATATCTGCCCCTTTATTGCTACCAGCAATAGAGAGACTACCATTTCTGTGCTTATGCAATGACTGACATTATTCATCGTGATGCTGTTAGGAAGTTAGAGCACTTACGTGCATTGGGCTCAACACACAACCTCTGGAGTTGGCACAGTAGGCAGATTGCCCTTGCTGTGATGAATGTGTTAACTTCAGAAATGTTGTCTTCACCTTGTGGCCTGTTTTGTAGTTAGTCGTTCATAGAACCAGTAAGGCGATTTCCATTGCTCCAGCATCTGCTTGCCTAACCCAGGTGTTTCTTAAGCAATACCAAAATATGTGCGGCGCTTGCCATGTGTAAATGTGTGTGTGTGTGTTAATCAGAGGAAAAGGAATGAACCCTTTGTGGCTGATTCCTCTGCTTGCAATGCTGAGAGGGAAAGCTGGAATGCTGACTGAGCCATCAGTGGTTCTGCGGACAAACCATTTCTGCTTGTTACTGACCAAAGAGACTAAGGGAACGGATGAGTTTGTAAGGAATAGTCAGCGTGAGGTTAATGTGTCATCTGTTGATTTGTTGAAAGTTGGCAAGGTATACGTTTAATATCTCCCTCCTTCAACCGTTTCTAAAATGCACTCGTGCCCATCAAGGACTAGCAGTGCAGAGGTCCTGAGCTGATTTTTATGAAGCTGAAACACTGTCAGGCTAACTGTCTGCATCTTAGGGATAATAAAATGGAAGTCCACAAAGCTGCTGGTGAGGAAGAGGTAGATTTACACAAATACAAAGCAGAAATTGGAGATGATCAGTCTCCTGTGATGGAGAGCCTTGAGCTCTCAGAGGCTCCTGTATCTGTCTGAGATGAGAGGTGATGCGTATAGCCCACTGTGTACTGATCAGAGGGGAACTAATTGCTCAGCTGTTTGCCGTTCTCCCTTGTTAGTCTGCTCCCACAGCCTTCTCACAAACACCAGCTATCGGGGCTGTGCAGAAGCTGCAGCTTCACTCATGTGACTCGTGGGATGTTGGGAACCACTTACGTATCAGCCAGATGTCACTGCCTGACTGCAAAGAGCACATGCAGTTATTGAGGGTACTTTATTCAGCAGTGTAGGAAACTCCTTGCTGGGAGTTCGAGATTTTTACCCATTAATATTTGTCCTTTTCATTTAGGCTTATTTACCACTGATTTAACTGTATAAACTGCAGAGGCTAGAGGAGCATTAACCCAGGGTTTGCTGTCCGAATACACGCAAATTCCAGGCTGCATAGTTAACAGCAGATTCTTTTTCTTAATTGAACATGCTAATTCCTTTTCTTTCCACCTCAGGTTTAAGAGATCTGGGCCTGTGTTGCTGAGAAGGTCACTCTCTGGGCTTATTGGAGCTGGCAGGTAAAACAGTGCAGCTTGCCTTGTGTCCTGGCCTTAGCAGCTTTCAAGTATTTAGCCTTAAAATAAGTAAATACATGTTTATGTTAGAATTTGGCAAATACTAAGGTGTGTTTTGCCAGGCATCTTTTATCAAAGCTGTCCGCAATTTTGAGTTAAATTTTTAGTAATTGGAAGTTAAAATCTCTTGATGTTTTGTATGGAGAAGAAAAGTAGAGTGTTCTTGGGACCAGAGAAGGCTTTTTCTGGTTTTGCCAGATTAACCATGACCTGGAGCAGCAAAAGGATGATTCTCCATTTCAAAGTGCAAGGGGGAAGTTGCTCACCCTCTGCAACATACCTTGAATTCCTACATTCAGTTTAGAGCCGGGGCTGGATGGAAAGAATAGTTGTAAAGAAAGAAGCTAGGTATAGAATTCACAGTTCTTTTCTAACATTTGTGGTTTTGAAGCAGTGGTAGAAGCAGCTTCAGCTTCTGCTTTCACAGTAAAGGTTCTCTAAATATCCTTTAGGAAATGGCATTTCAGTTTGTTACCAGATTCCTGCATGGACTAATACATTTCCCATTTCTGCTTTCATTATCCTCTGCATCTTCGGTGAATGATTACAAAGCAATGTATAGGAACCCAATTATTGTAAGTGAAGTATGGTTATCGTTGGTGTCAGTTGATGTAAGAGAGCAGCTGTAGTTCCTAGACACAGAGATGGATATTCCTTCTGCAGCCCATCCATTTACGTTACAGTGTCATGAAGTGTAATGGGAAATTCTTACAGAATGCCAGCAGCTACCATGGATTTGGGAGGAAACAAGGGAGGTAATTTTGCAAAGAATCGGATGTTTGAATTGCAGATCACATAGCCAAGGGTTCTGCTTGCCTTGATGATACACTTCATGTTCTTCTCTGTTCTGCTTTTTCATAAGAGCTTCTTGCACATAGTTACCTTACGTAAACCTGCCTGCTGGGAGTATTACGGGATTGCTGCAGTTTCGGTCTTTTTGTTGTCTTAGTGATCCATGCAGAGAAATACAGCATCAGAAACCCAGGAAGAATGGTAAAGTAAACCTTTGCTTTTGTGTTTGCTGTAGAGAGAGGAAGTTTTATTGAATTATTTGCCATTTTAATAGCTGTAAACTCTTATGAGTGTCCATTCAGATCTACTATCTGTAGTGATTGAGACAAATACTAACCTGAGGAGGAGGAGCTGCACTGGCAGGAAGTAAACATCTGTTCTAGCTGGCATTCTTTGTTTTGGAGATCTTAACATTCTCATGCTCAACTCCTGAACCAGTTCTGATTTTATTTAAAAAAAAAAAAAAAAAAAAAAACACCACCCCCCCACCTCTTCTCTCTTTTACATTCTACTTTCACTCACCAAAGACCACCGCCA
>Ga0181612_126334_pt1 | contig 16877 bp, 11 predicted proteins | sample HoacroProtozoa21_FD_119630 | JGI IMG/M metagenome (GOLD analysis project Ga0181612, IMG submission 119630) | Hoatzin crop microbial communities from Cojedes, Venezuel. Combined Assembly of Gp0051906, Gp0051904, Gp0051908
CCTACCTGTCATTGCAAACTACAGCAAAGCAATGGCTGGAGACCAAATCAAAACCACCACAGACAAATTGTGACAGAAGCAACATACCACAGTTTGTTTCTCCACAACTGACCATTTCCAAAACAAATTAATGCCTTCTAAAAGATCTTCTTGTTCAAACTAAATTTCATGCAAGACCCTCCTTTATCCCACATTATGCTTCTCTGGTATAATTGTCCTTCTAGCTTTATCATCTGGGAATCTACTTAAAACATCCACAGACAACTATTAACATATTTAAATATTTTCAAAAGGATGATGCTGCTCGAACTGGCCCCTACATACATACACACATGTACACACACACACACACACACACAGAGCGGGTAGCTACAGGTTTTCCATATAAACATTAAGAATTTCCTCACATTGGCCTGGCAATGATTCAGACATTGCCTTAATTGACTACTCGACTGCTTAATTGAAATCCCATTCAGAGTGTTCACTTCTGCTGCACCAGACAGGAAGCCTGTCGTGGTCAATATTGCTGAAGTGTGTTAAGACCACCGAAATGGGTCCCTGCTGAACAGTGGATAAATGGTTATCCTGGAATAGAAAATGGAGCACTTCACAGTAATTCCTCTCTGAGAATTATAATTTCATTTATTACTTTTTGCTGGTTTTTAAAGATCATATTTTGCATTAGATCATTCCTCACCACTTGTGAATTATGAACTTACTTCTACAAATACTTCTCAGGAAGAAAGCAGAACATTAGATGTAGTTCAGCAAAGAGTTTTGCTTTAATACACATCGACTGTTTTAGTAGGAGGAAACAGGCACTATTCTTAGTATATACTTTCAAATCTATGATTTCTTCAACCATAAAATACAATGCTACCACTGTGACAACACCCTAGCCCTTTTCTCCTTCTTGCCACCTTCTCAAGCCATTTGTCAGATTCGGATTCTTGAAACTGGGACCTCCACAGCAAGGGGCACGCACCCATGGCACGTGAGCTAGAGGACTAAGGCCAGGTTTCCCAAGCTGGACTGATTCCTTCTGTGGCTTTCTCTAGGTCAAAAAAGAGAAGGCTGCACTTCTCAGTGTGCTCTGGTGGGGTCAGGCCCATAACTCCTACCAGATTTCAGTGTAAACCTAGACGTCATTCTCTGACGCCAATTTGAAAATACCAGGCATAGCACTTTAGTTCAGTAGGGTGGTGCTGAGAATATGAAACCCCCTTTTGATCTGAACAAAGGCTTGTGTTGTGCTCTGTCTGCACAGAGCCACGAGCAACTTCCCCTGTGTCTTATGTTTAGTTTTGCCATAGAAGGCACTTACCAGCACTTGCCTTTCTCCATCCTGCTTTGGGTTTGTGAGGCAACTTCAGGACTAAAACTCCCTAGGCTGATGCTGGCTTGGTAACCTGGTTCTTACGTCTGCTGAACTTAGCATTTGTTGATAAAGCATTCTTAGAAGAAATATGACACTTAGAAGGGTTTATCCTGCAGTGGTTGGACATTTTTGTGCAGACAAGACTACTGCAAAACCCTCATGTGTGGGCTATTACCTTGTTTAGCTGAAGAGCAGGGAGCTCCTGCAGAACAGGATAGAGCCTGTGGCTGCAAGTGAGAACAAAGTTGAGTTCAATTCGTCGTTTTTCAGCAATGACACTGGGGGCAGAGTTAAATCAACTCAGAGAACTTTTTCCTTCTTTTTAATTAATCTTTTCCTATTACAGATGAAGAAGCAATGTAATCAAAAACTGCTCATTCAAATGAAAACTGAATGTGTACCTTGCTCTTTAAACCTCGAAACCCAGTGCCTTGCTGGTTACACCAAAATTACCAATGGGACTGGGATACCAGACTGCAGGTATCTGTTCTGCCAGAGCTTTTCTCTGTGAATATTGTTCTCCATGAATTAGAAAATGTTAATTCATATTACAAATGCTCTATTCTACGCAATTTTCTTGAGGACCATTTACCATTGGCTTCACCAGCTCCAGAACTCAAGCTTTACTCAGAGTACTTCAACCCTAAAGTTAATCAGCAAATGGTCTAAAAGGAAAATAAGCATTGCTATCAATGGCCTATCAGATTTTCTTTTGAGTGATATCATAAAATCACTTCTTTGTTTATTCTGCCTACTTGATAAGAACGATATAGAAATATGATATTACTAATACAAACTATCAGATAAATGATATTTATATATCACTCATTTCATATATAGTATCATATAAATAACCGATGTTTCAAACTACAGATTGGAGAGCTGGGGGGGGTGAAGGACAGGAAGCAATATCTCAAAACAATTTGAAATCTTGACTGTCAGATGAAAAAAAAAAGAAGAGCAGTATTTTGAGGAAAATGTTACTATTTGAGCTTACTTAGCATTTAAGGAACCTTGATATTAAACAATTTTTAAAACACTATTTCACATCAAAACTTAGAGAAAACTGCTGTATTTAGGTTGCAGAATTAATAATTAAAAAAAAAGATAAATATACTATGCAAAAGAAACAGCTCCAAGGATCATTTTAGGCCTTGATGTGCAATGTATATTATAATGAAAAACAAAACGGCAGATCAATACAACTAAGCTTAAAGTGTTCATCTGACACTGAAAGGAGAAGAGGGAGTTAAGAATTTCACTTTTCCCTACAGGAAGCTTTAAGTACTTTAAAGCAGCTCCAACTTCTATTTTTCAGGTATTATCTAGAAATTAAAACACATGTACTTTCTTTTCCGGGATGTCGGCATCATTGTGTGAAGGAATTTGAACAACCTGAGTGCTGCCAGGGACACTGGGGCCCAGACTGCATGGGTAAGCTTTTTTTTTTTCTGATAGAATTTGAGTAGAAGCAAAGCAGTAATTTTTCTTCTTTTCAGAAACTATTGCCATGAGAAGATTGCTGTTCAGAGCTTATTATAGAAGTAGAAATAAATAGCAGTTTTCAGCCAAAACTTAGGGGATTTGGAGAAAAACACATGTCCAAAGCTTCATTTAAAAAGAAAAATTCACTGAAAAATTAAAAAACCTCAGGGAACCCCCTTGGTTTTGAGATTTTTTCAAAACAAATCTTTTCAGTCAAAGCCTGCAAACTGCATTTTCATTTGGGAGAATCCCCACAAGGGATTTTAAAACTTCAAATTTTCAAACTGCAAGCTTAAATGTTTCATTATGGGTCAAAAATACCCTCATCTGAGTCTGAAATATTTCCAAATCTATTTAATCCTTTACTTTTTGACGCAAGAATGGTCTTTTGTTTCAGCTCAAGTTGAAACACTCTTTCTCTCTAAGCTTTCTGAACCTCCAGCAAATGCTAAAGGGTATTACTGAAGCATGGGTAATCAGGAGTGCCTCTCCTCTCGCTGCCCCTTCCTCAGGAAAAGCCTTTCAGCATCACCACAACTTCATTACATCTCAGGTGACTGAGGTGGGCATCGAGTTCCCCTGCCCAGAGTATTTCCTCCTTTTAGTTAACGGGGTCAAGGTCTGGTTCAATGTCCGTCAAGTTCTTTTGTCTACAAAATAGTTTAAAATATCTGGTTTTGCCCAAGCTACGATTTAAATACCAGTCATTTATCTACGAAAACAAAATAGTCAAACCCCAACTTATAACTGCTTCTACAGAAAAGGTCAGCAAATAGCGGAGTAAGTAGCGTGTGGCCATGCCTTCCTTCTGAAGATAACCACTTGTGTGGTGATTTACCATCTTTCCACCAAACGCAGCCTAAGTGCCCGGCAGGAGGAAGGTGATGTTACACATGGCTTCCATCCCATACTTCAGGGTGCTCTGGGAGACCACGCGAGGGGCACAGGTATTCTTTCTAGAGAGGGGCAGAGCTGGATGCCCCTGAGCCGGAGCCCTGCCTCCACCGCTGCGGGCAGGAGGCTGCAGAGGCAAGGAAGCCCGCTCTATCTTCGGACAAACTTCCTGGCCCAAAAAAGCAAAGAATCAAGGTCTCAGCATTGTTTCTGCCATCATCTGGAGGAAGAAAATAGCTCTTTGCATTATCACAATCTCTGTAAGAGCACACAACGCTCCTTGAAATGTTTGGAGGAAAGCCGGTCCTTCCTGAGGCCACAGAAAAATCCCTGACTAGGGGTTTACTCCACATTTAGCATCTGATGGCAATGACAAAATTATGTCTTAAACAGCACTCCAACTTCCTTAAATGATAGCACACGCTGAAACACACAGTGTGAAAGAAAGATGTTTTGTCCCCTTCCCTCCCTACGCCAACCTGCTGCACACCCATCCCTCTCTAAAATGGCATCAAGGAAAAAGGCAAAAGTATGAGGGGTGGGGAGAAAGGACCAGGCGAAAAGAGCACAGCCTTTCAACACCATCAGTATCATTCAACCACAGACACCACAGCTGGCAGAGCTCAGATGCCCCATGCGTGTAACTGATGGGCTTCAGCAGGAGCTACTCCCCACCCCAGCTCAGGGTCCCACTCTGGGCAAATATTTGCATGGCTCCAAAGAAGAGTCTGAGTACCAGCTGAAAGGTGCACAGCATAAGCAACGGAGTAGAAGGCACTGTAAGAATAAAGAGAAAAAGTGAATAGAAATAAAAAAGATCAAGAAGAAAGATAACAAACCTAATTCTAATAAATTACATTACATTGTCCCAAATGCATCTTTACAAGTTCTATGCATGCTTCAGCCTGCAGGGAGTCAGGTGAATTAACCCAAGAAGCTGCATTTGAAAACACTTGAAGTGCTGAATTAAACTCCATGAGACAAAAAAGCTGATAGATTTAAGCGCTTTTGGCCTAAGTATAAAGATTTGGCCTTCATACTCTGACAGCTGTGGGAGCTAAACAGAAGCATCTTTTTCTTATTGCTTTTTGAAAAACATCCTCAACAAAAGCAAAGATCTCACTTCTCCCCAGCACTGGGGTGGCAGCAGGTGACGGTGCCAGCATTGCTCCCTTGTCCCCAGAATGGCCTCCTGCGGCCCCACTGGCCGGGGGAAGCGCTTTATTCTGCCTTATCCTACAACAATATGGTAATTTGCTAAACTTTTGATAAAGCTGCCCCTTGGCAGAGGTGTCAAAACAAGAGACAAGAGGTAGTGAAGACAAGGGGAAGTGTAATGAGTATCAACTGCAAAAAAACCTGCTTTGTCAGCCATTTTAAAGTATCCTTCTCTAGAAATTATACCACAAACTCTAAGTTTTCTCTGTCTTTGCACATTCAATAAACGCATCAGTGCAGTTAAAATTGTTTCTATTCAGAGCAAATATTAAACAGTTGCACCTGTGTCAGTCCTAAAGACGAGATTAACTATCACGCAGTACCCAGAAAACAAGATTCTCTTAAAGAGTAGAGTATATGCATTTATTACTTTACCTCATTTCTGGTTATTTCATCTCAACACTTAGTAAATCTTTATTTCAGCACATATGAGATAAACTGAACTAAAATTTCCATCCTTGAATTTAATGGGGTTTTTTCCACAAGAAGCTTACTTAGATCCAACAGACCTCACATTAAGGAATAAATTGAGAAATACTGACAAACTGATATAAAGCCAAAGCTGTCACTAAAATTAAGTGCATACATATACACATCCACTTATTTGCTCATACTCTGCCCAAAACAAATTCATTTTCATGAAAACTTCCGCACCACTTGAACACTCTAAATCGGGATGAAGTTACTCAGCGGTAGTATAAATCCAGTGCTGCCCATCTCAACCCACACAGAACAAACTGAGACTCTTCATAAGCAATAAATCTACCAGTAAGTTACAGCAGAGGACCTACGAGGACAGTTCGAGTTTGCTATGTTTAAATACCACCTGCATCAGGAACTCCAATTCTGAGAAGTAAGGTCTTATGAAAGGAAGTTAATAAATCATTTCCACAGAGAGGCTGCATGACTATAAAAAAATAAGGATATCCCCAGAGGTGGAAAAAATGACAGAACAAGCTGACTAAAAATATACACTTCCTACAGGTAATCTTTCAGTAAAAATTTGAACATTCAAAATTTTGAGCCAAAAATTAAACTATTTTGAAATGAAGTTATTGTTTCTTATCCTCTCCTGCTGGCTGGGTTTTTTGGTCAGACTCTGTCTCACTTGGTGTACCACTGCCTGTAATCGGAGTTTTAGCACCAGAGGATCTGAAAGGCATAGCACGTGTTTGGCACACAGGTTTCACTAGTCACCACAGCCCCTTGGCCAGAAGCGGGTTATGAGATACCCAGATTTCGATCTCCAACATGATTTGAATCCAGTATCACAGTCTTATGGGAGGCAGCAGGGAAAATGAAAATCTTTTCACGTACAGCAAATGCAATTTATGGGGAAAAGAAAAAAGGCTCATTTAAGCTCTGACATAGCATCAAATATAATTCTGATAGCAAATTTTTAATCAAAGTTGTATTAACATACACAAGAAGTGGTCAGGCATACTCCCCTAGTATCAGAAAAGCCAACAGTTTAGAGTGTTTGCAGACAGAGGTGGATCAGCCGGGACAAAATTAACACGATACTTTAGAATAAGAAAACTATTTTTTGTGCAATCTTTTGGTTACAGTCACTAGCCTAAGTTGCCACACTAGAGAAGGTGATGGTCTTTGCTGAAGCTGAGCTGTTAGTGAAGAGATTCTGGCAGCTGCGAAACCAGGCCCAAAACCCTGCAGCATCCCAGGTCGTCACCCGTAATGTGCAAGGGGAGCATAATGGTCAGAGCGAGCTGATTGATGGCTTTCACATTGTCATTTCTAGCCTGTCCAGGAGGAGCTGCGTCACCATGCAACAGGAGAGGACGCTGCTCCCAGGGTATAAATGGGGACGGAAAGTGCACTTGTCAGGTATGTCCTTTCTTTTAAATGAAAATATGTAACAAGAGCATATAAGCTCTGCTAAGAAATAATGCATAGTACATTGTATAAATACATTAAAGGAAAGCATTTCAGAAACAGCATAGATAATCTGCTTGGAGACCACTTTTTCTCTCAGTTTGCACTGATCTTCATGCTATTATATCTACAGACTTGAGCATGTTTGGGTGAAATTGTTAAAAAGTTCTTCCATCTTGCACTCCTGAGCTTTGAGTTCCTATGTTTTCCAGAGTGTGCTATTACTTACGACTTTCTGCCCTAATTAGAAAGTACTTATACTTGGGACTATACTCTCAATATAATGTTCCTTTACTGAGAGTGCAATGTACAGTGCTTAACAACTTCAGCCAAAAAGAGTTTTTTAAGAAAACAACTCAAATTAATTTTTTTCTACCTCCCCCTCTACTGGTCAATCTTTCCATTACATCAAAAGAACATCTGGGGACGTGGGAAAAGACACAGAGTGAGAAGCAGTCAGAAAATACAACCTAGCAATTGCAAGAATGATTTGGGCATTAGGCTTGATTACTGGTCTTTGTTGTTAACTTGTTATTCAGAACATCTGATTGGAAATGTAAGACCTAAAAATCTTTTTTTAAGAAGTCAGAGAGAAGGGAAAAAAACCTATTACTAAAATGACAATGATTTCTAGATTGCAATAGTCATTTCTGATTTGCTGATTGAACCTTTCGTATTATTTTCTTTCACACAATCACAGAATGTTAGGGGTTGGAAGGGACAGCAGCTAAAGATGCTGTTTTCAGGCTGCTAAGCATATATCCGTATAGAGATAGATGAGAATCTGAAGTTTTGATTTCTGTTCTGTAATTCGCAGGAAGGGTTTGGTGGGACAGCCTGTGAAAAATGTGCTGAAGATAATTTATTTGGTCCTCGCTGCACATCAGGTAAGTTTGAGCTTTCCTTATTGAAGTGGGGGAAAGAAGGTGAGCAAAAGCTGTATTCAGACACTAAGACTTCACAGTGAAATGGCCTAAAGGTTTCCCACCAAGAGCCGCTGTCTGCTTCAGGGAACACAACGGGGAAAGAAAATAGGTAGCTACTCAATTCCTCATTCACAATGGAGCTGGATTCAACTCAGGAGTGTACAGACAACACTCTCAGTGTACTGCTACAAAAATATCTTAATCTTGTCTTTAATATCTTTATTACAGGCAGCAGTCAGATTAATTAGGGATTAGATTCATCTGTGTGTTCCTGCACGTATGCCTCCCTATGAGCCAGTTATTATCCACTTTTCACCCTAAATTATGGATTTGCATTTATTTGACCTAAATACAAACTGTTATTATGGTACTTAAAATATTGCATGGGAACATATCAAATGCATAATTTATAGCAGTTTATGGTGTTTTGGTATGGTTTTTAAATACATCTACAAAGTGGACCATCTGTATTACGGCATGAAATACAGACACGGTATTTAAATTGGTATATCTGACTCACAAAAGGCCATTCTGAATCAGGCCAAAAGTCCTTCTAGTCTAGTGTCCCATATTGGAGGCCAATGGTTGACATCTAGGGAAAGAGTAGAAGCAGACAGTGATTGTGCTCAAATTGTAGTGTTTCAAGGCTCTTCCTTGATCCGTCTTCCGTAAATTAGCTACCTTGTCTTTGAGTCCAGTTTGCTTTTGCTCTCCACTGCATTCTGTGCCAGGGAGCTCCATAATTCAGTCAAAAGTGTGAAAAAGGATGGGTTTGGTTTAGTTTTGGGTTTTTTTTCGCTGGTAGACGATTCCATTGGTTGGACACGCTTCTATTAGGGTAAGCAAGTCATTGAGGGCGGGATTAGTGCTATGTACACTATTTAAAATGTATATGTATCACAAGTATATGTACATGTATAATATTTTCTAATTTTTCCTGTTTCTTAATGATTTCTGGTATTTTATTTACCTTCCTGACCTCTGCTGAGCATTAAACTGACAAACCAGAAAACTGCCTGAAAAAAAAATATATTAAGAAGTTTCTCTTTCTTAAGTGGTAATAGTTGTCTATCTCCAAGTATAATTCTTTTTGTTCCCTCAAGATCTACAAAAAGTTACTTCTAAAAAGAGTCAGGAATGGTCTCACTTTAAACGCTCGGTGTTGGCCTTCCTACACTAATCCCACACCACTGCTGACTCCAGGGCCCTTTTTCCACCAGCTGTCCACTGGATGCCAGTGTTGACGCACAGAAACGTAACTGAGCCAACATTTTCATGAAAATAGGGTACTTGAAGGAATTCAATATCTTCAATGTAATTATTTTCCAAAAAGCTAATAGAGGATTCAACTGAACATGAATTTAAGCAACATTTTACACTTCAGCTTTCAGATATGTGAGCTCCTCCAGGTTTCCTAAGCACCTGTAAATACCCTGCATTTGCGACTAACTGCTTTTGAGCAATACCACAGACATTCCCTGGTTTTTATATTAGGGCTACTAACATAGGTGAATTTTACTAATTAATTAGTGTAGGTGATTTTCAGGAACACAGGCTATGTTTGTAAAGGGAAGAGGATAGGCTACATCACTGCTGCTTAACCATGAAGTCACAAATACAATTCTGTACATCTTAGAGGCTTTTCCAAGTGTAGCTGTAAAGGGCCTTTTTAAAAAAGCATTATTACCGTAATTGAACAGTTATAACTATAAAGGTTTTTAAGTATACTCCAGGCTTAAAAAACCACTTATAAAAGGGTCTCGTAGTTGCCTGGACTCTGAATACAGCATCTTGTGTGCACGTTGTCACAAGGTTTATAACCAGAAATGACAGAATATTGGAACAAGACCAGAAAAAAGCCTGAGAGCTACACAGTGATTAATTACCCTTTTAACAAAATTAATTCTGTTTAGGGGGCAAAAAAGTCATGAAACTCATCTCTTCTGAAGGTGTTAGAGAGACAAACAGAATGGAAGTAAAAATGAGCAATTTGTTAACAGTTATAGAAAGTCTATGTTACACGTTATACTCAATTTCAGCTCAAGAGTATGTCAAATATTGTAAGTTTTATAGTATTAGCAGCTAGTCAATTTGGTGCTTATAGTGCATGTCCTGAAGATTTTCAGGCCCCAGACTATTAACAGCCTGCAAAAATCAGTATGTATTTATTAATGTATGCAACTGTGAGTATTGATCTTCCCACTAATGGAAGCCTATACATTAAGGAACTTGGGTCAAAGCTTGGTTTGGCCAAAGTTGTTGCCCACGACACAATTTGCTATGGGTAACCACTAACAATGTCTTTCCAAACATCATTATTATTCAGTAAAGCCAATCCATCTCTCCATATAGTTTGCGACTGCATTCATGGAGTATGCAACAGTGGAATTACAGGCGATGGAAGATGCACTTGCTTGTCTGGATACAAAGGGCTCAGCTGTGATGAGCGTAAGTAGATTGTTTTCTATATAAGATAAATTCAACAGCTCTGATACAGTTAGAATTGGCAAGGACGAATGTAAAATTAGTCTCAGGTTAGTCACTCCAGAGCAACCAAACATACACCAAACCTCAAACCCTGTGCGTGAGCTCCCATAACCATCATCACCACTTCAATCGCCAGAAAAATGACAGAAATGGGATCAATCGTCTCTAGATCAGGCATACGTTGAGCTAGTATACTGCAGAATGCAGTGCCTCCTGGCATAGTGTGTAGACACAACTCAACCTGTCACACTCTGTCCCTCAGCGATACCTGAATGCGAGGCCTTGCGGTGCCCTGCGAACTCCAGATGCACTTCCTCAGGCGAGGACGGAAGACAACTGCAATGCACATGTCTGCCCAACTACCACAGAGATGGTACACGATGTGAACGTGAGTAATTTTCATGTCTACCAAGTTCTTTATATACAATGTCATTGGTATTATACTTCAGACATTGACTGAGCTTTTGAACAAGACCTCACTGCCTAATTGTTCTTGGGTTCATATCCCGAAGCAGTCTCCTGTGCACAAACTAGATTCCTTCAGGATGAAACTAAACCCTAAAATGTGCTTCAGAAGCACATCAGTCCAATTGCTAACAAGCTTAAGTCCATACAACCAGACTAAAGCTGGTAAACCTCCTTGACATACATAGCGTGGATACCAGGTCATCAGTGCATACAATACATTCCTGTCACATCCCTCTACTTGCTAAAGTTCAGCTTCATAGATTGCTTCCATAAAAATCAACAACAGCAACCAAGGGCTGGAAGCTCAGCTTCATTCACTAAGCATAAACTCTACAGACAAGTAAAGCTCATTTCAGCCTTCCTATTTTTCATGAAACAAACTTAATAGTATGTCAGCTAGGGGTAAAAGTCTACCTTAACATTGTCTTTATAGACTCCTCAACTTGCCACTGAATGCTCGAATTAACAATATTTCAAGAGTCCAGATCTTTTTTCCTCTACTTACATTACGTCTTACAGCACCAGCTCTTCCTTCTAGACCAATTGCAATGAAGAAAATGGTTGTATCTGATGCTGGAAGCACTATTTAGTAAATGTTGGCTTGGATCAGGCCACAAATACAATACTACTTATCCTGCCTGGGAATATTTACGTTCAGTCGTCTTGGTCCTAACTATGGTGTCATCCTCTCTGAATATGCTTGAGCACCATCAAGACATCAGAAAGTCAGTCCTCAGGGAATGTGATGTTCTTCTAGTAGGTAGCATGGACAAGCAAGCGACAAAGAAATTGCAGCAACCAGCAGATAAGGATGCTAGCATCCCTACCTCTCTTGGGTTTTGTATTGAGGCAGTCTGTGTGGATGTTGCTCTTCTGTCCCAGTGCCTTTAGATACTGGGGTCATCTCCGGCTTAAGCCAGTGTCTTTTACACTTCACTGGCTGGGAAGCAAAGTAATCCAAGTATGTAAGTGAGGACAGCAGTGACTGCCCCAGACTCCACTGGAGGTGGCGTAGCTTATGGTCGATTTGAGCATGTGAACACGGGTGTACCTGTGTGATTTCACACCGGAACGGAAGAGAAGGCTTGAAAGAGTGAAGCTGAGCATTGCCAACTCTCTCAGTCCCAGCTGATGGGGAAGAAAGGGAGATGGGCAGGGGAAGACAGAAGCAGCACCACCTTTTAGGCTAGTCCAGGGCCTGCCACCTTCCAGCTACAATGTGTGCTTGACCATATCCTAAACTGGACACAAAGGTGTGAGAAGGTGTTCTCCAAGCACTGCTGGACTATGAACAAGGACAAACAATGCCACTGCCTTGAAAAAAAGGGCTCAGAGAAACAGCTGGTGAGCTTTCAGTCCAGTCCTGAAACTACAGCAGTGTGGAAGACTCAACTAAAGCACTTGCTGGCCAGTTTTCCAAATAGCTGAATGGATGACATTATATTGTTTAATTACCGGAAAGAAAACAGCAAAGGCTTATTGTATTGAGAAATATTTTCCAAGTGATCTAACACACGCTTAAACCTTGTACAGACCTTGTATCACCTACCTGACCTTCTCTGTTTAAAGTCCACCAGAGAACAGGGAAATAGTTGTGATATTTTAATAAGCACATTACATGTTTTAATCTGTTTATAACTCAGTTTGCCAAGTTAAGAGATCATTTCTGTTCAAAAGCAACCGGTTGCTACGTTAGCATAAACACATTCCTCCCTTCTGCCTTCATGCTGCCACGACACTTCAGACTTAGCTGTTATGAGAAGTTTAGTCTACCAAGGCTTTGTTTGGCATGGAGGTGCTCTGGCCAGTCCTCATCTTCAATTTCAGAACTGTGGGCAATAATTCATTTACTTTGCTTCTTTTTTCACAAGCTATCAACCCATGCTCCAAAAAGGTCTGTGATCCTAATGCCGACTGCATTTACCTCGGACCAAATCAGCATGAATGTACCTGTCGAGAAGGTTACAGAGGGGACGGTCAAGTCTGCTTGCCCATAGACCCTTGCGAAGCAATCTATGGGAATTGCCCTGCACAATCCACTATTTGCATATATGACGGTCCAGGAAAGGTTAGTACTGAAGGAGTGCCCCAGACATTTCCTATGTCAGCTACCTAGGAAGGAATAATGCTTTCTCTCCAAAAAGAAGCCATAAGGGTGTGGGAACAGGCCTCAGGGAGGCCAAGCTCTACTCTTAGCTTTGGCATCAGCCCTGCTCAGTGGCCAGGAGGGAGTCCCTTTACCTCCCTCTCCATGCACCTGTGTGGCACTTTCACCTCTGAAAATGGGAACAGCAACAGTGTTCTTTTTCCTTGAATATTTTGGCTCAGACTTGCCTTGCTAAAGTGAAGGCACTGGAAGGAAGCTTCTCCCAGTTCAATTTTCGCTCTCTGAACACAGGGGGCTTGAAGGATCAGTAGGCTCCTTACACAGGTACCGCAGATAAATTGCTACAGTGACTGTATTTAGGAAAGAAGTAATCTGTGTCTTTGAGGGCTAACAATGAAAGGGAACATGTAAAAACTGCATATTATTCATGCTGCCAGGAACTGGCTTAGGTTTCCTTGGGTAGAAATCCTGCCACCGAGAAAGTGAGACTTCAGAAGCACATGCCTGTTTTGCCTGGACACTCTGACGAGCCAAAAAGGGGGTCAGTCATCCAGGGTCATCCTGTAGTTCACGCTCATATAAGTGCTGATACACCTCGCTCCTTAATAATATGTGTTGGCACTCATTTTGGGAGGCAGAGGGCTGTGGGAACAGAGGTAAAAAATCTGACCTACCCACACCAATTTTAAATGTTCTTTGATCACAGAAGTTAATCTAAAGGTCTTTATCTGAAGAAAGTTTATCTGATAGTTAGCAGTTTTCTGGAATGGATAAAACCTAGAAGGGAGCTGTAGAAATATGGATAAGCTTTATACTTGCATCTGAACTCACCAGGTGATTAACTCAGGCTTTGGAAGCTTGCTGTCTTTAGACCCTAGCTCCAGAAAGCATGCTGAAGTCCACAATTTGTGCATGTCTAATTTTTCTTTCCCCTCTACCATCCTAATTTAGTCCCACTGTGAATGCAAGGAGCATTACACAAACTTTGTACCTGGGAAAGGATGCAGCATGGTGGACATCTGCGAAACAAACAACACCTGCCATAAAAAAGCTAAATGCTCAATGGTTGCACCAGGACAGATTACGTGAGTCTTTCTGTTTATTAAACCTTTCACCCAGTTTCTCCCTCCTCCCCATAGTAAAAAGGCTGCTAAAACAAATCCAATAGATCAACACCTCCTTAGTTAGCATTAATAGTTTCTTCACCAAGGACAAATTACAAGATTTAGTGGGGTTAGGGTCAATCAATTTGCATAGTGTTTGATTTCATTAGTCCACTTGCTAATACCTACTAAGTTTTATTTTTATAGCACTCACAGGTCATTTCTACACTAGTAAATAAAAAGGACCAAGACATCTTTTCTGTTCCTCAGGGCAAGCAGCATAGTCTGGCTCGCAGCTGAAGTCTCTTCTTCTAAATCAGATTAACTGCCTCTTGGCAGAGGTCCGTGGCACATGCTATCCCTTCAGCTGTGCCTAGGCACTGCCTGGGAAAATGCTACTTGGTGTGGGCCAGAAACATGCAGACAGCATGCTGAAAATTAATCAGCATTAATTATCATAGGACAGCGCTGGAGCCCTGGCTCTTTTTAGTATTACTAATACTGGGGAATCTGACCCCCATGCTGTGAAAGCAACATCGACCTCGGCAGATTTCTCAAAGCCTCGAGACAAGCATGTGGGAAACTGCAAAACCTCCGGCAAAGTTTGTTTCCCTGTACAGAAATTTGCTAGACAGATTTTAGGAGGAAAGTCAGTTTTAACATCAAAAGTAACAAAGCTACCTTAAACTGAACAGTCTGGATTACGTGTTTCCATAGCCCAGTGATGGCTAGTACCGGGTCTAAAGAGTGAAACATTAGTTTTCAGGAGCTGAGAGTTTGAATGCAAATCAAAAGACAGGCCATTAGTTGTAAGATGGGAACAAATTAGGTATCATATAGATCTATAGACAGAAAGAGTTCGCTCAGGAGAGTATTCTTATTGCCTATTCTTGCTTCATCATGCAGCTCCTTCTTGCAGTGTAATATCATCACTTTTGCGTAAGCTATTATGCATTTCAAATGAGTTTACTAGAACATCCCCTAGCTCGTTTCTAGAGCATAGTATACTACTCAAACTGCACTTAGTATATTCTTACACTATACTTAGTACAGTGTACTACTAAACTGCACAATATGAGTTGAATATTCAAAATAAAATTCCACATCACATAAATCAGGACCTTTCTTGCCTAATCTGTCACTGTTTCACTGCTGCAACTAAATTTTCAACAGCCAAGGAAGTTTTGAGAATTTTAGAATGGAAAAATTAAAAATTTGTGACTGGGAAGGGAAACAAGCAATCATTCAATGACCTTTAATGGCAAAAACAAATACAGAAGAAGGGAGTGGGAATCAAATCAAACTAAAACTATCTATTTGGCAAAAAATTGAAACTATACTGAATAGTTTCCAACTACAGAAAACCCATTTATTAAAGAGGAACTTTGCAAAGAAAAACATTGATTGGTAGATGTGGGTACAGTTAATTTTTCCTGATAAGTGACAGACACTTGCTGTATTTTGGCTGCATCCCAGATTTTAAATGTATTTGGGAGGGCTTGTTTTGGTGGATTTTTTTTATTTCTTCTAAAACACAAAGCTGTAACAGAAGCCACAAACCTGCGCTGCTGCCTTTCTTTTGGTTTTGGCTTTATTAAAGACATAGTTGTGCTGTTAGCTTCCCCCATACAGTCACTTCTACTTTCTCCAGGATCAGATGATTTGTACAGGAATAAATCTCTCACACAGACAAAGATGTAGAAAGGACAAACATTTAGTTTGTGAACAGAACACAGCAACTTCCTGGAAAATCAAGACTGCCTCTGTTTCCTGTTCCCGTCTAGATCTTTCCTAAGCGAGTGCTGACACTTTCTATGGTGTCACTTCAGCACAGTAATTACGTTAAGCTTTGCCCAGATACTACAAAGCTTCAACTGGTGCAGAATCATACTGCATATTAGGCCATAACCTCTCTGGTTTCCAAGGAGAACTGGCTTTCCCTCAGCTGAAACTCAATTATTTTCTTTTTTAATCCCACTCTTATTTTTAATCTGTGTCTTCAGTGTAGAAATTAGTAACTTCATAAACCAGAACTCTATTATACAAGTTTCAGGTAAAATGGAGACAGAAAGCTGAGCTGCCCTTTTCCAGAAAGATGTAATTATCTTCCCTCTCCTCCGTAAGCTGAAGCAGTGATAGTTCCTGTCTTTTTCAGTTCTGCCTATACTGTCCATGCAGCGTATCATGAAAACATCAAACAACTAAGTTTAAATAGTCAAGCAGAGTTTGTTTTAACGCTGTTCCTCTTCCGAGGCACCCAGTCCATAAAGTACACCATGCATTCAAAGCAAAACCTACAAAGCCATAACACAGTACGAGTTGCAAACCAGACCCTCCAGACTAAGGTAAGACAAAACTAATCTAGTCAGTCACCGAGCTGGTCCTTTCTGAGCCCGGCCACACAGAGTAAAATTACTACATCAGAAGGGGTGAAGGGACAGACAGGTTCAAGGGTTCAATCCCACACAATAGGTGCTAATCTCTAATTGCTAAGTGCTTTCCTTTGCCAGTCACATCCAAACCGTGTTACCGGACACCCACTCAATTATAAGCAATATTGTCCTCAAAAATGACATTTCAGACTACAAAGGTATTTCTACAGTTCACTGTACCCCTTGAAATGATAGTAAAAAAATTTTACTATGTTTAACCACCTACTTCTTTATGACTATTTGCTGAAAAAAAGAGTTTTATATTGACACCTTCATCCAATCTGTGCAATATTTCAGGGTAGTTTCTTTTTTCTACTAAACTATTCCTCAGCTCCTTTGAAGCCTCAGGTTTCTTTCTCTTCTCCTCAAAAATGAAGGGGGCTATGTATATCAATACAGCAATATTTACCCCATCAGAATCACAGAATCACAGGATAGTAGGGGTTGGAAGGGACCTCTGTGGGTCATCTAGTCCAACCCTCCTGC
>Ga0181612_170201_pt1 | contig 16877 bp, 6 predicted proteins | sample HoacroProtozoa21_FD_119630 | JGI IMG/M metagenome (GOLD analysis project Ga0181612, IMG submission 119630) | Hoatzin crop microbial communities from Cojedes, Venezuel. Combined Assembly of Gp0051906, Gp0051904, Gp0051908
AAAGCGCTAAACTATTACTTTGATAACTGTCGCTTGAATAAATTACCTATTGTTTCAACTTTGCGAAACTGTTTCAGTGAAAGTCCTTGGAAGGGCTCTGGCAGGCAAGTTGAATATCAGACTCCCCTTACCCCTCCCTTTAACACGACAGGTAGTAACATCACTAATTTCTCTTAGGGTCTTGGTTTCCCTGTGATGAGATGTAGCACTTTAGATTTGCATTTTGAATGGTATTTTTTCAGTGAGCTGCACCAATTCTGCTGAAAAGATTAATCACAGTAACTACAAAACACGATTGGTTTTACATTATGTTTAGAGAACTGTAAAATAAAAAATACTTAAAAGAAACAACAAAAATAATGAACTAAAGATTAAGAAAACAGTCAAAATGAATCAGAAATGGTCCAATAGATTTTCTTCTCTCAGATTAAAAAACAAAACAAACAAACAAAAAAAAAATCAAACAAAATATCCACCAACCTACCCAAAAACTTTTAAACAGCAACAAATCTTTTTAAAAAAATCAGTTCATTAACTTTTAGGTTACCATCTCTTGAGACTTTATATAGTGAGTGTTCAACAAACCATCTAGTCTTTTTGAATCATGAATAACTTGTAACGAATGTATCCTCGTTTTTGTCAGGTATTTATTAGGATTTTTGATTGTTTTCATAGAGTATCAGAGGCTAATATGAGCTTTATTCAATGAGTTCATCATGCTCTTACACTGTGTCTGTATTTTGTGCCTGTATGTCGCACATCTTACACTGTTCTAGTTGTAGGAGCCGGATGTGTGTTGCAGGACTATCTGTGTCTCTGAATTCCTAGTAGGAAGTCAAGCATATTCTCTGGCTTCACTGCCTATGCTACATGATTTACAAATTAAACTTCAAATGGTTGAAATCTGATTTGGGGAGATAACCTGACAGAGTTTTCATGCTTAAGACTCTAGATTGTGTTACATTTTGCCTAGATGGACTGAAAATGCCTTAGCCTTTGAATAAATATGTTTGAAGTATCTCTGTTTCTGATAGTTCTCAGATTTTTGTTCTCTCTCATCCCACCCACACTCCCCTCTCCTTCACAATGAAGACTCACAATTAAAATCTCTGGTTTACCATAAAACATGCATTTATTTCACATGTCTTTCAACTTTGTAGCAAGGATAATTATTTTGGCGGTTTGAATGTAGTTCTAGTATAACAGAGGAGAAGGGATTCGCACCACCTCTGGTGCCACTGCTCGTCAATTCCTACCTCAACAGCTTAACATTGAAGATGTTGAACCCAAGCTGTGCAAGGATAACTTTTTAAGTTCGTGTTTGGTTCAGCTTGAAAGAAGAGTCTCCCATAAGCTAGAAAAGTACCTTAGTGACAGTGGTAATTGTATATCTTTCTCCCATTTCTACCCTAAATGTGAAAAAAAGGACTGATGTTTTCTGTGACAGCAATATGGTTCTTCAAAAAGTTTTGGCTTGTTGAGCCAGCTCTCCTTAAAAAGAATGTGAATCAAATTTCAAATAGATTTTCTGACTAATTCTATCAGAAAGTATGTGCTGTACTTAAATTACCATTCACAGTTCTTAGAAGTTTCTCTCATGCTTCTAATTTCACAAGATTACAATTTGTTGGGTTTTACCCCTTCCGATGAAGGGATTACTTACAAGGAAAACCGAGGAAATTACCTGATGTTTCACCATCTACAGTATGAGAAAGTAGAGAAGAAAAAATGTTGCACAGTGACCTGTGCTTACTAACTGCATCCTGACCACAACCATGCAAGTTTGTAACCACAGCCACCACCTCTAATGTCATAGTGTCACTCACCCGTCACTGTAGAATATCTTTCCAACAGTAGTAGCTGTGACCTATGGTGCATCCATCTGAAAAAATTAGAGCAACTGTGCCTTGTTGTATCACTCCCCTTTTCCCACTCTCCTATGGTGTAGAAAATCATTTGTGTGTCTGACATATGAAATAGGTGAATTTACCATTAAAAAATAGCACAGCACCATTGCTTGATTGAGATTGTTAATTTGATTTAGGTGTTCCCTTGGACCATTCAAGATAATCAGTTTGATTGTAACTGTGTAAGTGTGCCAATTTATTTTCTTCTGGGAAAAGACTGATGGATAACATAATTGTAATAAATTACTTTGTAGTAGCATTTACTATCCTTTTAGATACTCATAGAGAAAAGAATTCACCAGAGAAGAATCATAGCTCAGTCACAAAAACATCATGACTAGACTACCCTGGAGATACTTCACATCTGTTCCAAATCTTATTCATAGGAACTCATAAATGATGTTCTTGAACACAGGGAATGTGATGTTAATGCTTAGTATCATTAGCAATATGGTAAACAATGTAGTATGAAAAAGGTAAAGGAAGATGAAGAAGATATGGATTACTTCTTAGTTCTTTTTGCAAAATATTGCAATATTTAAGAAACTCTGATCAGCATAAGCAACTCAGGACAGGGCAGATGATCAAAAGACTATCATTTTCTGTAATCATCTATTTGAAATAAAAAAAAAAAAAACAACAAAAAAACATGACATGGTTTCCTCCTTGTAATGAAATTATAACCAAAATCTGTTCTGAATTTTAAGATTATTCCCCTAGCAAGCCTGTTGTGTGTGCAGAATTATTTCTTCTGCCGAAGTGATGAGAAGACTATGAAACAGAGCTATTCTTTCACTTCTGCCTCCTCACTGCTGTCATTTGGTTTCTGAACGTAATTCAAGGGCCAGTAATGGGGCAGAAGAAGAAGGAGACATAACTAGTGGGTCTTTATAATGGTGAATTTGGGAGTGCCAGTACTCCACTTTCAAAAAATTACCAGATGAGGATATATTTACTTATATGCAAATATCTAAGTCTCCTGCTTAACATAATAATATCACAACTAAGACATACGGTGCATCTGCAAAAAAAACCTAGCATTTGTGGACATGAGTACGTACAAAGACCCACTCCTGCTTCACATCTCCTATTAAGGAGTTAATTTTGCAGTGCCAGTTAATCTAGATTTAAGAACAGATTTTAGTTCCTGTTCTCAAGGCTGCTTTATATTGAAGATACAAAGAATGCATAATACTCAAAAGGAAAGTAAGTTTCCTGTCTGCACCAAGAGAGCTAAAGCATACATTAGCATTGTTTGTGCCAGTGAAATTAACTTGGCTGCAGTCCTTGCTGAAGGCAACCATATCTGCCAGCATATTAAATACCAAAATACAATACATAGAATTAATTGAGAAAAATATCACTCTGTCAAAAGGATTCATCCATGAAGCTCATCACATAAGCTGGATGATTTAGATGCATAGGCATGACTGGTCCCACTATCAAATTTTCATAGCTATAAAGAGTGACTGAATAAACACAAATAAAATTAATATACTTAGGTTTTTTCCAGCACTGTTCCCTTTCCCTTATGCCTTTTTTTGACAGCTCAGATTGAAAACATGTTGTGCCTCCTCTGCAGCTGATGTACATTGGGTACTATGTCAAGATGCAGGGCAGCTGTGAGAGGTTGTGCAATTGCTGCAAGGGGAGTGGAAGGGAGCAGGAGCAGCTGTTGCTGCAGAATTTGTCTCTTGTCAAGAATTCAAAGCAAACTGTATAAAACAATGTTAAAGATTGCTCTTTTGGCCTGTTTCATTTTGGATGCTGTAAAAGCTCCTTATCCACACAGTTTACGCAACCCCTGCCCAAAATGTCAGCTGTGCAACAATCTTTATTCTGCTTCTCAAACTGTAAAACAGGCATACTGGAGGTATTATTCCCATTGAGTTTATGAGAGTATTTCATACCTATTGGAATGTTCAGTCTCGTATATGGAGTTTAGGGTCAGAGTTTTCATGATTATCATGTTCAAATGTGAAGGCCAATACTGTTATGGTATTCACCAAAACCCAAAAACTAACAAAAAAACCAAAAACCTGTTGTAACAGAAATAGCCTTGAACAAGGAGACAGAAATATGCAAAAAATAGATTGATCAGTAAAAAAGTTTTGTGTTACCTTCTTTCTACCAAAGCTATATTAACATATATTTAGCTTTGTTTTTGGGTTTATGGGTTTTTAATTTTAGTTTTCTGTGTCTATATACTCTGCCAACACTGCAACCATATTGATTTGAAGTAATTTTTTCAACTTTACTTTCAGAAAACTGTGTGTTTTAAGGTTAAAAATGCTTACATATTTCCCTGTTTATTCTTCGCAGAGTTTGAAATTTCACTAATAGACAAAACTCTTACTTCGGTTTTCGCTGACCAAACAAAAAAAAGCTCTCTCCAAAATACTAGAAGGAGCAATCAGACTTTGTAATTTGTGTTTTAACTCTAGATACCTCAGATCTGTAATCTGGTGAGAACCAAGATGATTGTCATTACTGTAGCTTGATTCTCACTGTTGGATTATTTTACAAAAATGGTAGTGATAGTGTTTTAAATTTCCTGAACAAGGAATAAATTTATTCCAGCAGCCAAGCATCCTGTAATTTAATGAACCATTTTGCAAATGGTGCTTGTATGCCATATCCTCACAAACAATCCTGTGGTAATTTTAAGTGTCAGAATTAATTTGGTTTTAAACAATGTATAATAGATATGGAGAACAACAGTTAAGACAACCAGATCTTCTTTAATATAGCTTTCTGCTTTGGCATGTGGCTGCTGTCTGTATTCAGTCAGATATCCAAATACACTTACCTATTAATATCCACTCCCAAAACATCTGACTTGCATTTGGTTTTTTAAAGGCATTTCAATTTTTTTCCTTTTAGTTCACATACACATTAGTCTTAGTCTACTCCCTTCAGTTCACACTTTCTCATAAATTTTGAAGGACACAACATTTAATATGTCATCCCATAAATATTGTAGAAAAAAAGTTGGAAAATAGGGAAGAAAACCGCTATTTTACAGTGCATCTTGGGTGTTTTGATTTTTTTCTACACCAAATTTTATGGCATCCAGTAGGGCCTCTGCACATCTACATTACAGAGGTCTACTCAGGATATATGAGACATTGACAGTGAATGCTGGGTTAAAGGAGATGATACTTAAATCATAACTCTGTGTAAATACAGGTAAGTGTTGTGTTTGAGAGACACAGAGTCCTATCTTACCCTCAGTTTCCTGAAGTTGGAGACCAGTAAATCTTCCCATGATAAATTTATGTGAGGGTCCCCCTACTTAGAGTTTTAGTAAATATGTAAATAACTGTGGGTACTTTCTACTGACTGAAAGAAGACAGAGATTATGAAAGCTATCTCTTGAAATTATCTGAAAATATATATTCATCCAGATTTGAAATATTCTACCTGTGAAATGAGCATGTAGAACAGCTCTCATAGTTTAACCCTGGTAGGTGGCTCAGCCCCATAGAATTGCTGGCTTACTCCCCACTGGTGGGATGGGGGAGAGACTCAGAAGGATATAAGTGGGAAAACTTGTGGATTCAGATAAATACAATTTATTAGGGAAAGCAAAAGCTGTCTGCACAAGCAAAACAAAATAGGAAATTAATTCACTGCTTCCCATTGGCAGGCAGGTGTTTGGGAATCTCCAGGAAAGTAGGGCTCCATCACACATAGCAGTTACTCGGGAAGACAAACTCCTTAACTAGGAACATCTCCCCCCACACCTTCCTCCTTCTTCCACCAGCTTTTATTGCTAAGCGTGACATCATATGATATGGGACACCCCCGTGGTCAGTTGGGGTCAGCTGTCCTATCTGTGTAGCCTCCCAGCTTCTTGTGTACCTTCAGCCTACTCGCTGCTGGGGTGGTGTGAGAAGCAGAAAAGACTTTGATGCTGTGTAAGCACTGGTCAGCAATAACAAAAACATTCCTGTATTATCAACACAGATTTTATCACAAATCCAAAACAGAGTGCCATACTAGGTACTATGAAGAAAATTAACTCTGTCCCAGCCAAAACCAGTACAAACAGTGAGTTTATATTCTGCATTCCATTATACTGTTTATGAAAAAAATATGCAATTATACAATTACGCAATCAGAAAAAAAATTTCTTACTACTCATGTACTTAATTTTTTATTCTGCATATGCTCTCTTAATAAAAAGAGAAATCTAAAAGGAGGGAAATATTTGAACTTCTGCTGAATTTGACATGATGGAACTTCACTGAGCCACATGTCTGGAACTATCATCTTTTCATGCAGTACAACCCAGTATAATACTAAAAATTTTTAGTATTATACAAAGACCACCTCTTCATGGATATATTGCCAAAAATTAATGTATTCTTGGGCAAAAACACCAAAATCCCCTAAAAACCCGAAACCAAACCCCTACAATTCAGGAGCTGAAATCCAAAAGGGTTCCTCTGTTACATATGCAAAGAAGAGAAAAAAAAAAATAAAGTGAACATTTCAAAGAGGAGCACATCAGAAGCATGCAGCTTCTTGGAAAAAGCAAAGGATGAAAATGCTTGTATATAAATAAATCAGGGGACTAAACACACAGAGAAGAGTTACTTCAGTTACATGACAATTTTTGCACAAGAAAAAGTAATATGAACTCTCTGTAAGCAATGTTAAGCTGGAAAATTTAAGAAAGATTCTGACCATAGCAGAGAGTTTTTGCAATAGCTTTCCAGACTGAATGCTCTCCAGAAGGAAAGTTTGTACAGAAGATTATATTACATGCTACTACGTATTTATTTTACTAGGAAAAAACCTCCACAAAATTCAACCAAACAAACAGAAGGCATATTATTATTGTTTTGCTTGCTTTGTTTTTTGAGGTAGATGTTATTATTCAAGAAATATAAAGTCCAGAAAGACCCAGATAACAAATTTTTCTTTTTTTTTTTTTTTATATTAGTGTAGAAGAGGAATATTTATATAGTACTTTATTCTGCTCTTTTAAAAGGTAGTCTTTATTCTGGCTATGCCATTAATAAAATTCTAGCATAAACAATGCAGAATGCTCTTAGTGTAAATGAGAATCTGTGGCTTGCATAATCACATAGGAATAGCCTTTAAGTAGGAATTTTAAAAGCATCAGTGACACCAGTCCTTCAGATCAAAACCAGATCGTATTGTTGGATGAGAAGTCACTGTCATGTTTTATTTATGGTATTTATACTTTCACTGCTGTATCACTCTTGGAAAAATTATACTTAGTATGTTCAACATTAGTTATAACCAAACTTCATAGTTGCACTTCGGGAGTGTTTAAAAGTGTGTATATGTACATATATAAATTATATTTAGCATCAATTCTTGTTAGATGACATAAATAAATGTCATTTTTCCACAGGAAGTATCTGTACAATGATATTAGAGGAACATTAAAAAATAAGAGACAGCTTTCTTAGAGGAATGGTTTTGATAAGTTTTATGAAATTAATGCTAAAAAGGCATCATTAGTTTTCAACTATTCTTAATTAATTCAAAATTTAATGGTTTATATCTCAAGTATCTCAACACATCAAAGAAATCTGTAAAATTCTTTGTTTATTTGGTTTTCTATTGTTAGTTATACTTCTGTGGAAAAATTTTGAAGAGTTCAGATACTTCCAAAAGCAAACAAGAAAAAAAGATTTTGTAATTGCCTGAATTTATTTTCTCTCCTATCATCTTTTGATTTTTTGTTTCCAGATTTTGTTTTTTAATGATAAACGTTTTACATGAGAAGACTGACTTGTGGAACTGGAATCAAGGGAGAAGATGAGGCTTGTCTAATGCCTTTCAAAACTGTGAACTTTTAAAAAAGCTAAAATTCAAGGCCCAAAAGTAAGATGTTTTGTCAGCTGTTCAGTATGTATTTGCTTAATCTTTGACGGGATTTGTTTTTAAGACTGAAACTATCTAGCAAAAAGGAACAGTAACTCAGCAGAAGCTATTGCAGTATTCTGATATGCATATATTTATGTAAAATAACTTGAATCAAGCTAGTCACACCACATGACAGATGACCAGAATGCACCATTAAGAAAGGTGAAAGTCTGATTCAGAAACAGTGATATAGCAGCAATAAATGCATGATTTTTCACGAGAAGTTCCACAGTTAATTACTGATAAATTTTTGCTCATCTTTATTTTGTGGCTAAAAACTGGTAAGATTCTAAGAAGAATTATCAAAAACAGTAGAGAAGACATGTTGCTGTTTTGAACATAAAGGAGCGTTCAAACCTGGGCTTAGAGATAGGGAGCCAAAGCAACTACTCAGACAGATGAGTCTTTAAAATAAACAAAGATGTATTTGTTCAAGCACAAATCCTTTAAGTGCCTGCACTTCTAACGGCTAATGTAAACCTTTGTGTGGATTTCAAAGCAACACACTGAAGCATGAGGGACTGTAGGTGGCACTTGGTTTGAGTTCATACAACCAAAAACAATTCACTGGAGTTTAGAAAAGGAAGTGCACTCAATTTGTTAGTGTGATGATTCCCAAAATCTTCTCATATCGAAACACATATTAATCTAGGGTCAACAAAATATTGCCTTTGTGCATGATTTTCCTTTTCCTGCTTTCCCTCTTTTCTCTCCCTCCCGTACTCCCTTTCTCAATTACTTCTGTTTCCACAGCAGTCTTTTCCTCTCACTTATGTAATGTTGTCAGTGAGACTTTCAAAAGGTGATACTAACTCCTGTTTTGTTCTAGGTTGGTTTCAGTAGCACCATTTGACTGTGAATGTCTGAATTATTCACATCTAACAGTACAGAAATCTATTGGAAATGCCCCGTTGAGCAATATGGTCCCTGTAAAACTAGAAATAATCAGGCAATTCCAGAGATTATTTCTCAGATTTAATGACCTAGAACATTTTTGTCAGGCCTCTGCAGGCCTTGCTGGCCCTGCCCAGCTCACATTATCACCATGTTGTCCTGAACTCATTATTTTTATGGGTTACAAAATTGTAGCAATACTTTTCAGGATATGCTTGCTGCTTTGTCTAATAACACCTCCAGTACATCAGTTGTTCAGGAATGCCAGACAGTCAAGGGATATCTTTCTTAATGCAAGCATATAACACCTTAGTTTCACAGTGATGTTTTTACAAACTCTGCTTCTTTCCAAAACCTTTTGAATGGCAAACTTGCTTTGCAAGTGTTGTAATTAACTGTAGAGTAAACTATATATCTTAGGGAAAAAAATCTCGCACTAAAGATATGTCCCAAACAGTTTAATTCTACACTTTATTTCTTCCCTTTCCAATTTTTGCACTGATTTTCTTCTCTTTCTATGTATGTGTCTATTTCTTTTACTTACTTTAAACTTTTTAAAACTTTTTAAAATAGGACCCCCTTCCTCGATTCTAAGGATATGGATATTAAAGAAATTATACCAAGGATATTATCTTAACTGACCACTGTTTTCTTCTGCAAGGTGTAATTAAATTAACAAAATCATCACATATAAATCAGAAACAGGATTATTCCTTAAACAGGTCAGAGGAATGTCTCTGTATTAGCTACAAAAAGACACAGTGATTAATAACTGCAGATTACTTAAGAAGAATGTCACCTTAAATGCCTATAAATTGTATGATATAAACTCAAATTCTGGATGAAATGAAAGCATCTCATATGCAGGCTTTTTAATTCTGATGTAACATCCACTGACTGGTGAATGAGAATGCTCCCTTTAACAGTTTCAAGCACTATTTGAAGTTCAGTCCTTAAAGAGTACTGTTAAAAATTAATCTCATATGAATTACAAAAATATTGATAATAATTGGTTTTCCGTGTCGTTCTTTACACCCTAAAATCTAGTATAATTTATTTGAAACAAATCTGTCTTTAAAGAATGCCGGTTTCCTGCACTGCATTTAAAAAATTTAGGGAGGATATATAAATCCTTAGCCTTGTAATCTCTGGGTGTCCATTTACACATGTCTCTATTCCTTTCGTTAATGGCTAATGCAATAATTTATTAGTAGCAATAAAGTACAGTGAAGTTGTCAGTAGACTGTTGATATTTATTATGGTAGGTGGCAAGCATAATTTTTTTATGGTTTTCGTGTTTAAACTAACACTGCAAAAAAAAATCAGTTCTATAAGAATTGGGGTCTCAATGTTTGTTATTTTTAAAGCACTAGAGTGCACATTTGAAATACTTTCAGCTAGTTACATGAGAAATCCCAAAACATATAAACCTACTCTCTCCTACTTGGGTGCTGAAGTACAAACCTGAAAACCCAAATAAAAACCCCACCCACTTCAGTATTTGCATTGCTCTAGGGACACGTTGAAATCATAGGTGCCTTATTAAAGCTCAACTGTCTTAAATTATCAGCTGGTTCAGGAAAGAGGAAATGGGGCAAAGCAGGAAATATCAACAAAGAGAAAGGACCAGACGTGGACACCCAGGAAAAAATCCCTGCCTAGCATATAGATTCTGAATTAGACTGAACTAAATCAGGAAATTTGATCTATGAACAGTAAGGGGATGAAGGACATTCCTCCCCTTTCCTTCTTGTTTTCAGGGTAATCGCCTCTAGTCAAGTAACAGCTGTCTGTATTTTGTCCTGTGCAACCTGTTCCCTGGTACATATTAGTTAAAAGCCAGGATCAGATTCATAAGATGTCTATTTTAAATGTCTTGTAAATCCTAACCAAAATAGGGCAGGAGTTCACAGATGTAAAGAAAAGTGAAAGTGCAGGAGCCATCTTATGAACTAAGAACTTTTGGTCTCTCCTGAAAAGGAACAAGAGGATCAGGAAAATTAAGCAAGACAAAAACAATATTTTAATCAATTGATTCATAAATTGATGTAGGATTTATTGAAAGAATTATAAAGCTACATTTAGGCATCCAGAAGGAGAGTTGTCTCCTTCTGGTCTTGTATAAAGTTGACCAGCTCCCAAAAAAGATGTCTTTGGTATTCTATGGCATCTAAAATGGCACTAAACGGCTAATAACTAAATCTCCATTAATTACAAAGAAAATTCTCATGTCTAATGCTATTTCTGGAAAAGAGCATGGCAGATGTGGTAGCTGAAATCTAGTTTCTGTATCTACTCACAAAAAATGAAATTCAACTGTATCAATCTCAGTCTGAATCCTACCTTATTTCTTTTTTTGTTTTGTTTTGGTTTTTATTTATTTTACTAACAACTAATTAACAAAATTTTTTCTTATGGTCCTTCCTTCAGAAATTAGTTGCTACTGAATTAAAGACTTATGTCTTGCTGAATCTGTATATTAAATATTACTTCTCTGTTTTTGAATAGTTTTTATTTAATTGACTTCCTTGTCTATGTCTAAACATTTAGAGTGCACATCAAGCAAAGCTGGATAATATGTTTTTTCTTTCCTTTTACCTCCAAGTTTCATAGCTAGGGTACTATACTCAAGAAATCGGAGATGTTTCCTTCCTGAGTGACTGTAGCTTCAAAATCTCTGATACTGTACTACAAAGAGGAGTGCAATTGTGAAACCCAGGCATGAAAATATTTGAGCTAGATCTTGGCCTAGATAATTGACACTGGGGCATTTGCAAAAAATAGAAGCTCAGTAGTAACTTTCCATCTCTAAATAAGTAGCTCACTGATTTTCACAAGTACTGAGCATCTTAACCGCTCATATGGTTTTTTCCTACTAAAAAGATGTATGATTCATCTGCCTTAAATAAGGTACCTTCAGGTTGGATCTCAAAGTCTGAGCTAGTCACTCAGAACCCTCATTACAATCTGTGGATACAAAGAAATGCATTCAAAAGGAAATTAATTCAAATTTATGACAAGCAATACAAGATGGGCTAAATAAATCGTTATCTATAAGTAGCTATTTCCCTTTTTTTGCAATAAAAACATCCTTGAATATCTTTATCAGATTCAGAAAGTCAGCCTTTTAGATACATCAATCTAGGCTCAGTGTTAAATCTCAAGTTAGAGCTGATTCCTACTGAAGACCACAAAATGCAAAATCACATGCTATAAATTTTTGAATTTTTTTGGTGTTGCAAGCGTTCCATAATTCAAGGCTTCTGTTTTTAATGACAGCTTACTGTATTCATAGGAATTAATATTCAGCTGTTAATACTGCTGCTTTGATGGAACTTTAAACAAGCAGCTCCATATCATGTTCCTCTAACTCACTGAAAATCACAAGATGATGTTCTCTTTACTGGGGTTTACTGAGATGGAATTTTAGAAATCTTTGCACTGAAAAGATTTTCAAACCTATCATTAAGAACTTTTTAATAAATAGTTCTCATTCACTAACTGTAAAACACAAAGTCAAGAAATATTTCTGTAAGCAGCTAGTATATAGAAGTTCAGATCAGTGGAATTACACATGCAACATTGGCAAAACCTGTGTGGCTATGTAACCACCATACCATTCCACAACAATAGGAAACTGTCCTGCTTTTTTTAAGATTAATGCTTTCTTTTCTTTTGTTCTTTTGTGAATACAACAGGCAGAACCTTGTACTAGAATGTGGGTGGGAGTGACTGAAGATGTAAAAAGAGTGCTGCACAGTTTGCTAATTGGAGAACGAGAACAGTAAAAGAAACTCCATAATGGAATCTGGAGGTATAAACTATATTACATTTTGGCTGAAGTAGATCACTGCCTGTCAACAAAATGGTATTCTATGATTTATATTTCAGTGAAGAAAAAAATATGTACTCTTAATTCTATTTTTAAAAGAAATTTGATTGGACAGCTGAACTAAAAGTCAGACCTGCTTATGTAGTTTTCAGTCTTTCAGCCAAGTGATGTCTAGATAATTGTTTTTTATTATTTTTCAGAGATTTCGTAATCATTTTTGCTACTAGTTATCTTCCATACTTCCATATACAGTTATGGATATTGAACACTCTTCCACATATATACTGCACTGAATTTAGTGATGTTCCTTACAGTATAACATCCTAGATGAGCATCAGAACAAGCTCTTTAGCATTTCCAGGCAATTTCTGAAAATGGCTAATAAAATTGTAACTAAAACTGTAGCACATATTCAGACAGCTTCTAGTTACCTTTGATCTGTTATAATGTTTATGGGTTTTTTCCATTGAATTCAGATTTTATTTTACAATAGTATAAATGAATATTTTTTTCAGAAGTACAAAGTTGCAAAATACATATATAAGGATACTTCCTCATCAGAATGTCTTAGTATCTGTAAGAACAGAAGCAGTGGATAAAAATGAAACGTTACCATTTTATGGATATGCTAGCTTCTTTTGTAGTTAGAGACAAACATAATAGACAGTGTAGCTTAATATCCAGGTTTTCTTAAAGTTGAAAAAGGATACATACTCTCACAAGCCAAATGAAAATGAAGTTCAATTAGAATGATGGGCGTGGAATGAGTATAGGATAGATTACTAAGAAAATTATAGTATAGGCCTATTACTCATATGTTGCACTGACAATAAAAACACACTTGGAAGGGAATGTATGAACTTAAGAATCCATTTGCTATTCAAGTTTGAGATAAAATAATTCTGAAATAATTTTGAATTACTAAAAAGTCAGACAGTCCAAAATCACTGATTACCACTTTGTTCAGTAACTAAGAGAAAACCAGATATGGGTTACTATAAATCCTGCATTAAAAGTAGATGACGGGGAATCAAAGCATGTTAGTAACTGGCCTATTTTTCTTAGATTATTCATAGGTTCCAAAAAACAGGTCACAAGAAATAGCTAGTTACAATGGAAGCCATGCAGAGTCCTTTTCATGGTAACAGAAGAATGGTGAGGAGCAGATCATGTTGACCGATTCACTCAGTTCTCGAGCAAAATGTTTGCAGCTGGATGTTCCACTGCTTGAGGGCTTAGCAAACATACAAAGGATAGATAATATTTCTATGCACTGATGTATGGAATAAGTATAAGCTAACCCATATTTAGTGCTTATATTTGGTACATGCATAAATTACTTCACTGACAAGTCATTGTATGCTTATGCCAGAGATAACGCAATCTAACTTTAGGAAAACACCTTAGAAATGTGCAGCCACTGAAGCCTAAACCATGGGTAGACTATCTCACAGGCCTGGGTCTTCCCTGCTGTTTTCCTGCAGGGTGCTCCCAGGGCTTCCCCTGCTGTGGGATTTGTGAGTGTACAGAACAAAAGAACATTAATCCCAGCATTGTTGCTGTTCACTTCTGAATGCAAATCCATTTGTGCTATTTCACACAAAATTTGGTGAGAATGGAGAATAAATGACACAGAAATTAAGCCACTACAGAAAGTAAAATGCCAATATTTTCAGAGTGCTTGTTTTGAAGTACAGAATGCAAAGAAGTAAATAAAAAGTTAATACTGATTTTTTCTGAATGAACCATAGGGTGAATTCTCAGACTGTATGTGAGTAGCTACCTAATGAGAACTCCGGTTACCTACCTGGAGAAGCTAAAGAATGTTCATGGGGAGACACTACTGAATCTGAAAATTATGAGAATGAATGAAAAGGAAGCAAGCTGAATGAGAAGAAAGACGCTTGGTGGCATCATCTGTAGGGAAGTATGAATGATGTGGATGAAACATGATGGTGCTGAAGAAGTGGAAACAAAAATCTGTAACAAGAAGGAAGAAGAAATACACGGGAAAGCATTCAAAGAATTCCTGAAAAAATACAAAAGACAAGGAAATGTCAGTTACAAAATCTTCCAGAGAAGAAAAAGCAGCAGCAAGATTAATTGTGCAGGAATTTTAATTATGCAAGAAGGTTGTCGTGGTTAGACTAAGGGTCAGTTTTAGTGAAATGAAAACCTGCTTATGTGGGAGACAATCTGGTACTGCAGGCTGTCTTCCAATGTTGCTCAACAGAGTACAGCAGATAGAACTCTGGGAAGGAGACAAGGACATATGAGTAATTATAGAAAATAATTTAAATGGTTTAATAAACAGTAATAATTTTGCAGTGATTACATAGGGGAAATTTTTATTGTCTGCTGGAAAGCAGGGAAGATGCATTGTGTATGTAATGTACATACTTTATCAAAACTGAGAAGATATATGTAAGAAAATGAAACAAAGAAGATTGTAAGTGGAGCAGAAAAATTACAGTTGCAATACATGTTCCATAATTAAACAGAAGATTCACTACAAAGGCAACTTTAGAAATATTTTGACAACTCTTGAACTAAGTTTTTTTGTGAAAAATTGTGTAATTAAATATATGTTATCACACACTTCAAAAGTATTATTTTGTAAAGTGGCTGTCACTGTTTTTATGTCCAAAATAACAACTTCTGGACTGCCTTGATTTATATCAGCCACATTAGATCAATTGTTTGTCATTTGCCTGTATCTGGTAGTGATAAAAGCTATATTGCCACCCACTCCTTTGTTTTATTATTTGGCAAATTACAGTTTTTCAATTTCAAAAGAAAAATCTGATGGCAAATTTCTGAGTTCATCCATATTTCATGTGATTTCAATATGGTAAAAATTTCCTTTTAATGATATGATAATTTATGGAAAAATCCACTTATATAAGTGTAAAACCTCATATTCATTGACAGAAAATACTAGTAAACAATAGCTGTCCATTATGGATAGAGAAGTCTTGGGGGAACAGTGTGTGTAAATACCTGGTGAGGGGAAGTTAAGAAGACAGAGCCAGACTCTTCTTATTGATAGCCCGAGAAAAGATAGGAGGCAAAGGGCACAAACTAAAATACAAGAAATTCTGTTTAAATATAAAAAAAAGCTTTTTCATTGTGAGGGTGGTCAAGCACTGGGGCATCTTTTGCATGGAGGATTAGAAGGCTTCATCATTGAAAATACTAAGTACCTGAATGGATGTGGTGCTTGGTACCCTGTTGTAACTGACCCTGCTTTGAGCTTGGGGGCTGGACAAGCTGATCCTCAGAAGTTACTTCCAATCTCAAATGTTCTGTGATTGTGTGTTTTGGGTTTGTTGGTTTTGTTTGGGATTTTTTTTTCCTACTTTTTAGTACTGTATATAAAATGGCTTAACTTAGCACAAAATATTTGTTTTGAACTTGCATTTTTGTCCATGGATAAATATAGACAATAGGAATGTGATGTAAATAAAGCCTACCAAGCTAAACAAGAGGATGTCCACTGACATAAAAGAGTTCTTAATTAAGTTTTCACTAAATATTCTGAAGCCATCCTGCATGCAGAACTGAATCACAACAAATTATTATTTAGTAAAATGTTCTAGAAATAAATTAAACAATCCCTTGCTTCAAATGTATTGGAGCTTCATAAGTATTTACTTTTTCTAATTGTTATCACAAAAAAATAAAAGACATGGGTCACAGCTGACTCTATATAATTAAAAAGAAACATGGGAATTTTTAATAGATTTATTCTTTTGCTTTGTGGAGAAGATACAGATTTGTCATCACAGCTTGTACAACACAGTTTTGTTCACACTTATTGCGATTAAAGTAGTTTTAATAAATGACTCTTGTGCTGAATAATATAGTATTTCAATTGAAAAAAGAATTAAAGACGAGAGTAGTTTGCTTGAATAGCAAAATGCTGCTCACTAGAAGAACACAGAACTTCCGTGATTTCAACACCCAAAAGTGGATATTTTGAATAAAATTAAGTAGCCCTTATTAGTTCTAGAATTTATTTATGTAATCAATTCCCTTGAAATAAATTAAGTGACTAGAGATTCCCAGATTCCCCTCAGGCAAGAAATTGCAGAACCACACTGTCACAATGCATCTCTATAGAACAAACAATTTACCATAGCTAATAACCAGATAGAGAGATTATTGACATAAAACTATTTTTTCATTTCACTTTTTCTCTAACTAGTCTGCAGGGTTTAGTGAAACATGAAAGACAATGCTTCCCTCATGGTTTAACTGTTTCACAGAGGAATTAATTACAATGACCAAGAGGTTTATACCACATACCTTTTGATGACTATAAATAAATGTTAAAT